>ENA-UOIZ01001298-UOIZ01001298.1-human-gut-metagenome-genome-assembly--contig:-P88-NODE-1298-length-21088-cov-15.835164_pt1 | contig 21088 bp, 20 predicted proteins | sample MGYA00242336_ERZ723883 | MGnify/ENA metagenome assembly ERZ723883 | reverse complement strand
GGTGCAGATCACGCTGGATGTGATCTGCACCATGCTGCGGGGCGTGGGTGCGCTGCTGCGGGCAGTGTTTGGCGCCATCCGCTTTACAAAGATCTCGGTCTGTTTTGGCGTGCGCGGGGACGACCCCGCTGAAGCTGCCCGCAATTACGGCAAGCTGCAAGCGTGGCTGTACCCGACCCTTGGCGTGCTGGACCGCTTTTTCTTTCTGGAATTTGACCAGCTGCGTGTCCTGCCGGACTTTGGCAGCGCCCAGCCCACCGTGCAGGACAAGGTATCCTTCCGGGTCAGCGCACAGGCGCTGTTCATCGTGATTGCCGCTGTGCGGGTGCTGTACGAGTTCTGGCGCAAAAAAGTATTGGACATCTTTATATAAAGTGTGGTACACTAAATCTATATCAGAATGCTTTCCGGCGGCCTGTTGCCTGCACGGATGAATAAAGGGGAGTTGTTTTATGGCAGAGCATCCTATTCAGGGCCTGATGAACGTTACGATGGAGAAAATTCACCAGATGGTGGACTCCAACACCATTATCGGCAAGCCCATCACCACCGAGGACGGCATCACCATTCTGCCGGTGTCCAAGGTGAGCTTCGGCTTCGCTTCCGGCGGTACCGATTTTAACGGCAAGAACGCTGCCAACAAGGATCTGTTCGGCGGCGGCTCCGGTGCCGGTGTCAACATCCAGCCGGTGGCATTTCTGGTCATCAAGGATGGCTGCGTGCGCACCATCCAGCTGTCGGATAGCTCCAACAGCATCGACCGTGCCCTGACCATGCTGCCCGAGCTGGTGGAAAAGCTCACCGCTCTTGTCAAAAAGGACGATAAGGCACCCGCAGAGGAGCCCAAGGCAGAGTAACCCTTTATAGCAACCTAACCGCAGCCGCAGACCTTTTGGCCTGCGGTTTATATAGCCGCGCACCGTGCCCCGCAAAAGCAGGGGAGCGGTGCGCGTTTTGAGCGCCGTGAGGCGCACAAGGAGTAATATTATGGCAGAAGAACGTATTCAGAAAATCATGGCCGAGCAGGGTCTGTGCTCCCGCCGCGCCGCCGAGCAGATCATTGCCGAGGGCCGCGTCAAGGTGAACGGCCACCCGGTAAAGGTGGGCGACAAGATGGACCCCAACCGTGACGTGCTCCATGTGGATGACGAGCGCATCTACATCCAGAAGAACCAGCAGCTGTATTATCTGGCGCTGTACAAGCCCCGTGGCTATGTGACCACCGCCAGCGATGAACTTGGCCGCAAGACCGTGATGGACTTGGTCAGCGACATCCCCGCCCGCCTGTACCCGGTGGGGCGTCTGGATAAGGACAGCGAGGGTCTGCTGCTGATGACCAACGACGGTGCCTTTGCACAGGCTGTTACCCATCCATCCGGTGGCATCTCCAAGCTGTACCGCGTTACCGTGCAGCCCCGCGCCGATGAAGCCACCATCCTCAAGCTGAGCAGCGGCGTCGTGCTGGATGACGGTACCAAGACTATGCCCTGTGCCATCAACGTGGTCACCGATGAGCCCGGCCGCACCGTGATGGAAATGACTCTGAAAGAGGGTAAGAACCGCGAGATCCGCCGGATGTGCGAGAGCGTGGGTCTTGAGGTGGTGCGCCTGAAGCGCAACGCAGAAGGTGTAGTAAAGCTGGGCATGCTCAAGCCCGGCACCTACCGCGAACTGACTAAGGCCGAGGTGAACGGTCTGCGCGCCGCAGCGGTCAAGGGTCGTGCGCAGACCCGCTCTGCTGCCCAGCAGTCCAAAGCTGCCGCGCGCCGTCCCCGCGGCCCTGTGGGCAAAAACGCACCCCGAAAGCAGAAGTAAGGAGTTATCGGATCATGGAACGAGAAACTCTGAAATCCCGTCTGGGCTTTATTCTGCTTTCCGCAGGCTGTGCCATCGGCATCGGCAACGTATGGAAGTTCCCGTATATTGCCGGTCAGGGCGGCGGTGGTGCCTTTGTGCTATTCTACCTGATTTTTCTGGTCATTCTGGGTCTGCCCATCATGACCATGGAGTTTGCCGTGGGGCGCGCCTCCCGCAAAAGCCCGGTGCGGGCGTATCAGGCACTGGAAAAGCCGGGACAAAAGTGGCACATCCATGGCTATTTTACCCTCATCGGCTGCTATCTGCTGATGATGTTCTACACCACCGTAGCAGGTTGGATGCTGCACTATTTCTACATGACCGCTGCCGGAAAACTGGCTGGGCTGAACGCCGAGCAGGTGGCCGGTAAGTTTACCGAAATGCTGGCCAGCCCCGCCACCATGACCTTCTGGATGGTGTTCGTGGTGGTAGTGAGCATTCTGGTGTGCGCCAAGGGTCTGCAAAGCGGTCTGGAGCGCGTGACTAAGGGCATGATGATCGCCCTGCTTCTCATTATGGTGGTGCTGGCTGTCAACAGCCTGTTCATGCCCGGGGCAAAAGAGGGTCTTTCCTTCTTCCTTGTGCCGGATTTTGCCCGGATGCAGGAGGTGGGCGTGGTCAACACGCTGGTCTCTGCTATGAATCAGGCCTTCTTCACCCTGAGCCTTGGCATCGGTGCTATGTCTATTTTTGGCAGCTATATCGGCAAGGAGCACTCCCTGCTGGGCGAGTCTGTCCGTATCGTGGTGCTGGATACCTTCGTAGCCATCACCGCCGGTCTGATCATTTTTCCGGCCTGCTTTACCTATCATGTAGACCAGACCAGCGGCCCCAGCCTGATCTTTATCACCCTGCCCAACATCTTTGCCAATATGTCCATGGGGCGGCTGTGGGGCAGCCTGTTCTTTTTGTTCATGGCCTTTGCAGCCATGTCCACCGTGCTGGCAGTGTTTGAAAATATCATCTGCTGCGGCATGGAGCTGACCGGATGCAGCCGCAAAAAGTCCAGTCTGGTGAACCTCGTGCTCATCATCCTTCTGTCCATGCCCTGCGTGCTGGGCTATAATCTGTGGGCATGGGATGGCTTTGCAGTGTTCGGCGGCGCTGTGCTGGATGTAGAGGATTTTCTGGTCAGCAACCTCTTCCTGCCGCTGGGCAGCCTGGTGTATCTGCTGTTCTGTGTTACCCGCTACGGCTGGGGCTGGCAGAACTACAAAAAAGAGGTCAATACCGGCAAGGGCCTTAAGGTGCAGGACTGGATGCGCGGCTACCTGACCTATGTGCTGCCGCTCATCGTGGTGTTCATTTTTGCATTTGGCCTTTACGACAAATTTCTTGCGTAATTTTTTAACAAGTGCGTTCCGCCTTTGATTGACGAACGGGCGGCACAAGTGTAATATAAAAGCATATACAGTGCTTCTCCCGGCGGGGAACACTGCTATATGCTTTTTTGTATTCAAAAGGAGGAAACAGCCCATGCACATTCTTATCTGTGACGACGATGCGGCGTTCGCTGCACAGATGGACGAATACATCTCGGAATGGTTCCGCGCCCGGGAAATTCAGGTGCAGAGCACTGTCTGCACCAGCGGCGAGCAGCTGCTGGCCACCCCAGAGCTGGGGCACTACCAGCTGGCGTTTTTGGACGTAGATCTGAAAACGACCGACGGCATTGCACTGGGGCGCCAATTGCGGCAGGTCGCCCCGGATATCATGCTGGTGTACATCTCGGCTTATCTGGAATTTGCCCCGCAGGGCTACACGGTCAACGCCTACCGTTACCTACTCAAGCGCGATATTGCTGCCCAGCTGCCCAACTGTCTGGAGGATATCTTTGCCGGCATGACCGACCCTAAAAAGACGCTGGAGGTGCGCCACAACCGTACCACCAGCGAGATACCTCTCGACCAGATCTATTATCTGGAAAGTGATCTGCGGCAGATCAACGTCTACGGCGATATCCCGCACCAGCCCATCTGCACCTTTTACGGCAAAATCGCTGATCTGCCCGCCATGCTGTACGAAAATGGTTTTTTGCAGGTAGGGCGCAGCGATGTGGTCAATCTGCAATATGTGCGTTCCATCCGCAACTATAAGGTAGAACTGCGCAGCGGGGTAGAACTGAACGCAAGTCGACAGGATTTTCCGGCTATCCGCAGCGCATGGCTGGAATGGAAGGGGCAGTTCGGCAATGAATGAAGAATTCTGGCGCTGGTATGTGTACGGCCACTGGATCTGCATTGCCCAGTGGCTCGGCTTTATCATGGTGGAATATGCTTATCTTGGCAAGGGAAAGATAAAGCACCCGCTAGTGTGTTCCTGCATTATAACCATGCTTACGATGACCCTCTCGGTCGTGTACAACTTTGGCTTTTTTACGCCGAGGGCAGTGGCTCTCACGATCCTTTTTCTGTTCATCACCGTCATGCTGTTTGGCGGCACGCCGGGGCAAAAGTTTACCGCCTGCCTGATCAACGGTACCATGTGCCTGTTGGTCGAAAACAGTATGCGGTATGTCATATCGTGGATCCTGAAGTGTGAACTGCAGCAGGTCATCCAACGCGCAGACTGTCTGATCATCATAGCGGTGGCAAATATGGTAGTGGGCGCAGCTGTGGCCTTTTTGGTAGGCAAGTGGCGCAGGCGCAATGCACTGGAGCCCTTGCAGGCGCTGACCATGAGCTTTTTCCCGGGCGTGGTCGTGGTGCTCAACATCCTGCTCATGCTCACAGATAACAACAAAAGGGCCACCATGGCCACAATGGGGATGACAGTGGGGCTTACGGTGGCTGTCATGGTGCATCTGTGTATCGTGGCGATGTTCAACGATCAGGTCATGCAGCGTCGCAGCCTGTATTTTCAGGCCGAGCTGGAGCAGCAGCGGGCCTCGGCTCTGCTGGATTTCTACACCGCCCAGCGCCGTCTGACCCATGAGTTCACCAACCACATCAGTGCGCTGCGTGCTTTGCTGGAACAGGGAGACGTGGCTGGTGCACAGAACTATATTGCCGGTGTAGATAAGGCTGTGGCAGCCAGCACCACCATTATGGATACCCACAACCCGCTGCTGGATTCCATCCTGACCCGCAAATACGAGGAAGCCACCCGGCAGGGCGTAAGCGTGTATTTTGACCTTTGTGATTTGCGGAATTTTCCCTTAAGCGGGGTGGATATGGTCACCGTGCTGGCAAATCTGCTGGATAACGCCATCTGTGCCGCAGCGCAGGCGTACCCGCCGGAGGTCTATGTGCGGGTGCGCAAAACGGGGGAGGAATACCTTCTCTCGGTGCGCAACCGGGTGCAGAGGGACGTGGAGCTGCCGCCAGATGGGCAGCTGCCCCGTACCACCCGCAAGGAGCCCGGCCACGGCATGGGGCTTTCCAACGTGCGGGATGTTCTGCTGCGCCATGGTGCGGAGTATACCCTGAGCTGCCGGGACAATTGGTTCCGCTTTACCTGTGCGGTGCCCACCGACAATTCATGACATCTGCACCGTCAGAATATGACAGTTTTTGTGCAACACAAGCGTAACTCTGCTATACTAAAGCCAGTAAAGGAAGCCTTCCGTGCGGACATTGTCACGTTGCGGTGGGAGGGTAACACCCTTCTTTTTAAGAGCTTTGTTGCTGGATGGAAAAACAGTCTGCGGTGCGTGTAAGTAGGCTGTCTACCTTTGCTTTTTGGGTTGCGCAGAGATGCGCAGACCTCTGCTGACGGAACTTTCTGCGGCGGGCCTTTTGGGGGTTGCAGTCGATAAAGTTACTCGATGCGTCGCAATTCCGGCTCTGCTTGCTGTATGGGAATGACGTAGGCAGGCCGGAGTGTCGTGCGCTGCAAAGAGTTCCGTCAGTTTTCTTTTGTGCAAAAAAGGACTGCTGTACATGGGTTTTGCCCAGTATAGCAGTCCTTTTTATATTTGAGTTGTGAAAATGGAATATCGGAACGCCCATAGGCGTTTCGATATTCAAAATTTAAAAACTTATTCCGGTTTTACCTGCAATTCCTGCTCGCAGTAGATGCAACGGTACTTGCCGTTGGAGCTCAGCTCAAAGATCTGGTCGCACTCCTCTTCAATGCTGGAGATGCAGCGGGGATTCTTGCACCGCACAATGTTCACCAGACGCTTGGGGGGCTTGGGCTGCTCCTTGCGGACAGCCTTGCCGTTTTCAATAATGGTCACGCTGATGTTCGGGTCCAGATAAGCCAGCACATCCAGGTTCAGCCAGGAGGCGTCGCCCTCTACCTTGATGATGTCCTTACGGCCGCTGGCCGTCTTTTTGCTGCGGGCGTTCTGGATCAGCGCCACGCTGGCAGTGCGGTTGCCCGCAATGCCCAGCAGATCCATCAGACCAACGGCAGTGCCTGCTTTGATGTGGTCGATAACAATACCGTTCTGAATCTCGTCAATATTCAACATATCAGTTCTCCTCCTTCGATGCTTTGGGGTCTGCAAGCCCCAGCAGGGTCATGATCAGTGCCATGCGGACGTAAACGCCGTTCTGCACCTGTTCAAAATAAGCGGCGCGCGGGTCGTCGTCCACGTCCAGCGCGATCTCGTTCACACGGGGCAGGGGGTGCAGCACCGCCATGGTGGGCTTGGCCTGCGCCATCTTTTCGCGGGTCAGCACATAGCTGTTCTTCAGGCGGATATAGTCCTCCTCGTTGAAGAAGCGCTCCTTCTGCACGCGGGTCATATACAGGATATCCAGCTCCGGCATGGATTCCTCCAGACTGCGGGTCTCTTTGTAGGGGATGCCGTTGGCTTCCAGCACATCGTTGATGATATAATCCGGCACCCGCAGTTCCTCCGGGCTGATCAGCACAAAGCGCACGTTCTTGCAGCGCGCCATGGTCTTGAGCAGGGAGTGGACGGTGCGGCCAAATTTCAGGTCGCCGCACAGACCGATGGTCAGATCATCCAGCCTGCCCATGCGGCGGCGGATGGTCATCAGGTCGGTCAGGGTCTGGGTGGGGTGCTGGTGACCACCGTCACCGGCGTTGATCACCGGAATGCGGGAGTAGCGAGAGGCACGCAGCGGTGCGCCCTCCTTGGGGTGGCGCATGGCAACGATATCGGCATAGCAGGACACCACCCGGATGGTGTCAGCCACGCTCTCGCCCTTGGTGGCGCTGGACACGTTCTCGCTGGGGAAGCCCAGCACATGGCCACCCAAGTTCAGCATAGCCGCCTCAAAGGACAGGCGGGTGCGGGTGGAGGGCTCGTAGAACAATGTAGCCAGCTTTTTGTGGTTGGCAACCTCCTGATAGGCGGCAGGGTCGGCGCAGATACGGTCGGCAAGATCAAGCAACTGCGTGATCTCCTGCTGGGTAAGATCCAAAGGGTCGATCAGATGACGCATAGATAGGATACCTCCGTTTAAAGCAGTTTGCGTAAAATGGAAAAATCAAAAAAGTTCGTGTAGTAGCTCAGCGAGCGCATCACCGGCCTGCACAAACGATTGAAACATACCTCGTCCAGCAGCAGCATGGCCTCGCCCGGGGCAAGCCGCATGGCTGCACGGATGGAATCATCGCCGCAGCTGGCCTTCAGGTGCGCCACGTTGGAAGAGATCTGCTGGTGGCACTCCTGCTCCAAAATTTCAAAGATGTCGCCGGTCAGGTCGATACGGGTGTAGTCCCGGTTGCCGAACAGGCTGCGGGGCAGGTAGTCGATGGAGTAGATCACCGGGGTGGTGTCGGCAAGGATGCGCTTTTTGATGCAGATCACCTCTTCACCAACTTCCAGCGCCAGCGCATGCGCCATCTCCTCGCCTGCACGAAGAAGCATCACCTGAATGCCGTCGGCATGGGGGTAGCTGCCAAAGCTGCGGATCAGCGGGTAGTACTCCAGCTTCTGGTCCAAGCGGCTGCGCAGCCCCAGCACAGCGCGGTTCACTACCGTGCCAATGCCGCGCACTCGTTCCACATAACCGGCGCGCTCCATCTCGCTCAGCGCGTCACGGATCACGGTGCGGCTTACCCCCAGCTCGGTGGCAAGGTCCACCTCGGCAGGCAGACGGTCGGCTTGGGCATAGCGCCCGTTGGACAGCTCCTCCAGCAGGCTTGCAACAACACGGTCGCTGATCACAGCGCCGCCCAGACGGCTGGACGATGCCAGTGCGGGATCTTTCATGGATGGTTCCTCCGTTTCCGGGCGGCAAGCCGCCCCGAACTTCATACAAACGGGCAGGGAGGATTCCTCCACAGCCCCTTCTCTCCTATTATAGCATAATTTGACATTTAGAAAAGCGTCATTTATACTGGAATCTGCTGAAAAGTACGATTTTATTTTGGAGGGCATAGTACAGATGGACTATTTTCTGCAAAAAGTATGCGGCAAGCCCGCCCGGCAGGCCGTCACCCTGCGGCGCTGCACCCCTGCCGAAGCACCGGCGGTGTTCGCGCTGCAAAACGAAGTGCGCGCCGCCATGCCGCACCCGGAGCAGTTCGTGCCGGACACGCTGGAAAACATTACCGGCTATCTGCGCACCGGGATATGTATCGGTGCGTGGCAGCAGGGGCGGCTGGGGGCATACCTCATCCTGCGCCTGTGCGGGCAGAGCAGCGAAAACTATGCCGCCTTTCTGGGTGTGCCGCAAGCGCAGTGGCAGCACTGGGCCAACGCAGACAGCGCAGTAGTACACCCGGACTGGCGTGGCAACGGCTTGCAGCGCGCTATGCTGCAGGTGGCTCTGCCGCTGCTGCCCCCGCAGATCACCCATCTGGGTGCCACCGTCAGCCCGGATAACAGTTACAGCCTGCGTAATGCACAGGCTGGCGGCTTCGTCATCCGCTGCCGCCGGGAGATGTACGGCGGCTACGATCGTTATCTGCTGGAAAAGCAGCTGTAACTCCCGGCAGTTTTTATGTACAACTTTTTCGAAATGTGTTATACTATACGGTATGAATAACAGCGAAGGAAACAGGTGAAACCATGGCAGCATCTCTCGGGCAGGAATTCTGCACCCTGCGTGATACTTACATTGAAAAGCAATTCGGCCGCCTGAACGATATGCAGCGGCAGGCTGTGTTTACCACGGATGGCCCGCTGCTCATCCTTGCCGGTGCCGGCAGCGGCAAGACCACCGTGCTGGTCAACCGCATCGCCAACCTCATCCGGTTTGGCTCGGCGCACGGCTCCAAGGAAACGCCCCGCCCGGTGACCGAGGAGGACGTCAAGGCTCTGCGCACCGCCATCATGACCGGTACGGATGCCCCCAGCTGGCTGGACGGGATGCTGCGCCGCAACGCGGTGCGCAGCTGGAACGTGATGGCCATTACCTTTACCAACAAGGCGGCAGGGGAGTTGAAGGAGCGCCTGCGCCGAATGCTGGGCAGCGAGGAAGGGGACGAGGTGTTCGCCTCCACCTTCCACTCGGCCTGTGTGCGCATTCTGCGCCGCTGGGCAGAGGAGATCGGCTACCCCCGCAGCTTTACCATCTATGATACAGACGATGCCCAGCGTGTAATGAAAACGGTGTATAAAGAGCTGAGCATCGATGATAAATTTCTGCCCATCAAGGCCGCCATCAACCAGATGAGCCGCTGGAAGGATCAGCTGGTCAGCCCGGAGCAGGCCCTTGCAGACCATGCCAGAGATGTGAAAAGTACCCAGACCGCCCGCATCTACGCAGCTTACGAAAAAAAGCTGAAAGAGGCCGGTGCGTTCGATTTTGACGACCTCATCTACCAGACCGTGCAGCTGCTGGCTGAACACCCGGACGTGCGGGAGTTCTACCAGAACAAGTACCGCTACTTGCTGGTGGACGAGTACCAGGACACCAGCGTGGCGCAGTTCCGTCTGGTCAGCCTGCTCACCGGGCCGGAGCGCAACATCTGCGTGGTGGGCGACGACGACCAGAGCATCTACCGCTTCCGTGGTGCCACCATCGAGAACATCCTGAACTTTGAAAAGCTCTACCCGGGCACCAAGACCATCCGGCTGGAGCAGAACTACCGCTCCACCTCCAACATCCTGAACGCCGCCAACTGCGTCATCCAGCACAACACCGAGCGCAAGGGCAAGACCCTGTGGACGGATAACGGCGAGGGCGACAAGGTGCAGGTGTACACCGCCGAAAACGAGCAGGACGAGGCCAGCCACATCGCGGACGTCATCGGCCAGCACCTGAAGGAGGGCGGACATCTGGCCGACCACGCCATCCTCTACCGCATGAACGCCCAGTCGGCCCCCATCGAAAGCTACTTCACCCGCGCGGGTATCCCCCACAAGATCGTGGGCGGCCAGCGCTTCAACGACCGCAAAGAGGTCAAGGATATCCACTCCTACATGTCCATCGTGGCGAACCCGCGCGACGACGTGCGCCTGCGCCGCATCATCAACGAGCCGGCCCGCAAGATCGGCAACACCACGGTGGAAGTTATCGCCGACCTTGCCGCGCAGGAAAGTGTGAGCATGCTGGATATCATCAGCCATGCCGACCAGTACGCAAAGCTCAGCCGCGCGGTGATGCCGCTGCTGAAGTTCTGGCAGATCTATCAGCGCCTGCAGGATTCGCTGGAGACCCGCACGCTGGATGAATTTGCATCCGATGTCATTGAGCTGACCGGCTACAAGGCCATGCTGGAAGCCGACGCCGCCAAGGGCCACGAGGACGCGGCGGACCGCCTGCAGAACCTGGGCCAGCTGGTGAACAACGTGAAAAACTACTGCGACCAGCACGGCGAGGAAGCCACGCTGGAAGGCTATCTGGAAGACATCGCCCTCATCAGCGACATCGACAGCTACAACGAGAGCGCCGACCAGGTGGTGCTGATGACCATTCACTCGGCCAAGGGCCTTGAGTTCCCCTATGTATTCCTCATTGGCATGGAAGAGGGCGTCTTCCCCAGTGAGATGAGCAAGTATTCCGAGGCTGACCTCGAGGAGGAACGCCGTCTGGCCTATGTCGGCATCACCCGCGCCAAAAAGGAGCTGTACATCTCCAACAGCGTCACCCGGATGCTGTATGGCCGCACCCAGCGCAACGAGCCCAGCCGCTTTCTGCGGGAGATCGAGCCGGAATATATAGAGGAGACCCGCAGCCCTGTATTGGAACAGCGTTCCCGTATGGGTGGCTGGGGCAGCAGCTATAGCGATACCGTGCCCGGCGGGGCATCCGGTTACTCCGGCCCCTCCGGTTACAGCCGCAGCAGCTACGGCGGCGGTTACGGCGCAGGCTACGGTTCGAATAACCGCAGCGGCTACCTGAACCGGGAATATAACGTCAGTGAAAGCCGTGGTTTTGGCTCCTCTTACGGTGGAAGAAGCACCACTTCTTCCGGTTTCGGCAGTCACTATGGCAACAGTTCTGCCCAGCCGACTGCCAGAAACAGCGGATTTGGTTCTACGTATTCTGACAGCAATACGACAAAAAATACTGTAAAGCAAACAGTCTTTACAGCAAATTCTGCCGTAAAACCGGCAGCTTCTGGCGCAAAGCACTATGAACCGGGTGACATCGTGGAGCACAAAGTATTTGGCCGCGGCACGGTGCTGAAGGTAAAGCCCGCTGCCGGAGATCAAATCGTAGAGATCAACTTTGAAAAAGTGGGCATCAAGAAAACGATGGCCAATTTTGCGCCCCTGACCAAAATTACGGAGGAAGAATGACCCTATGATGACTGTTCGTTTGATCGCCCACACCCCGGAACCGGAAAAGGTGGTGGCGGCTGCCGCAAAGCTCTGCTATTCCGACGCCCACATCACCGACCTTCTGGATGGGCTGGACGAGGAAAAAACTGCAAAATTCCTGACCATGCTCAGTGACCTTGGCCATGCTAGCCCCATCGAGCACGCCAGCTTTACCTTTGGCATCGAGGAAGTCAGCCGCACCCTGCTTGCCCAGATCACCCGGCACCGCATCGCGTCCTTCAGCGTGCAGAGCCAGCGTTATGTGCGTCTGGATGATTTCCGCTATGTGACGCCCCCGGAGATCGAAGCTATCCCGGAAGCAAAGGCCGCTTTCCTTGCCAGTATGGAGGAGGATGCCCAGCATTATCTCGACCTTGCCCATAAGCTGGAGGAGGGGCACACCGCCCGCCTGATGGCCGAGGGAATGCCGGAAAAGCAGGCACGCGCCAAGGCTTCCAAGCAGGCCAACGAGGATGCCCGCTTTGTGCTGCCCAACGCCTGCGAGACCAAAATGGTGGTCACTATGAACGCCCGCAGCCTGATGAACTTCTTCCAGCTGCGCTGCTGCAACCGCGCCCAGTGGGAGATCCGGGAACTGGCTGAAAAGATGTTCACGCTGGTGTACCCGGTGGCACCCCATATCTTTGCCAAGGCCGGCCCTGCCTGCCTGTGCGGCGCCTGCCCGGAGGGCAAGATGTGCTGCGGTAAGACCGCTGAGGTGCGCGCAAAATATGCTGCTATCAAGGAAGGTGCCGCCGTATGAGCAAGGGCAAACTGATCGTGCTGGAAGGGTTGGACGGCAGCGGCAAGGCTACACAGGCAAAGCTGTTGGCAGAGCATCTTGCCGCGCAGGGTGTGCCGGTGCAGAAGATCACCTTCCCGGATTATGCCAGCGATTCCAGCGCACTGGTCAAGATGTATCTGGCGGGGCAGTTCGGCCAGCACCCGGACGATGTAAATGCTTACGCGGCCTCCAGCTTTTACGCGGTGGATCGCTATGCCAGCTATAAAACCAGCTGGGGCAGCTTTTACGAGCAGGGCGGTGTGATTATCGCCGACCGGTACACCACCTCCAACGCGGTGCACCAGTGCTCGAAGCTGCCGCAGGAGCAGTGGGAAGAATATCTGCGCTGGCTGTTTGATTACGAGTTCCGTCTGCTGGGACTTCCCGCACCGGACAGGGTCATCTATTTACAGGTAGACCCGGCGGTCAGCCAGCGGCTGATGACCCTGCGCTACCACGGCGACGAGAGCAAAAAGGACGTGCACGAAAAGGATACCGCCTATCTGGCGCGCAGCCGCGCCGCTGCCGAGTTCTGCGCCCGGCATCTGGGCTGGGACACCGTGCACTGCACCAGCGGGGACGCCATGCGCAGCATTGAAGAGATCCAGCAAGAGGTACAGCAGCTTGCCCGGAAAACACTGGGCTGAACAATAAAATACGATAAGAGGGGGCATCCTGAACGATGTATCGTCTGATGCAGCCGTCCGACGAGGCGGCAGTGCTGGCTTTGTGGCAGAGCCAGCATCATGATACCGAAGATTTTGCAAAAATGGTACTGGAACGTTTTGCCGGTGTGCAGAACATTTATGTGGCCGACGAAAACGACGCCATCGTGGCGGCTGCGCTGGCCGTGCCGGTCACCCTGCAGGGGCGGGTGGGTAATTACCTGTGCCTGTGCGGCGAGGGCAGTCTGCTGCTGGCAGGTCTGCTGGATACCCTGTGCGCCCAGCAAAAGCTGCGGGGCGCAGGCTTCACCGTGGCAGTCCCGGCAGACGCGGCACAGGCCGCTCTGCTGCAGGATAAAGGCTTTGCGAAGGCTTTTGCCCTGCGCTGCCTGCCTCGTGAGGTGAGCCGCAACCTGTGGAGCCAGGCAGAATTTGACACGGTGACGGCCAAAAAGCTGTGCGAGCTGCGGGAACAGTTCTGGAAGGATACCGTGCAGCTGAGCCCGGAACGCATGGCGGTGGTGTTGCAGGAGCTGTACGCCCGGGGCGCTACCATCGTGTCCAACGAACATGGCTACGGCATCTACTTCCGCAAGGAGGATACCCTGTATTTTGTGGAGATGATGGCCGACAGCGACCGCGCCGCCGAGATCCTGATGGAAGCCGCCCGCGAGAAGGAAGTCATCGTGGAAAAGGCAGTCATCACGGTAGGCGCTGCCCAGCCGCTGTTTCTGGGCGAGGGCACCCGGCAGGAATACGGCATGATCCGCTTTGACGCAGAGCCTTTTGACATAAGCGAAAGCTATCTGCGTTTGATGCTGGAAAACTGAAAAAAGGAAGGTGCGTATGGCACACAACGATACACATGCCGCCCGCAAAAAGGGCGGCGCAGGCAAAATTCTGCTGGTAGTGCTTCTGCTGCTTCTTCTGGCAGCAGGCGCAGCGGTGCGGTTTGCCTACAATGAGATTCACGGCAATGGTGCACCCGGCAGCACAGAGGTGACTGTAAGCATCCCGCAGGGCAGCGGCGTAGCCACGATCGCCAACAAGCTGAAGGAGGCGGGCGTCATCCGCTCTGCCTACCTGTTTCGCTGGTATGTGGGGGAAAAGGGCGCTGCCGCAAAGCTGCAGTATGGCGATTTTGTCTTGCAGACCAGTGCGATTTCCTACGATGCGATCATTGCCACCCTTTCCCAGTACGCCAAGGCAGAAACGGTGCGTGTGACCATCCCGGAGGGCACAACGGCCATTGCCATTGCCCAGAAGATGGAAGCCGCCGGTCTGTGCACCGCTGAGGAGTTTTTGAAGGAAGCCAACGAGGGCGATTTCAGCGCATATACTTTCTGGCAGTATGTCCCGGAGGATAAGGATGCTCCGAACCGCTTTATGAAGTGCGAGGGCTATCTTTTCCCGGAGACCTACGAGTTTTTGAAGGACGACACAGTGCACAACTATGTGGCTACCTTCTACGCCCAGTTCGATGCACAATTTACCAAGGAAATGTACGCAGCGCTCAAAAAGCAGGACATGACCCTGCCGGAGCTGGTCACCCTTGCCTCCTTTGTGCAGGAGGAAGCGGGCAACAGTCAGGACTCCAATGTGGCGCAGGTGTTCCGCAACCGTCTGGCAGAGGGCTCGCCCTACCCCCGGCTGCAAAGTAACACCTCCAGCCATATCCAGAGCGATGCCGACAACAACTATCTCTGGAACTGGGTCGCACCCTACTACGGCGGCTGGGATGATATCCCGGAAAATATCCTTGCAGCCTACGACACTTACAGCTGCACCGGCCTGCCCGCTGGCCCCATCTCGAACCCCGGCCTTGCCGCCATCAAAGCGGCGCTGGAGCCGCAGCCCGACGAGGAAGCCAAGGACGCTTACTTCTTTGTGACCGACCTCAAGGGCAATTACTACTACGCCAACACGCTGGCAGAGCATAACGCAAACTGCAAAACTGCCGCAGCTGTGAACAAAAGCCTGAAAAACTGAGGAAAGGCCGCTGCACCGTGTTTTTTAGTGCAGCGGCCCCTTTCCCGTTAAAAACTGTGATACATAAGAGAGGAACCTACAAATGTTACAGATCCCGGAACTGCTTGCCCCGGCGGGCGATGCGGAACGTCTGCGTTATGCCATCAACTACGGTGCCGATGCCGTTTACTGCGGCCTGCCGGAGTTTGGTATGCGCTCTGCCCCGGCCAATTTCACCCCGGAGCAGCTGACGGAAAGTGTCATCTACGCCCACGCCCGTGGTCGCAAGGTCTACCTGACCATGAACACCTTGCCCACCAACGAGGAGGCCGACCGTCTGCCGGAGGCCATCAAGGAGGCTGCCAAGGCCGGTGTGGATGCCTTTATCGTGGCAGACCTTGGTGTGCTGGATGCCTGCAAGACCTTTGCCCCGGACATTGACGTGCATCTTTCTACCCAGACCGGCATCACCAATTGGGCAGCCGCCCGCGCCGCCTACAAAATGGGCGCAAAGCGGGTGGTGCTGGCTCGGGAGATGACCTTACAGGATATTGCCATCCTGCGCGATAAGACCCCGCCGGAGTTGGAAATCGAGGCATTTGTGCACGGTGCGATGTGCATGAGTGTGTCCGGCCGGTGTCTGCTGTCTAACTACATGGCCGGACGTGACGCCAACCGTGGCCAGTGCGCCCAGCCCTGCCGCTGGAAGTATTACCTGAGCGAAGAGACCCGCCCCGGCCAGCTGTACGAGATCGGCGAAAACGAGAACGGCAGCTACATTCTTAACGCCAACGATCTGTGCACCGCGCCCTTCATTGACCTGATCTGCAAGGCGGGCGTGGACAGCCTGAAGATCGAAGGCCGTGCCAAGACCTTCTACTATGTGGCCAGCGTTACCGCTGCCTACCGCAAGGCACTGGACGCCTATCTGGCCGACCCGGCAAACGATAACTTTGAACTGCCGCCGGAGGTGTACGCAGAGCTTACCCGTACCAGCCACCGGCACTACTCTCCCGGCTTCTATTTTGGCCGCGAACAGGCCAAACAGGCCACCGACAGCGCCACTTACATCCGCGAGTGGGAGTTCGTTGGCACGGTGGACAGCTGGGAAAACGGCATCGCCCACTGCCAGCAGCGCGGCAAATGGAGCCTTGGAGATACGCTGGAGGCGCTGTGCCCGGACGGACGCAGCATTGCACTTACCCCGGAATGGATCGAAAACGAAGCAGGGGAGCGGGTGGAAAGCACTCCTCACGCCATGGAAAAATACACCATGCCCACCCCGGAGCTGCCGCCCATGAGCCTGCTGCGCCGGAAAACGGTGTAACAGCATGACAAAAGGGAAGGAAAACGCCGTGAAGTGCAGTAATACTTCTGGCCGCTACGCCCTTCTGGACGAGCTGCGCGGGCTGGATTTAGTTAGCATGATGCTCTATCACGGCTGCTGGGATCTGGTCAATCTGTTCGGCATTCAGGCAAACTGGTATTATGGCCTGCCCGGGCATCTGTGGCAGCAGAGCATCTGCTGGGTGTTCATTCTGCTGTCCGGCTTCTGTGTGCAACTGGGGCATCATACCATGCGCCGTGGCGCACAGGTGTTCGGGGCAGGGGCGCTTGTCACGGCGGTCACACTGCTTTTTATGCCGGAGGACAAAGTTGTCTTTGGTGTGCTGACCCTGCTGGGCAGCGCTATGCTGCTGACCGGCCTTTTGGAAAAGCCACTGCGGCGCATTCCACCCGCAGCAGGGTTTGCTATCTCCGCAGTGCTGTTCGCCCTGACCCGCAATGTTTCGGCAGGCTATTTGGGTTTTGGAAGCCTGCGCCTTTGGCTGCCGCAGACACTGTATGCAAACTACGTTACAGCGTACTTTGGCTTTTATCCGTGGTGGTTCTATTCTACGGATTATTTTGCCCTTCTGCCGTGGCTGTTTCTGTTCTGGGCGGGGTACTTTCTCTACGGCGTTGTAGGGCGGCAGCGCATGGAGCCCTTGCACCGCTCGGGCTGCCCGCCGCTGGGCTGGCTTGGGCGGCACTCGCTGCTGCTGTATCTGTTGCACCAGCCGGTCATCTACGGGGTGCTGCTGGTGGCGTTCCGCGTATTGGGCGGCTGAAACACACGCTTCATGCACTTTTGAGCAAGGCGGCATTGTTGCACCGTGCAAACATTGCGCCAATGCCTTGACAAGCGGGGCAGGGCTGTGGTATCTTGTTGACAGTTAGAAAATACTAACTACAAAAATGCGTCATGAAACATGGACGCATTTTTTCAGAACTTGAAGTTATTCTAAACTAACTACACAGAGAAAGAGGTAGAGCTTTATGAGCAAAGTAGCAATCGTATTCTGGAGCGCCACCGGCAACACCGAAACCATGGCAAACTGCATCGCCGAGGGCGCAGGTGCCAACGGCACCCTCGTGTCCTGCGCCGAGATGACCCCCGCAAAGCTGGCAGAGTTTGATGTGGTGGCCTTTGGCTGCCCGGCTATGGGTGCAGAGCAGCTGGAAGAGAGCGAGTTCGAGCCCATGTTTGCTGCACTGGAAGGCTCGCTGAACGGCAAAAAGATCGCACTGTTCGGCTCCTACGGCTGGGGCGATGGCCAGTGGATGCGCGACTGGGCACAGCGCGCACAGGATGACGGCGCACAGCTGTTCAGCGAGGAAGGCCTCATCTGCAACGAAACCCCTGATGACGATGTGCAGGCTGCCTGCCGTAAGCTGGGCGCAGATCTGGCTGCTTGGTAAAACCCATGTATAAACCCTTTGTCCACGGGGTAACCTATGGACAAAGAGGTGATAAGCATGGAAAACATCGGCGTGACCTGTGATGTCTGCGCGTGCTGCCACAATGTGGACGGCTGCAAATGTGATCTGCCGCAGATCAAGGTGACGGAGCAGTGCAACTGCACCACCCAGCAGGTGGAGACCCCGCACTACTGCCAGAGCTACGAGGAAAAGTAAGTTCCCCACCAACGCAAAGCAGCCCCTGCCGGAGAGATCTTTCCGGCAGGGGCTGCTGTTTGTTATATGAACATTCAGCGCAGCGCCACGTTACAGGTAGCAAGGCTGCGGATCAGCGTGCCTACGCTGTCCTTCATCTGGATGCCGGCAAAGCCCAGCGCAAAGGCCGCCTGCACGTTTTCCAGCCTGTCATCGATAAATACGCACTCACTGGCCTTCAGCTGATATTTCTTCAGCAGAGCCTTGTAGATCTGTGGGTCAGGCTTGTTCACCTGTACCTCACAGGAGGCTACGCCGCCGTCAAACTGGGTCAGTACGCCGCGCTCGGTCAGCAATTCCAGCACGTCCTGCGGAATATTGCTCAGGTAATACACGCAATAGCCGTGGTTCTTCAGCCGCCGCACCAGTTCCAGCATCCGCAGACGTGGGCGCAGAATGTGCATCCAGTCGTCCAGAACGCCCTGCACCTCAAAGGCGCAGCCCTCGGCATGGGCACGCTCCAGCATCCGCTGGTTACCGTCATAGCGGGAAAGCTTGCCAGCGTCCAGCAGTTGCCATTCTTCGCTGCCAAAGGTCAGATCGTAAACTTTCTCCTCCATTTCGGCGTTGCACAGCCGGTCTACAAGGTATGCCTTGGGGTCGAAATCCACCAGTACACCGCCGATATCAAAAATAATGCTTTTATACATAATTGCTGCCTCGCTTGCTTTGGATATATTTCTCAGATATTTTCCATAGTATACCACAACCGGGTGGGTGCTTTCCACCCCTTTGGCATAGAAAATGCCGCCCCGGCGTATGCTGTGGCAGAAAGGGGGGAGCACCGTGACGATCCGGGAATTGTGCGAGAAGGAGGTCGTTCAGCTGGAGCAGGGGGTGTGCCTTGGCCGCGCGGACGATCTGGAGTTTGACCCCGCAACGGCGCAGCTGCAATGCCTGATCTTGCTGGGCAGACCGCGGCTGCTGGGTCTGCTGGGCCGGGACGAGAGCCTGACCATCCCATGGCGGGAGATCGAAACAATCGGCACGGATGCCATTCTGGTGCATACCGCCGTGCCGGCAGCACCGGCAGCACCTCACGGCTTCTGGCAGCAACTGCGTGCAAAGCTGGGTCTGTGAAAAATAGGGGAATATTTTGAAAAATAAAACCATAATTTTTGTAAAATCATGAATGGACATTTTCAGCAAAGTGACTATAATAGGCACGAAAGGCTTGTGCAAATAGCACAGCCACTTTGAAAATAGGGTTCGGGACGTGGAAAGGAATATCGACTATGAAAACATCCAAACCGCTGTTGACCCTGCGGATGCTCTTCCCGGTGGCAGCTTCCTTTATCGTGCTGCTGCTGGGCGAGTGGATCGCGCGCGGGTCACTGACCGCTGATACCTTTATCAGCTTTATTTTCCCCCATTTCGGGGCGTACCTGCTGGCATGGCTGCTGCTGTTTCTGGTGTGGGAACTGCTGGACTGGGTGCTGCGCATCCCGCCGCTTGCCACGCTGGGCATGGCGGTTCTGGGCTGTGCGCCCTGCGCGGTAAACTTCTACACCATGCAGCTGCGGGGTGAGCCCTTTCTGCCGTGGGATCTGATGCAGGTGTCCGAAGCCGCCGGTGTGGCCTCTGCTGCCGGGCTCAAGCTGCAGACCAGCATGGTGGTCTCCATTGTGTTGGTGGTGGTACTGACGGTGGCAAGCTTCTTTATTTACCGTGGACGGCTGCGTCAGCGCTGGCTGCCCAGGCTTGCGGGTACCGGTGCTTCGGCAGCGGCGCTATGCCTGCTGGTGTTTGGCGTTTACTTACAGCCTGCCGTCACGCAGGTTTTGGGCATCACGCCGGACGCGTGGATGCAGGACCGTTACTACCGCTACTACGGTGTACTTACCGGTTTTATGACCAACCTCACCAATCTGGAGATCGACAAGCCCGAAGGCTACTCGGAGCAGGCAGTGGACGATATTCTGAATAATGTAGCCGAGAGCGAAAAATTCTCTACCGGCCCCATGTATGCGGGCAGTTATGCTGCCACCACCCCCAAGGAGGAGCAGGCAAAGCAGCCCACCATTATTTATGTGATGGACGAGTCCTACTGGGATGTTTCCGAGCTGGAACAGTACGGCATCACCTTTGATACCGATGTATCGCAGAACCTCCACGCTTTGCAGCAGACAAGCGCCTACGGCAGGGCATACAGCCCCAGCTTTGGCGGCGGCACCTGTGATGTGGAGTTTGAAGCCCTGACCGGCTACTCGGTGTCTTTCCTGCCCAGCGGCAGCAAGCCCTACCAGCAGCACGTCACAAAGCCCATGTTCGCCCTGCCCAATTACCTCAAACTCAAGGGCTACCAGACCGCTGCGGTGCACTGCTTCTGGGCAAAATACTGGAGCCGCGATAAGGCTTATCCCAACCTCGGCTTCAGCGATTTTATCAGTCTGGAAGATATGCACGGCGTGACCAAGGTGCGCAAGCACTACTGGACCAGCGGCCTTGTGACCGATGACTCCATGGCCGACCAGATCATTCAGCAGTACGAGAAGATGAGCACTTCCTCTGATAAGCCCATCTTCCTGCACGCGGTCACCATGCAGAACCATACCAATTATAATAGAGACAACTACCCGGACGACGAGCGGGTGCACGTTGTATCCCATCCGGTGGGGCTCAAGAGCAGCACTGTGGGCGCGCTGGAAGATTTCGCCACCGGCATCCGGGATGCGGACGCCATGCTGGGCAAGCTGACGGCGTACTTCTCTCAGGTGGACGAGCCGGTCATTCTGGTGTTCTGGGGCGACCACTATAACCCCATTGACTCCAACTACGATGTCTACACCACCACCGGCTATGCAAGCGGCTCCAGCACCGACCCCCGTCTGCACCAGACCACGCTGCTGATGTGGTCGAATTACAGCCAGCAGCAGGTAGACTTTGGCACCATTGCCGCTTACGATATCTCCCCGGTGATGATGGAACTGTTCGGGCTGGAGCAGCCGCTGTACTTCCAGTTCCTCAACCGGCAGCTGCGGGTCGCCAGCCGCAGCTGCACCCGCGGCACCACCATGAATCTGGACGGCACCACCACCCAGCAGCCCACGGAGTTCCAGCAGCGCTGGACGAACGAGCACTGGATGCTGCAATACGACCTGATGTTCGGCAAGGGATACGCCCTCAACCGTATGGGTGTTGCGGGTTTGAGCGGGATGAATACGGGCAAATAAGAGAAAAAAC
>ENA-UOIZ01001297-UOIZ01001297.1-human-gut-metagenome-genome-assembly--contig:-P88-NODE-1297-length-21089-cov-12.654845_pt1 | contig 21089 bp, 21 predicted proteins | sample MGYA00242336_ERZ723883 | MGnify/ENA metagenome assembly ERZ723883 | reverse complement strand
GTGCCCAGCGCCACCAGCTCCTTGACGATCGCTCTGGCCTGGGGGCTGGCCAGGAAGCCGCCGCACATAATGGGGGCGCCATGGGGGATCATAGCCGCTGCCTCTTTGGCAGTGATAACAGGTTTCTTTGCCATTTCAGTTCCTCCTTGTTATTTGTCGTTCTCCCAAAAAATAGAATCCCTTCTATTTTCTCACTTGTAATCATAACACTTCTGTGTGGAAAATACAAGAGATGATTGGTCGATTTTTTCACAAGCAGACAGGTTCGCCGTCAAAAAACTTGGGCAGTGTCCGATATGTGGCGAATTGTCTGTTTGGCAACACGACCAGACGGCCACCGGAAAAAGTGACCGTCTGGCGTGATGGTTTATTTTACTTCATGCCCCGCTTGACCATCTCGGTCACAGCGAAGGAAGCCACGTCGTCGGCATACTTGCCGGCGCCGAAGCCAGCGTCGTAGCCCAGCTCCTTGGCCAGCTCGTGTGTGATACGGGGACCGCCGCAGCAGACAACGAACTTGTCGCGCAGGCCCTCGGCCTCCAGCAGCTCGATGAGGTTGGTGAGGTTCTGGATGTGCACGTCCTTCTGGGTCACCGTCTGGGACACCAGCAGCACGTCGGCGTGCAGCTCCAGGGCCTTCTTGATGAACTCCTCATTGGGCACCTGGGAACCCAGGTTGTAAGCCTCGATCATCTCGTAGCGCTCCAGGCCGTAGTGACCGGCGAAGCCCTTGCGGTTCATGATGGCGTCGATGCCCACGGTGTGGGCGTCGGTGCCGGTGGAAGCGCCCACCATAACGACCTTCCGGCCAATATGCTCGCGGATATAGTCGTTGGTGTCCTCCATGCTCATGACATCGGACTCCACGGTGATGACGTGGATGTCCTCATAGTTCACGGAGTGGACGCAGCTGCCGTAGACCACATAGAAGGTGAACTCCTTGTCCAGGGCGGCGTGATAGGCCACGTTGGGCTCTTCCAGGCCCATCTTCTTGGCGATCTGGCGGGCAGCTTCTTCGCCCCGCTCATCGTCCTTGACGGGCAGAGTGAAGCTGGTCTGCACCTTGCCGTCGTTCATGGTGTCGCCGTAAGGCTTCAGACGGGTCAGGTCCAGCGTGGTATCGAAATCGATCTTGTGGGTATTATACAGTCCGCTGCTCATTCTGCTGCCACCTTCCCTTTCATGACTTCAATAAAGGGATTGAAGTATTTGTCGTCCTTCACAACCACGCCGGCCAGGCCCTTGCCGCCGTCCTTGGGACGCTTCACGTCGGCGAAGATGCCCTTCTCGATGGTGGTGAACAGGCCCAGCTTCTCGATCTCGGAGAGCAGGTCGGTGGCCTTGGTCAGCACCTCGTTGGCGCGGGTACGGATGATGCCGCCCTCTTTGTAGGTCAGCTCATCGCCCAGATCCTTCATGGTGCGGAAGATATACTGCGCGTTCTCGATGGACAGCGCACGGTCGGACATGAACGGGGTGTGGATAGCCTCGGTCATCATGCCCAGCAGGCACAGCTTCTGGTTGGTCAGGATGGTCACCATGTTGAACAGGGCGTCCTGAATGTGACCGCGGAAGATGTTGCCGGTCATGAACTTGGTGGGAGGCATATACTTCAGGGGCGCGTTGGGGAAGATCTCGCGGGCCATCTGGGCCTGCGCCAGCTCGTACAGGAACGTATCCTCCACGGCGGGATCCATCTCGAACGCGTGGCCCAGACCCATCTGCTCCTCGCGCATACCGGCGGTCTTGGCAAAGGCCTCGTTGATGAACTGGGAGGCCAGCACGGTGTGGGCCGCGGTGATAGCGTCGTCGGTGGTCAGATAGTTATCCTCACCGGTGTTGATGATAACGCCGGCATAGCCGTTGATGACACGGGAGAAGTACTGGTCCACGATGGTGCGCTGCATATTGATGTCGCGGAACAGGATGCCGTACAGCGCGTCGTTCAGCATGACGTCCAGACGCTCCAGAGCGCCCATAGCGGCGATCTCGGGCATGCACAGGCCGGAGCAGTAGTTGCACAGCCGGATATAGCGGTGCTGCTCCTCGCCTACCTCGTCCAGCGCCGCGCGCATCAGGCGGAAGTTCTCCTGGGTAGCGTAGGTACCGCCGAAACCCTCGGTGGTCGCGCCGTAAGGCACGTAGTCCAGCAGGGACTGACCGGTGGTACGGATGACGGCGATGATGTCCGCGCCCTGCTTGGCACCGGCCTTGGCCTGCGTGATATCCTCGTAGATATTGCCGGTAGCCACGATGATGTACAGGTACGGGCCTTCCTTATCACCCCACGCCTTCAGGTAGCTGTTACGCTTGGCGACGTTCTTGTTGATGCGGTCCACGGTAGCGTTCACCACGGGGGTGATGGCGCCGCGAATCTCCGCGTCGGAATGGGCGGGGACCTTGCTCAGGTCCAGCTCGCCGCTGTTCACGGCATCTGCCACGCCCTGGGGATCCTTGCCGGTCTCCACCATAGCGTTGCCGATAGCCCACGCGGCACCCACGGGCAGCAGGGAGTTTGCCATCAGGTGGTCAACGACCACGTTGGGCAGAGGAACGTCCATATCGTTGACGCCATCGATACCCAGCAGACGGCAAACAGCGCGCTCCACCGTGACGGTGGTGTGCTGGTCGATAAAGTGCTGGGTGTCGTCCGCGATCTTGGCGGCGGAGGCACGGGCACGGTTGACCAGCTCAAAATTCAAGCCGAGTTTGCTTTCCATAGTTTTTCCTCTCTCTTACTTCTTGACGTGACGCTCGTTACGCAGCAGCTTAGTGGGCTCCAGATAGCGCTGCTTGGTGCCTTCGGCGACCCATGCCACGCCGGTCTTCTCCACCTTCTTCTTGCCGGTGCAGACGTCGCAGTGGCAATCCTGAACATAGTGCTCGGGCTGGGTGTAAGAGGTGATAACGCCCTCGAAGTTGCGCAGGATGACCTTGCGGGGCGTCTCGGAGATCAGGTAGTTGGGCATAACGGGGGTCTTGCCGCCGCCGCCGGGAGCGTCGACCACGAAGGTGGGGATGCAGTAGCCGGAGGTATGACCGCGCAGGGCTTCCATGATCTCGATGCCCTTGGACACGGGGGTACGGAAGTGACTCAGGCCCAGGGAAGGATCGCAGGCATAGATATAATAGGGGCGCACACGCATCTTGACCAGACCGTGGACCAGCTCCATCATCACGTGAGAGCAATCGTTCACGCCGGCCAGCAGCACGGACTGGTTGCCCAGGGGGATACCGGCATCAGCCAGCATAGCGCAGGCCTTGGCGGCTTCGGGAGTGAACTCCTTGGGGGTGTTGAAGTGGGTATTCAGCCACACGGGGTGATACTTCTTCAGCATGGCGCACAGCTCGGGAGTGATACGCTGGGGGCACACAACGGGCGTACGGGAGCCCAGACGCACGATCTCCACATGGGGGATGGCGCGCACGCGCTTGATGATGTACTCCAGGGTGTCGTCCTCGACCATCAGAGAGTCACCGCCGGACAGCAGCACGTCGCGGACCTCGGGGTGGGCGGCCACATAATCGATGCACTTGTCGATCTGCTGCATAGGCACTTCGCAGTCGTTCTGACCGGCAAAACGACGACGGGTACAGTGACGGCAGTACATGGAACACTGGTCGGTGATCAGCAGCAGCACGCGGTCAGGATAGCGGTGGGTCAGGCCGGGGGTGGGGGAGTCGGTATCCTCGTGCAGGGGATCGGCATCCTCATAGTCGGCATACTCCAGCTCCTCAGCGCGGGGAATAGCCATCTTGCGGATGGGATCAAACGGATCGTCCAGATCGATCAGGGACAGATAGTAGGGGGTGACGGCCATGCGCAGCTTGCCCAGGGTCTTGGCAACGCCGGCTTCCTCGTCGGGGGTCAGGGTCATGTACTTTTTCAGATCTTCGATCGTCTCAGCGCGGTTGGCAACCTGCCAATGCCAGTCGTTCCACAGATTTTCAGGAACGTCAGCGAACAGACCATTGCGAGTTTTCATGTCGTTTCTCCTTCACAAAAATCGTTGTTTTAGGTACGCCAAAGGCTGGGAGTCCCCCGAAGGGGACACCCAGCTTCGGTCAGTTTCGTTTAGCAGTACTTCTCGTCGAACAGCTTACGCAGCTTGGGGTTCTCGCGCAGCACGTCCAGAGTGATCTGCGCGTGGTTCTTGGTATAACCGTTGCCGATGATCATGGTAACGTCCTTGCCGATACCCTCGGCGCCCAGGGCAGCCTTGGTGAAGGAGGTAGCCATGGAGAAGAAGTACACCAGACCGTCATCGCGGACGGGCAGGATAGCGGACATCTCGCAGGACTCGATGTTCACGCAGCAGATGGACAGATCATACTCCTTGCCATCGTTGGCAGCCAGAGCAGCCTCCATGACCTCAACGGGCTTGGTGCAGTCGGCGACGATCACGTCGGTGTACACGCCCAGCTCCATCAGGCCGGGGACCTGCTTGGGGTTGCGGACGACGCCCACGACCTTACCCTTGGGGCCGACCTTCTTCATAGCTTCCCAACCGCACAGAACACCGGACTTGCCGTTGGCGCCCAGGATCAGGACGCTGTCACCCTCGTGGGGCAGCTTGCGGGCCTGCGCGGGAGCGCCGGCCACGTCCAGAGCAGCCAGGGCCAGAGGCTCGGACATATCATCGGGCATCTTGGCATACAGAGCGGACTCGAACAGGATGGCCTTGCCGACGATGTCCACGCGGTCGATATCCTTGTGGATGGCCAGGATCTTGTCGATCTTCAGCGGGGTCATGGACAGGGAGACCAGAGAGACGATCTTGTCGCCTTCCTTCAGGTCGAAGCCGGGCTTCTTCTTCAGGTCCTCGCCGATGTGAGCGACGACACCCTTGAACATACCGCCGGAACCGGTAACGGGGTTCTGCTGCTTGCCGCGCTCAGCGACGATGCCCAGGATCATTTCGCCGATCTTCTTCTCGTCGCCGCCGCAGGCCTCAGAGATCTGAGTGAAGGAAGCGGAGTCGATGTTCAGGGAAGTGACATCGCAGACGATCTCGTTGGAATAGACCTTGCTCATGTCGTTGTCGATCTTCCAAGCGGCCTGGGTCAGAACGCCCTTGGGCTCGATAACGCGGTGGGTACCGTACTTGTTGCCTTTCAGTTCAGCCATTTTAGTTTCCTCCTAAATTTATTTATAATTCTTTCTTTTAATAGCTTTCAGTGACTGCGCCATTACTTGAGGGGCTTGAGGGACAGGATCTCGCGGGCCTCAGCGGGGGTAGCGATCTCGCGGCCCAGCTCCTTGGCGATACGGACGACCTTGGCCACCAGCTCGCCGTTGGACGCGGCCTTCTGGCCCTTGCCCAGATAGATGTTGTCCTCGAAGCCCACACGGACGTTGCCGCCCATAGCGATAGCGGCGGCGGCCATGGTCCAGGCAGCGCGGCCCACGCCGGACACGGTCCAGGTAGCGTTGGCCGGGATCTTGCTGGCAAAGAACGCCAGGTTCTCCACAGTGGCGGGGGTGCAGCCGTGCACGCCCAGCACGAAGTTGAACTGCATGGGATCGCCGGGGACCTCGCCCTTCTTGGCCATGCCCAGAACAGTGTCGATATGGCCCAGCTCGAAGCACTCGTACTCGGGCTTGATGCCGTTCTCGATCATACGCTTGCCGAAGGCGCGCATGGTGGGCATAGTGTTATCGAAGATCTCATCGCCGAAGTTGCAGGTACCGCAGTCCAGGGTGGCCATCTCGGGGAACAGCTCGGTGGGCTGCAGACGCTCCTCGGGGCTCATGCCGGTGGCGCCGCCGGTGGAGGGGATCATGATGACGTCGGGCAGCTCCTTGCGGATGGCGTCCATGACCACCCGGAAGCGCTCGCGGTCCTGGGTGGGGGTGCCGTCGTCCTCGCGGACATGGATGTGCAGAATGGCGGCGCCGGCCTCGTAGGCGGACTTGGCCTCGCGGACCATCTCCTCCACGGTGTAGGGTACGGCGGGATTCTGCGCCTTGGTGACCTCGGCGCCGCAGATAGCAGCGGTGATAATCAGCTTTTCCATTTCTGCCGCTCCCTTACTTCTCGATCTTCTTGCGCTGGCAGTCCTTGGGAGTCACGCAGGTGCCGTGGGCGCGGCAGACCACGATGGGCTCTTCCAGAACGTCGGCAGCGGAAGCGCTGATGTCGGGACGGGACACGATGACCTTGCGGGCCTCGAACTTCATGGTGCGGGAGGTGTTGCCGACCTTCTCGATCTCGCCATAAGCCTCGATGTAGTCGCCGGCGTACACGGGAGCCAGGAACTCCACGTTGTCATAGGCACAGAACAGGCCCTCGTCGCCGTCGCACTTGATCAGCAGCTCGGTGGCCACGTCGCCGAACAGGTGCACCATGTGTGCGCCGTCCACCAGGTTTCCGCCGTAATGAGCATCCTTGGCGCTCATACGCAGACGCAGCAGAGAAGTCATCTTTTCCATAAGTATTTTCCTCCTTCAGATTTTTTGGGATCGCCTTCAACAGAAGCCGTGCTGCAAACAGGCCTTCCTTCTCTCCGGCGCTCCTTCGGGCATAAAAAGAGCGCTATCGGTCAAGGTCATTGACCAATAGCGCTCCATGTTACAAACACGATAACATGACAGTAACGCCGCTTACGCAGACGTCCCCAAGGGCAAGGTCACAGACCGGCATTGTCCTTTCGGCGGGCGGCCCCTTCCTGCTCCGGTTATACCGGATGTCTGTCCCCTGCGAAGCAGTACCCTGTCGCCCGCGCCTCTATTGATTGTAGTATGAACTTCTGTTGCACCCATTATATCGCGATGGCCTCGAATTTGTCAATAGAATTTGTGACAGAAATCACAATAACTTTTTTGCACATCTGACAAAATTTCGCACTCCGTTTCTCCTGAATAAACGCCGGGGGCGACAGAACGCACAAGGGGAAATGTCCGCCGTGCGCGGACATTTCCCCCTGTGAAGGCGTCAATAGCTCTGTTCGATTTTCTCCAGAATCTCCGGCTTCAGCGACAGCATCCGGCAGATGTTCAGGGCGTCCCGGGGGCAGTCGGACCGGCCCTCCACCCGGTACAGGCCATAGTTCATGTGCCGGGCGATAACGGCCACGCCGTCCTCGTTGGTGGCGGCCAGCTCCCGGCGGATCTGCTCGGGGTCCACGTCCCGCAGGCCGATGATCTGATAGTGGACCCGGGCGTGCTCGGCCACCTTGTCATAGTGGGTGGTCAGCAGGGAGATGGCGTTGACGTCGTTGAGATACCGGGTCACCGCCTGGACGATGATGGCTCCCTCGTCGGGGTTGGTGCCCCGGGCGAACTCGTCCAGCAGGAACAGGGAGTAGCCCTGCTCCACCTCCGCCAGGGCCTTCTGGAACTGGACGATCTCGCTGCCGAAGCCGGACAGGCCCGACTGGATGGACTGCAGATCGTCAAACAGCATATGCACGCTCCAGAACAGGGGCATCCGGGCGCTTTTGGCGCAGACCAGGAAGCCCGCCTGCAGCAGCAGCACGTTCAGGGCCACGGTTTTCATGGCCACGGACTTGCCGCCCATGTTGGCGCCGGTGATCACTGCCGCTCCCCGGTCCAGGGAGATGGACACCGGCACAAAGGCCCGGCCCTGCTCCTGTAACAGATCGCACAGCTCCGGGTTGATCATATCCGTCAGCTCCAGGGCGGTGTCGGTCAGCTCCGGCCGGACGCCGCCGAACCGGTGGGCAAACAGGGCCTTCTGGATCAGGAAGTCCAGCCGTCCGGCGGTGTCGGCATCGGCCAGCAGGTCGTCGGCCATGGGGGCCAGAGCCGCGCCCATGGAGCGGCGGACCTTCATCTCCTCACTGTCCTCCTCGGCGCAGATGCGCACCCGCTTCTGCCGCAGGTCGTCCTTCTCCGCATCGGTCTGGGCCCGATACAGCTGCTCCTCCACCTGCTTTTTGGCGGAGCGGATCTCCCGGAGTCTGGGGGTGGCGGCATCGGGAATGTAAAAGCCCCGGCTGCGGGTGTTTTCCGGGTCCAGAATGGCCAGGGCCGCCGCCGGATCGTGGAAGGCAAGGCCCGTCAGGCCCGCCGTGTCCCGCAGCTTTTCAAACAGGGGGCGCAGGGTCTCCAGCCGCTGGAGATAGCCCTTCAGCTCGAACAGCTCCACATGGTCCGGCACCTCCAGCTCCCGGCACCGGCGCAGGGAACCCCGGATGTCCTTCATCTGGCACAGCACCACGCAGATCTGGTCATACAGGTCCTTCAGCTCCTCCGCATGGGCGGCGGCCCGCTCCACGTTGCGCAGCTCCTGCTCCAGCTCCTGCCGCTCGTCCGGGGTATAGTACCGCAGGCGGCGGATGCGCTCCTGGCCGAAGGGACTGCACCCGTGCAGGCTCTCCAGGATGTATTGCAGGCCGATCTTCTCTCTCTCCTCAAAACGAATCTGGATCATGCCAGCTCCTCCTTTACATTGATGACCGGTGCGTCCACGGCCTCCTTCATCCGGGCCATGAACTCATCCTTGTCGAATTTCCACCCGTAGGCGGACACGGGGTTGATGGTGACGCACAGGGTCCGGGCGGCCTCGGCGGTTTCCAGCCGCACCTGGCGGGTCCGGAGCTTATCCAGGGTATCCGGCGTCAGCAGCACCCGGCTGGGGTCCTTGACCACCAGACGGCCGCCCCGCAGCACGCCGCTGCGCAGCAGGGGCACCACCATAGAGTCCGTCAGCGCCCCGGGGGCCAGGGCCTCGCCGTGCTCCTTCAGGCACTTTTCCAGGCCCTCCTCCGCCTCCGGCGGCAGAGTCTCCGCCTTGGGCAGGTTCATGATGCGATAGATGTTGGCGGTGTCCGCCACCACCTTTTCCATGCTCATGTGATAGGACGCGCCGGTGCACAGCACCACGCCCGCGGCCACCGCCCGGGCTCCCAGGGATTTCCGGCCCAGGGCCCCGTCGATGATGGACTTGTCCGCCCCCAGCTCAAAAAACATCCGGGACACCTCCCGCAGCTGGCTGGTGATGGACGGCCCCGCCAGCTGGACGTTTCCGGCGCTGCGGGCCCGGAGGATCACCACCTCGCCCAGAGGCGTGGGGATGCCGGTGGTCTCCAGGATCTCCGTGGTCACGTCGCCCAGCCGCAGCATATCCCGGGCCGTGGCGATCAGCGTCCCCTCCCGGACGAAGATGCCGGGCTTCTCCGTGCCCGTCACCACGTCGGTGGACTCGCCGTCCCGGCCGATGGACGTCAGCCCCAGGGTCCCCCGGAGCCGGTCATGGTGCAGCATCCAGTTGAGCATGGTGGTTTTTCCCGCGTTTTTGCACATGCCCACAATGGACATGGTTTTCACGCCGTTCAATATCTCAAGCAGCTGTGAGGACATATGATTCCCTCCCGGTGTAAGTCAATCTAAAATCATATTATAGCGTATATTTTGTCAAAAGAAAAGGGGGGATTTTTCCCCGGCAGAAATGACCGGAATCGGTCTTGCAAAACCGGGAAAACTTGGGTATAATAGTTTGGATAAACTGCGGTATTATGCCGCCTGAGGTAAAGAGGAACAACACATGAGCACCATCATCACCTCCGTGGACCGGCACAGTCCGGCGGAGCGGGCCGGGATCACCCCCGGGGAGCAGCTGCTGACCATCAACGGGCACCAGATCATCGACGTGCTGGACTATCGCTTTTACGGCTACGATACCGACTGCTGCCTGGAGCTGCGGGAGCCTGCGGGTACCGTGCGCACCGTGTCCCTGCGCAAGCCCGAGGGCCGGGACCTGGGCCTGAATTTTGACACCGTCCTCATGGACGATATGCGCTCCTGCGCCAACCACTGCATTTTCTGCTTTGTGGACCAGATGCCCCCCGGTATGCGGCAGACCATGTATTTCAAGGACGACGACGCCCGGCTCAGCTTTCTGCAGGGCAACTATATCACCCTGACCAACCTGACGGAGCGGGAAGCCCAGCGGATCATCGACCTGCGCATCAGCCCCATCAACGTGTCCGTTCACACCACGGACCCCCAGCTCCACTGCACCATGCTGGGAAACAAGAACGCCCTGCGGTCCCTGGACTATATCCGGGCCTTCTGCAAGGCGGGAATCGTGATGAACGGCCAGATCGTGGTGTGCCCCGGCTGGAACGACGGGGACCAGCTGCGCCGGACCCTCCGGGACCTGACGGAGATGCAGTTTTCCAGCTGCTCTCTGGTGCCGGTGGGCATCACCAAATACCGCCAGGGCCTGGCTAAGCTCCGGCCGGTGGACGCGGCCGCCGCCGCCGAGATCATCGACATCGCCGACGAATACGGCCGGGAGAATCTGGAGCGCTTCGGCACCCGGCGCTTCTTCTGCGCCGACGAGCTGTATCTGCGGGCGGGCCGTCCCCTGCCCCAGGCAGAGTATTACGAGGGCTATCGCCAGCTGGAAAACGGCGTGGGCCTCATGCGCTCTCTGGAGGATGATTTCCTGGCGGGGCTGGCCACGGTGGACGTGCCTGCGCGCTTCTCCCCCTTCACCATCGCCACCGGCACGGCGGCGGCCCCGTTTCTCCGGGGCCTGGTGCAGCGGGCCATGGGGGACTATCCCGGCCTGCGGGGCCAGGTCATCGCCGTGGAAAACGACTTCTTCGGCCACACCATCGACGTGGCGGGCCTGCTTACCGGGCAGGATATCTCCGCCCAGCTGCGGGGCCGGGACCTGGGGGACCGGGTGCTGATCCCCATCCACATGATGCGCCACGGCGAGACCGTGTTTCTGGACGACTACACCGTGGAGCGTCTGAGCCGGGAGCTGGGCGTTCCCGTCCAGGTGGTGGACGAGGACGGCTTCGCCCTGGTGGACGCCATGTTTGCGGCGGAATGACCGCCATACCCAAATAAAAGGAGGTACCCCCTATGTCCAAGCCCCTGATCGCCATCGTAGGACGCCCCAACGTGGGCAAGTCCATGCTGTTCAACAAAATCATCGGGCGGCGTCTTTCCATCGTGGAGGACACCCCCGGCGTCACCCGGGACCGCATTTACGGCGAAAGCGACTGGAACGGCCGGAAGTTCACCCTGGTGGACACCGGCGGCATCGAGCCCAATACGGATAACGAGATCCTGGCCTTCATGCGCCAGCAGGCCCAGATCGCCATCGACAACGCCACGGTCATCGTCCTGGTGACGGACATCAAAACCGGCATGACCGCCGCCGACCAGGAGGTAGCGGGAATGCTGCAGCGGTCCAAGAAGCCCATTGTCCTGGCAGTGAACAAGATGGACTCCACCGGCCCCGCCGACCCGGAGTTCTATGAGTTTTACAACCTGGGTCTGGGCGACCCCATCGCCGTGTCCGCCGTCCACGGCCACGGCACCGGCGACCTGCTGGACGCCTGCCTGCAATACTTCCCCCCGGAAACGGACGAGGAGGAGGACAGCGACGTGGTCCAGGTGGCCATCATCGGCAAGCCCAACGTGGGCAAGTCCAGCCTCACCAACCGGATCCTGGGCGAGCAGCGGGTCATCGTCAGCGACGTGGCCGGTACCACCCGGGACGCCATCGACAGCTACTTTGAAAACGCCACCGGCAAGTATAACTTCATCGACACCGCCGGTATGCGCAAAAAGTCCAAGGTGGACGACGCCATCGAGAAATACAGCGTCCTCCGGGCCACCATGGCCATCGAGCGCAGCGACGTGTGCCTCATTATGATCGACGCCCAGGACGGCGTCACCGAGCAGGACACCAAGGTGGCGGGCCTGGCCCACGACGCCGGAAAGGCCTGCATCATTGTGGTGAACAAGTGGGACCTGGTGGAAAAGGACGGCAAGACCATGGACCGTATGCGGGAGGATATCCGCCGGGACCTGAGCTATATGCCCTACGCCCCCATTGTGTTCATCTCCGCCATGACCGGTCAGCGGGTCAGCCGGCTGTTTGAGCTCATCAACTATGTCCGGGAGCAGGCGTCCATGCGCATCACCACCGGAATGCTCAACTCCGTCCTGGCCGATGCCCAGACCCGGGTGCAGCCCCCCACGGACAAGGGCCGCCGCCTGAAGATCTACTATATGACCCAGGTGGGCATCCGTCCCCCCCATTTTGTGGTGTTCTGCAACGACAAGAAGCTGTTCCACTTCTCCTACCGCCGGTATCTGGAAAATCAGATCCGCAGTGTGTTCGGCCTGGAGGGCACCCCCATCATCATGACCGTGCGCCAGAAGGGCGAGGAGGATAGCTGAGTTGTCTGTGGTATTTACTGTGGCCCTGACGCTGCTGGTGTCGTATCTGCTGGGGTGCTTCACCGGGTCGGTGATGACCGCCCAGTTCATGATCCGGGAGGATGTCCGCCAGCACGGCAGCGGCAACGCGGGCCTGACAAACTTCTACCGGACCTACGGCGCCCGGTACGCCCTGTGCGTCATCGTCTGCGACATGGGGAAAACCGTCCTGGCCTGCCTCATCGGCGGGTATCTGATGCACTGGGTGGCAGGCGACTGGACCCTGGGCCTGCTGATCGCAGGCATCGGCTGCGAGCTGGGGCACATGTTCCCGGTGTTCTTCGGACTGCGGGGCGGCAAGGGCATCCTCTCCGGCGGCGTGCTGGTGCTGCTGCTGGACTGGCGGGTGGCTCTGATCGCCTGGGGCCTGTTTGCGGTGCTGTGGCTGACCACCCGGTATGTGTCCCTGGGCTCCATCGCCGCCACGGCCAGCATGCCGGTGTCGGTGTTCCTGCTGATGGGCCATAACTGGCTGTATACCGTCCTGTCTGCGGCGATAGCGGCCCTTGTGATCTGGTGCCACCGGGGCAACATCCAGCGGCTGCTGTCCGGCACCGAAAAGAAGTTTCATTGGCACGTCGACGCCCCGGCCGGGGGCGAGGACGGCCCGCAAGCATAAGAAGAAAGAGAGAGAGAGCATTCGTATGAAACACAATCAGCTTCGCCAGGTGGTATTTCCCATTCTGGCGGCCTTTATCTGGGGCACCGCCTTTGTGGCCCAGGACGTCTGCGCCGACGCCATGGGCGCGTTTACCTTCAACGGCACCCGGTATTACATCGCCGTGCTGTCCCTGCTGGTGGTTCTGGCCGTCTCAAGCGGCTTCAAGAAGGACCGGCCCCAGATCTCCCCTGCGGAGAAGAAGGCCCAGCGCAGGCAGCTGTGGCTGGGCGGCTTCTGCTGCGGCACGGTGCTGGCCATTGCCTCCAACTTCCAGCAGGCAGGCCTTGTGGCCGGTACCGACGGCGGCAAGGCCGGGTTCATCACCGCTCTGTATGTGGTGCTGGTGCCGGTGTTCGGCCTGTTCTTCCGGCGGAGGGTCAGCCTGCCGGTGTGGATCGCCGTGGCTCTGTCCGTGGGCGCTCTGTACCTGCTGTGTATCAAGGGCAGCTTCTCCCTGGCCCCCGGCGACCTGCTGGTGCTGGTATGTGCCATATGCTTTTCCGTACATATCCTGGTGATCGACCATTTCACCGCCACCTGTGACGGTGTGAAGCTCAGCTGCCTGCAATTCCTGTTTGCCGGCACCTGGTCCACCATTCTGGCCCTGTTTTTCGACACCATCAGCTTCCAGGTGCTGCTGGACTGCATCTGGCCCCTGCTGTATGTAGGCGTGTTCTCCTGCGGCGTGGGCTACACCCTGCAAATCCTGGCTCAGAAGGGCTCCAATCCCACGGTGGTCACCATTCTGCTGAGCCTGGAGAGCGTGTTTGCCGTCATCGCCGGCGCCGTTGTCCTGCACCAGCAGATGACCGCCCGGGAATATCTGGGCTGCGTGCTGATGTTCGCGGCGGTGGTCCTGGCCCAGATCCCCATGCCCCAGAAAAAGGAAGCCAAAGCCGAATAAACCGAACCCATAACAAAACTGACGCTGCTGCCGCGGCGTCAGTTTTTTATTCTCCGGTGCTTCCCATACACAGGAATTCCTCCGGCCCCTCCCATTTCTTCACAAAAACGTAGTGCCCTCATACTATTGACATCAGGGACAGGGTCCGATAAAATGAGAATGCCATACCGACACAGCGCTGAAAGGAGGTGCCGCTATGCTGACGGTGCTGAATTCCTCCCACGACCCGTTTTACAATCAGGCCTTTGAGGAATATGTGTTCGAGCATTTCCGCCAGGGTGAGATATTCCTGCTGTGGCAGAACGACCCCGCCGTGATCGTGGGCAGTTATCAGAACATCTGCCGGGAGGTGCACGTGGAGCGTCTGCGGCAGCTGGGGATCCCGGTGATCCGGCGCATCACCGGCGGCGGCACGGTATACCACGACCTTGGGAATCTGAACTATACATACATTTCCGACGGCGGGGCCGCGATAGACTACGACCAGTGCCTGGGACCTATCCTGGCGGCGCTGAACGACATCGGCGTTCCGGCCCGGAAAAACCGGACCTGCGACATCGCCATCGGCGATTTGAAGATCTCCGGCAGCGCCCAGCGGATGACAAAGGGGCGGCTGCTGCACCACGGCACGCTGCTGTTTTCCTCCGACCTCGGCGTGCTGGATCAGATCACCACCCACCGGAAAAACGACTGCTTCCAGAGCAAGGGGACCCAATCCGCCATCTGCACCGTCACCAATATCCGGGAGCACCTGGCCCGGCCCATGACCATTGAGGAGTTCCGGGAGCGGCTTCTGGACCGGATGGTGCCCCCCGGTAGCCCGCGCCTGACGCTGACGCCGGAGCAGGAGGCGGAGGTCTGCCGCCTGCGGGACGAGAAATACCGTTCCTGGGAGTGGACCTGGGGCAAGACCCCGGCCTTTGCCTATGAAAAAACCGGCGTGTTCGCAGGGGCGCCCATCCGGGTGGCCTATCAGGCCAAACGGGGGATTGTGTCCGGTGTAACGGTGGACTGTCCCCTGCTGGACGGAGGCCTGGCTGCCGCACTGCTGGAGGGCGGACGGCTGGACCCGGAGCGCTTTTCCTCGGTCTGTCTCCGGGTGGCCCCGGATCGGGCCGATGAACTGATGGACTGGCTGATGTAGCCGGATATTCTGCGAGAAAGGGAGATTTTTATCATGGAGAAAAATATTGTCATGCCCCGGCTGCGGCCGGAGATGGAAAAGGGCGTTCTGTGCGCCTGGCTGAAGGAGGAGGGCGAGCCCGTTTCCGCCGGTGAGCCCCTGTTCGAAATCGAGACGGACAAGGTGGTCAACCAGATCGAGGCCACCCAGGACGGCGTGCTGAAAAAGCAGCTGATCGAGGAGGGCGACACGGTGGACGTGGAAACGCCGGTGGCCATTCTGGAAACGGAGTGAGGGCCGGCATGGAGAGAAAACCCGATTGGCTGAAGGTCCGCTATAACCAGGAGGCCGTGGATGAAGTGGCGGAGCTGATGCGGGACCTGAAGCTCAACACCGTGTGCAAGGAGGCCAACTGTCCCAACCTGGGGGAGTGCTACCGGAAGCACACCGCCACGTTTATGATCCTGGGAAGCGTCTGCACCCGGAACTGCCGGTTCTGCAACGTCACCACCGGACGGCCCCTGCCGCCGGACCCGGAGGAGCCCATGAACGTGGCAAAGGCCGCAAAAAAGCTGAATCTGCGGCATGTGGTGCTGACCTGTTCCACCCGGGACGATCTGCCCGACGGCGGGGCGGAGCAGTTCGCCAAATGCGTCCGGGCCATCCGGGCCGCATGTCCCGGCACCACCGTGGAGGCGCTGATTTCCGATATGAAGGGAAACACGGATGCCCTGGACACGGTGATTGCCGCCCATCCGGAGGTGCTGAACCACAATGTGGAGACGGTGCGGGAGCTGCAAAGCGCCGTCCGGCCCCAGGCCCGGTATGAGCGGTCCCTGGAGGTGCTGCGGTACTGCAAGGAGCAGGACCCCACCCTGCTGACCAAAACCGGCTTCATGGTGGGCCTGGGCGAAACGGAGGAGCAGATCGACCGCCTGATGGACGACATTCTGGAAACCGGCTGCGACATTCTCACCATCGGCCAGTATCTTCAGCCCACGCCGCAGCACTATCCCCTGGCCCGGTATGCCACGCCGGAGGATTTCGCCCGGTGGAAGGATCTGGCGTTGGCTAAGGGCTTCCGCCATGTGGCCTCCGCGCCTCTGGCCCGCAGCTCCTATAAGGCCTGGGAGGCTCTGGAGGACGTGCATGATCTATATTGAGACCGGCTCCACGGATGTTTACTACAACTTCGGCCTTGAGAACTACTTCACGGTGGAAAAGCGCCTGCCGGACACGGTGTTTCTGTTCTGGCGCACCACGCCCACGCTGATGGTGGGCAAATACCAGAACATACTGGAGGAGATCAACAAGCCCTATGCCGACGCCCACGGCATCCACCTGGTGCGGCGGATGAGCGGCGGCGGCACCATCTATACGGACCTGGGCGGCTGGCAGTTTTCCTTCATCCAGCACCGGGAGGCCGGGGAGATCGAGTTTGGCCAATACATCGCCCCGGTGATCGGCGCACTGGAAGAGATGGGAGTCACCGCCTCCTTCAACGGCCGCAACGACCTGACCATCGACGGCCGGAAGTTCTCCGGCAACGCCCAGTACCGGCTGGGAGACTGCATTGTGCACCACGGCTCCCTGCTGTTTGACACGGATATCCGGCAGATGGTGGCGGCCACCACGCCGGACAGCTACAAGATCACCTCCAAGAGCATCAAGTCCGTCCGGGACCGAGTCACCAACATCTCCGACCATCTGCCCCAGCCCATGGACCCGGAGACCTTCAAGGAGACCATGGTGCGCCATATCATGAACGGCAGCACCGCCATCTACACCGTGACGCCGGAGGACGACGCCCGCATCCGGGAGCTGGCCCGGGAAAAATTCAACAGCTGGGACCGTATCTTCGGCGCGGACCCCCAATTCAACATTGAGCGCACCGGCCGCTTTGCAGGGGGAAAAATTCAATTTAAAATCGAGGTCCGGAAGGGTATCATCCGCAGCGCCTCGGTTTACGGCGACTTTTTTTCCACTCTGGACGCGGAAGCAATTTGCTCTGTGCTGCTGGGCTGCCGCTACGAACGTTCTGCCGTGCTGGCGGCGCTTGAGCCCCTTGGCGGGGCCGTGTACCGCATCACGCCGGAGGAAATGGCCCGGACGATTGTGGACTGACCAAGAAAGCCGCAGCCACCCCCCTTAGACCTCCATAATAAAACTGACGCTGCTGCCGCAGCGTCAGTTTTGTTATGCGTATATGGTTACAGGTTCTTCTCGTAGGACTCGATCATCTTCTTGACCATCTGGCCGCCCACGGAACCGGCCTCGCGGGAGGTCAGGTCGCCGTTGTAGCCTTCCTTCAGGTTGACGCCCACCTCGCTGGCAGCCTCCATCTTGAACTTATCCATGGCGGCACGGGCCTGGGGCACGTTCAGCTTGTTGGTATTCTTGGTAGACATGATTGCGTTCTCCTTTCTTGCGTTTTCAGCGAAAACCGCCGTTGGGTATCGCAACCATAGATTGTGCCGCCGATGCCCCGAATATGCGCCGGGCGCATCTGGTAAAATTTTGCGTTACTCTGTAAAATCTCAAAAAATTTCAGAAATCCTATCGCTTTTTTTGGTACTCTGTGCTATCATGGCCCTGGTTGCACAGAGAAAGCGAGGAACGATCACATATGCTGGATATTTTTGATATTCTGGGCCCGGTGATGGTGGGCCCGTCCAGTTCCCACACGGCGGGAGCGGTCCGCATCGGCAGCATGGCCCGGACGTTGCTGGGCGACGAGCCGGTGGAGGCCAAGATCCATCTGCACGGCTCCTTTGCCGAGACCGGCCCCGGTCACGGCACGGACCGGGCCCTGGTGGCCGGTCTTCTGGGCATGAAGCCCGACGATCTCCGCATACCCTACGCCTACCAGGAGGCTAAAAAGCGTGGGCTGGAGTTCACCATCGACACTGTGGAGCTGCGGGACGCCCACCCTAACACCGCTGTGATCGAAACCTGGGACGCCGGCGGCAAAAAGCTGGAGCTTCAGGCGTGCAGCGTAGGCGGCGGCCGCATCCTGGTGAACAAGGTGGACGGCATCGACGTCAGCTTTGACGGCATGTTCAACACCCTGGTCATCCGGAACCAGGATGAAAACGGCGCCGTGGCGGCGGTAACGTCGGTGCTGAACCAGCTGCGCATCAACGTGGCCAATATGAGCCTGTGCCGCCACAAGCGGGGCGGCGACGCGCTGATGGTCATCGAGACCGACCAGCATATCAAGCCCCACCAGGTGGCGTTTCTTTCGGAGCTGACGGGCATTCTGTCGGTGACCTATTACGATAAGGAGGATGATGACGATGTCGCTGGATTCGATGAAGGAAATCTTTGACCGCATGGAAGCCGAGCACAAGCCCTTCTGGGAGATCGTGCTGGAAACGGACATGGACGAGCGCCAGGTGACCCGTCAGCAATCCATGGCAAAAATGCTGACCACCTGGCAATACATGGTGGACGCGGCGGACACCTACACCGGCCGCCGCCGCAGCGTCAGCGGCCTGGTAGGCGGCGACGGCCTGAAAATGCGGCAGTATTCCATCCGGGGCCGGGCCATGTCCGGCGGCTACGTCAGCGAGGTCATCGCCGAGGCCCTGTCCATGGCGGAGTCCAACGCCTGCATGCGCCGCATCGTAGCGGCTCCCACGGCGGGAGCCTGCGGCGTGCTGCCGGCGGTGCTGCTGCCCCTTTGCAAATACGAGGAGCTGAGCCAGCACCGGATATTGGAGGCCCTGTATGTGGCCAGCGGCATCGGCGCGGTGATCGCCTACAAGGCCTGTATCGCCGGTGCCTCCGGCGGCTGTCAGGCGGAGATCGGCACCGCCTCCGCCATGGCGGCGGGAGCCCTGGTGGCCCTGCGGGACGGCACCGGCCAGCAGATCGGCCACGCCGTGGCCATGGCCCTGAAGAACCTCATGGGCCTGGTGTGCGACCCCGTGGCGGGCCTGGTGGAGGTCCCCTGCGTCAAGCGCAACGTCATCGGCGCGGTGAATGCCGTCAGCGCGGCGGACATGGCCCTGGCCGGCATCGAAAGCCGCATCCCCGTGGACGAGGTCATCGACGCCATGGGCGAGGTGGGCCGCCGCATGCCGGTGGAGTTTCGAGAGACTGCCCTGGGCGGCCTGGCCGCCACCCCCACCGGCCGCCGGGTCAAGCAGCAGATGCACCCGGAGTCCCAGGAATTCTGATTCCTGTTCGCAGTATTTTTCTCAAAAATAACAATCCGTATACAAAAGACATCCCCGATGCATGGCATCGGGGATGTCTCAGTTTGTCAAAAAAGCCTCACAGAGTTTGCCGCCCGCAGGCGGCAAATCAATTGAGATCATTTTCGTCCGGGGCGTGTACCTGGACGAAAATTCTTCTCAGATCACGCCCAGGCCGGTGGCGACCTTGCCGATGAAGTCCTGCACGTTGGTGACCATGGTGGTGGCGGACAGGCTGCCGCGGTCCAGCAGCTTATTCACCACGAACTCCGCCGCGTCCACGGCGTACAGATACACCGGGCGGATGGTGCCGTCGGGCATCACACGGAAGGAGGGGGTCATGTTGCCGGTGGCGATGGTGTGCAGCATGGTGGCAAGGCAGATCACGGTGGTGGACTTGCGCACCAGCTCCCGCATGGCGGCTGCGCCCTCGTAGGCGTTGCCGTACACCTCCGGCAGCGGCCCGTCGTCCCGGATGGAGCCGGTCAGCACGAAGGGCACATGGTTCTTCACGCAGCCGTAGATGATGCCGTTGTCGATGTGGTAATCCTCGATAAACTGAGGAATGGACCCGCTGCGGCGGACCTTGTTCAGCACATCCAGGTGGTTATAGTGTCCGTTGGGCTGGGACTGCTGGGTATAGATGTCCTGACCCAGGGCGGTGTGCAGCAGCGCACCCTCCAGGTCGTGGGTACCCAGGGCGTTGCCCGCCAGCAGACCGTGGCAGTAGCCGTTGTCGATCAGGGCCTGCATGGCCTTCCGGGCGCCGTCATCAAAGGCGAAGGCGGGGCCCATGACCCACACGATGTTGCCGTGGTCCCTCTCGTGGCGCAGCAGCTCCACCAGCCGGTCATAGTCCTTGGCATAGGAGGTCTCCCGGCTGCGGCCCTGGCGGAACACGAACTGATCCTCCAGCGTCTCGCTGTCCTGGGTGAAGCCATTGCAGTGCATGTAAATGCCGTCCTGGCCGTGCTCGGTGCGGCCCAGGATCACCCGCTGGCCCTTTTTCAGGTTGCGGCTCTCCACCACGGACAGGTGTCCGTCGTCCTCCAGCACCACGCAGCTGTCCATGCGGCTCTCCTCCGCCAGGGTCCAGCGGCCGTTGATCTTGAAATATTCGGGATACATGGACGTGCTGTGGAACTCCTCGGGAGCCACGCCGTCCTTTTCCACCGTCTCCCAGCGGGCGTCCGGCGCATTTTTCAGGGACGGCTGGTCAAAGTCGGGATGGTGATAGGCGGGAAATGCAAAAGCCATGGGGCGTCTCCTTTCTCAGTGCAGGGTGGCGTAGATCACGGCCTTGATGGTGTGCATCCGGTTCTCGGCCTCGTCAAACACCACGGACTGCTTGCTCTCGAACACCTGGTCGGTGACCTCCATCTCGGTGATGCCGAACTTCTTGGCGATGTCTGCGCCGATGGTGGTGCGGGTGTCGTGGAAGGAGGGCAGGCAGTGCATGAAGATGGCGTCGGGGGCGGTCATGGACATGACCTTGGCGTTGACCTGATAGGGGGTCAGCAGGCGGATGCGCTCGGCCCACACGCTGTCGGGCTCACCCATGGAGACCCAGATATCGGTATAGATCACGTCGGCGTCAGTTGCGCCCTGGGTCACATCCTCGGTGAGGGTCACGCTGCCGCCGGTCTCCCGGGCGATGTCCCGGGCCTTTTCCACCAGCCACTCCTCGGGGAACAGCTCCTTAGGCGCGCAGGCGGTGAAGTGCATGCCCATCTTGGCGCAGGCCACCATCAGGGAGTTGCCCATGTTGTTGCGGGCATCGCCGAAATAGGTGAAGCGCACGCCCTTCAGCCGGCCCAGCTTCTCCTCGATGGTCAGCAGGTCCGCCAGCATCTGGGTGGGGTGGAACTGATCGGTGAGGCCGTTCCACACGGGCACGCCTGCATGGTCGGACAGCTCCTGCACCAGATCCTGGCTGAAGCCGCGGTACTCGATGCCGTCAAACATCCGGCCCAGCACCCGGGCGGTGTCGG
>ENA-UOIZ01001291-UOIZ01001291.1-human-gut-metagenome-genome-assembly--contig:-P88-NODE-1291-length-21151-cov-5.827977_pt1 | contig 21151 bp, 21 predicted proteins | sample MGYA00242336_ERZ723883 | MGnify/ENA metagenome assembly ERZ723883 | reverse complement strand
TTCGTCCATCATGTCGCACGGCTGAGCATCGCCGACCGGAATCTGGTTCGGGCTGTGGCCTTGATAAATAGTAATTGTTTTCAGGACTTCGTCGCTATCGTTGATCAATTCTATATTGGCATTACGCCATATTCCGTCGCCTTTGCCAACTCTAACTATCAATACATCATTGCGTATGACAGACCGAGTTCCGGCATCAATCAATGATATCCACTCTTGCGCATCATCCGGAATCATAACAGAATAATACATATCGGTCGTTATCGGTATCGATAAGTCTTCGCCATCGACAGATGCTTCATACGCATCCGAAACTGTCAGTGTTCCTTTGACGAATGTAAGTGATTTCATCACTGTATTTCTCTTGTCACCAACAAAAACTATTACTTTTACATCTGTGGCGGATGACGATACTGCAACTTTTATATATCCGGAGAATTTACCGGTAGATTCCATGGAGGCAGAGTATCCGTTTTCACAAAAAAACTCCATATTATAATCTCCTTTGCATCCGGTTATCTGATAAGCGATTTTTATACTTTTGCCCGGTAGATACGCAATATCCTGGGTTTCTGCAATCTCAACATGGAGACTTTTATTCTTCGACAATCCTATGCCGTCATTTTTCTCACATGCAGACAAACATATGCATATCAACAAATATGCGATAACATATATTTTCTTCATTTTAACGTATATTTTCAGAATAGTTTTTTCTTGGAAGTCGTTACGACGAAATCTTTCAGGTAGAACGGTTCGAAATACGCCGTATCGACGAAATCTCCGGCAGCGAACGCACGTTCAGCAAGCACTGCCATTCCGCGAACCGACGGCACGACATCGACAAGTACCGCATCGGTCAGCAATTCGGTACATTTAGCCGCTCCGCTTCCGAAGATCACGAACTCTCCGCCCGCCCGACGATAATCGGCGAACGAATCTTCGGTTACCACCTCAGCCGAAACATCACTGCGAGCATTTCCGGCAGTATCGAACACCTGTGCATAAACCTCCATTCGGCGTGCATCGACCATAGGACACAACAGCGCCGACGACCAATCCTCCACATCGATTATGCCGGCTTCGTAGTCCTCGCGTGCGACCTCAGCCAACGCTTCGAGGGAATTTACAGCGATAAGCGGGCATCCGACACCGTAGCACAAACCCTTGGCGAACGACACGCCAATGCGCAGTCCGGTGTACGAACCGGGACCCTTGCCGACCGCAACAGCATCGATGTCGTCGGGTGCAATGCCTGTCTGCTTGAACAATTCATCGACGAAAACTCCGACCTTTTTGGCATGGTCGCGACCTTCGTCGCTCTCACGCAACGAAATCAGTTCGCCGTCCTTAGCAATACCTACCGAACAGATGTCTGTCCCGGTTTCTATACATAAAATCAAAGCCATCGTCAGTATCTACTTAAAGCGTTTGAGAGCCTTATCCATCTCTCTCTTCGCATCATTTTCTTTCAAGTATTCGCGTTTGTCGTACGACTTGCGGCCACGTGCAAGTCCGATTACGATTTTCGCCAATCCACGATCGTTCAGAAACAGGCGCAGTCCGACAATCGTCAGCCCTTTGTCCTGCATCGCACGCGAAAGTTTGGCGAGTTCCTTGGCGTTAAGCAACAGTTTGCGGTCGCGTTTCGGCACATGATTATTGCACGACCCCCACGAATATTCTGCGATATTGACACCGCGAATCCAAAGTTCGCCACGGTCGAAATAGCAGTAACTGTCCACCATCGACACCTTGCCCATACGGATCGACTTTATCTCCGTACCGACCAGAACGACACCTGCGACATACTCTTCGAGTATCTCGTAGTCGAACGTCGCACGTTTGTTGCGAACATTTATGTTTTTATAATCCGCCATATTTTATTTGCACGTCGGCGCATCGAGCGTCAACCGAATTGCAAATATAACTCTTTTTCGTCAGTTTGCGAAATAATTGCGACAAACGGCATTGCGACATTCAGTCGCGGATATGCGGAATTAAGTCCGCAAAATAGCATTACGCGGCACAGGATTTGATATGTAATACGCCGAAGGGTGGTCGGTAAAGGTAACTAATTCTTTTATCTTTGATATGTTTTACACATCTTTCTGTTTATTTTCTGTTTGCACACCGTATGCGTAGCGATACGCGTACTCCCCGACCGCCCTTCTTTTTCGACAACCGTTGGAAACAGGAAATAGTCATAGAATAAGCCGTTGGAGTTTGCGGGCGATAATCACTTTCGCCTTGTTGAGACGCGAAAGTTTGAGCATCAGATCCGACTGTTCGTCATCGCTAAGATCGGTACGGCGCAGTTCCGCCTGCAATTCGTTTATCATGCGCGAAACCGTCTTCGACTTGAACAGCATGAGGACTTTCGGAACGCCGTTCGAAAGCATCTCCGATTCGCTTGTCGTATGCACCTCTTTCTGTGTCCATATCGCGCTCTCGACATAGTTCTCCTCAGAAGTCATAATATCGACTGCCGCATTGCAGACATCCGGATCGGGATGATTCACGAGTTCGTGCATTTCCACCTGTTTCCCCTCGGAAAGCGACTGTCTGAATACGGACAAGATCTCGTTATACGCACGATTTCCTAAGCCCATTCCGTCCGCATCGAGTTCACGAATAATCTCCGCCGCGACATTCAGCGAAACAATATTGCGCCCATCACGGTAATCGAAATCCTTGTCGCCGTAATGAAGCAGATAGTAGATAATTTCGCGTTCGAGCGCATCGGTACTGCTGCCGACCGGAGTATTTCCGATCTTTTCGTCGGCATCCGCTGCCGCAGCGATACTTTTCTGCGTCTCCGCACGACGTTGCGACTGCTGACGGCGCACGAAATCCTCCGCCTCCTTGTCGCCGAGCGACATCATTCGCTTGCGGGCAACCTCACCGACGAGCAGATTCTCGTCGATATCCATTATCTTGGCGCACTCGCGTACGAAAAGCGAACGCTGGATATTGTCGGGAATCTGAGCGATCGACTGCACCATGTCGGATATGACAGCCGACCGTTTTACGGGATCATTCGCAGCATCGCGCAGAAGCAGTTTAGCCTTGAACGTTATGAAATTCTCCTCGTTCGCAGAGATATAAGCCTGCACCTCGCCTGCCGTATGGCTGCGGGCGAACGAATCGGGATCTTCGGGTTCTGGAAGCAGAACGACGCGAACGTTCATGCCCTCTTTCAGAATCATGTCGATTCCTCGGAGCGAAGCATGGATGCCGGCTGAGTCGCCGTCGTAGATAACGGTTATGTTCTTCGTGAATCTGCCCAACAGACGAATCTGTTCGGTAGTAAGCGACGTTCCGGACGATGCCACGACATTTTCGACACCGGACTGATGCATCGAAATGACATCGGTATATCCCTCGACCATGATGGCGAAATCCTGCTGCTGGATAGCCTTCTTGGCGAAATAAAGACCGTAGAGTTCGTTTTTCTTGCTGTAAATCTCACTCTCCGGCGAGTTCTGGTACTTGGCAACGCTTTTGTCGGTACGCAAAGTACGCCCGCCGAAAGCGACGATACGCCCCGAAATGTTATGCACCGGAAACATTACGCGCTCACGGAAACGGTCATATACTCTACCGTCGCTCTCGCGCTTTATCGACAGACCTGTCGAAAGGAGAAATTCCTCCTTATAACCTGCCGACAACGCGTCCTGAGTCATCTTATCGCCGCGCGCAGGGCAGAATCCGAGTCCGAATTTCTTGATAGTGGCATCCGAAAAACCGCGGGTACGGCGGAAATAAGTCATTCCTATACTCATGCCCTCATCGCTCTGATGAAGGTATTCGGCGAAATAATCCGATGCCCACGAGTTGAGCGTAAACATACTCTCACGGTTGTCGTTGCGACGGACTTCCTCTTCGGTCATCTCTTTTTCGCGCACCTCGATGCCGTATTTCTTGGCAACGATCTTCAACGCTTCGGGATAAGTTACACTCTCATGCTCCATGACGAAAGTTACGGCATTACCGCCCTTGCCGCAACCGAAGCATTTGTATACACCCTTCGACGGCGAAACCACGAACGACGGTGTCTTCTCGTTATGGAACGGACAACACGCCTGATAGTTAACACCCTTGCGTTTGAGCGTAACATAGTCGCTTACGATATCCACGATGTCTGCCGCGGCATAAATTCTGTCTATGGTTTCACGATCGATCATAGTCTTGCAAAGATACGAATAAGCAAGGGTAAAGCAAAATTTTTTTGCTTTACCGAAATGGAATATCTAAGGATAAATCAAAGATAATAAAAATTCCTTATAGACGCTTAGGTCATTAAGGACATTAAAAGATTTTTCGGCAGGGAGGACTTTCTATTTTGATTTTAGGATTATGAATTATACATTTGCAGTATGGATTTCAAACTCGTTTCCGATTACAAGCCGACCGGCGACCAGCCCGAAGCGATAGCCGAACTGATAAAGTCTATCAGGGGCGGATCGGATCACAATACACTGTTGGGAGTTACCGGTTCGGGAAAGACATTCACCGTAGCGAACGTAATCGCCGATCTGAACCGCCCGACACTCGTACTTAGCCACAACAAGACACTGGCGGCACAGTTATACGGGGAATTCAAGAATTTTTTTCCGGACAATGCCGTAGAGTATTTCGTTTCATATTACGACTATTACCAGCCCGAAGCATATCTGCCGGCGACGGACACCTATATAGAAAAAGACCTCGCCATAAATGCCGAGATAGAGAAGATGCGATTGAGCGCCACATCTACCCTGCTGTCGGGGCGTCGCGACGTGATCGTAGTATCGAGCGTATCGTGTCTGTACGGTATCGGAAATCCCGCCGATTTCCATGCGACCTCGATAAACATCAAGGTTGGCGACGTGGTAAGTTACAAACACTTTCTGTACCGGCTCGTAGAGGCGCTGTACACTCGCACAGAACTCGAATTGCAACCTGCGACATTCCGTGTACGCGGTGATACGATAGACATCATGTCGGCTATCGGCAATCAATGTTACCGTGTGATGTTCTTCGACAACGAAATCGAAGCGATACAATCGATAGACGCCGTGTCGGGACAACGGCTCGACACATTGAACGAAGCGACGATATTTCCGGCGAATCTGTTCGTAACCACGAAAGAACGAATAGCGACAGCCGTCAATCAGATATACCTCGATCTCGGCAAACAAATAGAATTTTTCGAACGAGAAGGTCGAAGCGTGGAGGCGCAACGGCTGAAACAGCGCGTCGAATATGATCTCGAAATGATAAAGGAGTTGGGATACTGCCCTGGAATCGAAAACTATTCGCGATACTTCGACGGAAGACAAGCGGGAACGCGTCCGTTCTGTCTGCTCGACTATTTCCCGAAAGATTATCTGATGGTAATCGACGAGAGTCACGTTACCATTCCGCAGGTAAAGGCGATGTACGGCGGCGACCGTGCGAGAAAAGAGAATCTGGTGGAGTACGGATTTCGTCTGCCGGCGGCAAAGGATAACCGCCCGCTACGATTCGAGGAGTTCGAGCAGTTGCAGGGTACGACGATATATGTCAGCGCGACGCCTGCCGACTATGAAATCATAAAGAGCGAAAGCGTCGTCGTAGAGCAGATAATACGTCCGACAGGACTTATCGATCCGCCATTGGAAGTACGTGTAACTCTGAATCAGATAGACGACCTGCTCGAAGAGATCGACCGTTACGTCAAACGCGACGACAAGATAATCGTTACGACAATAACTAAACGAATGGCGGAAGAGTTGTCGAAATATCTCGACCGCGTAGGAGTTCGCAACCGCTACATTCACTCGGACGTCGATACGCTCGAACGAATACAGATTCTCGAAGACCTGCGGGCTGGAATGTTCGATGTACTTATCGGAGTAAATCTGTTGCGCGAGGGAATCGACCTGCCGGAAGTGGCATTGGTCGCTATTCTCGATGCCGACAAGGAAGGAATACTGCGCAACGTCAGAGCGATAACGCAGATTGCAGGACGTGCGGCGCGGCACTCAAACGGAAATGTAATAATGTATGCCGACAATTGTACCGACTCGATGCGCATTGCGATCGAAGAGAGCAACCGTCGCCGAGAAAAACAGGTGCGTTACAACATGCAGCACGAAATATTGCCGCGCAAGGCTCAACGAAGCGGAACGGGTCAGAGCCTGCTGCTCGCCAATACTGAAAACGACGGTGTCGGAACGGCGATTTACGACATGCCGGAAGAAGGCATACAGTATACGATCGCTGCGGACGTCGCCAAGGGATATGCCGCAAGTGAAAACATTGACACGCTGATAGCCAAAGCAAAAGAAGATATGGAACGGGCGGCGAAATCACTCGATTTCCTTGCGGCTGCTCGTTATCGCGACCGCATGTACGAACTTCAAAAGTTAAAGGAGGAGGCTCGCGGATAGATCGTTCATCGGTCTGCGAACGTATAGTAGCGACCCGCGATATAACTGTATACCGTGCAAATCAAAGTAGTAACGACTTTCGACGGCGTAGCCCACAACCCCGCCTGCTCGACGAGCAGTTTCATACATACGTAATTGAGCAATATCGATCCGGCAACGGTAAGCAGGTATCGCAAAAGTTGCCGCCGTTCGGATACATCGACGGTGCAGAATGCGACATTGCGATTGAGCCAGAAACCGGTAAAAAACGTTATAGGAAAGACGATGGCGAGCGAAAGTATATGCGGCGACACGACAACAAAACCCAGATCGACGAACCGTTTGCAGACGACGAAATGGTAGATTACGAAATACCACACGGCATCAAGCATCATATTCAGCGCACCGCACGCCCCATAACGGAATATGCGCAGTGAAACCGCCTTCGAGAAAGGCGGTACATAGAAAAAGTCTATCGTTCGCGTTATTGCCGATGCCGCAGACATCACTTTTTATCGGTATATACCCACACTTCGCCGAAACTCTTCGACCGTTCTTTCAGATTCTCGACGATACGTACGCACTCGCTACGTGTAGGTCGCTCGTACAGTGCGACCATATAACGATCGCCATAACGATATATTCGGCTATGAATGTCCTCGAAACGACGATTCACAGTCTTCATGCCATCTTCGGCATTGACATACTCGACGTATACGCCCCAAACGGCATAACTGTATCCTGCCGTCATAGGAAGAACACCGTTGAAACCTTCTATCGGGCGCTCAGGCTCAGCAACAGATTCCGGCTCCGCAACCGGCTGTTCTTCTGCCTCAACAACCTGCTCCACCGTAATCGCATTGACGGTATCCACCGGCACCGGTACGACCGATTCGACGACTGCGGTTTGCGGGAGGTCGCCTTTGCCCATCTGATCGGAGAACATCTGTTCAGAGTAGAATATATAGCCGGCAACGCCGACCGCGAATACTATGCACAGCAAGGCGAACGACAACAGGACGTAGTTGGTAACCGGATTTATTCTTATCTCGTTTCGTCCTTCGGGATTTGCCATATTATCGAAATTTTGATCGGTTATGAACTTTCCGTTACGTATCTCTCCCACTCCGCCGATAAGAACAGCATCGTTCACCGACGCATGCTGCAACCACTGACGGTAAATTTCGGTCGCACGCTCCTGCGACACGTTCGCTTTGGCAGCGATAATGTCGGTAAGCACTTCTCCTCGCAACTCCCGCGAAAAGACTATATCCTTGAACGGCGGCACGAGCCGTCTCGACGATATGCGTGCAGCACCGTTGCTGCGCACTATAAGGCTGCCGACTTCGGGCAAATACAGATCGTGTCCCTCGGCGAGGGTGTTGAATATCAGGTTATCTATTTGTGCGGTCATTTCCCGTTTTTATGTTTTCCGTTCGTTGTTTTGCACTTCGTTTCATCCTCTATCGGCGGACGTTTCATGGCATACCGGATCATGAATGCACCGAACAGAATAAACGGAATACTAAGCAACTGTCCCATATTTAGCAACATTCCCTTTTCGAATGCCTCCTGTTCGATTTTTATGAACTCGATGAAGAATCGAGTCAAAAATATGCCTATAAGTCCCACTCCGAACAACAATCCGCGACGCTTCGGTGCATCGGTACACGTATACAGCCACCATAATACGATGAACGTAAATACATAGCACAACGCCTCATATATCTGCGTCGGATGCTGCACTGGAACCGCTTCGATCGGGACGTTCGGATACAGTCGTACGAACTTGAATCCCCATGGCACATCGGTAACACGACCTATAATCTCCGAATTAAACAGGTTGCCCAATCGTATCAGCGCTCCGCAGATCGACGCGATGATTACGAGCCGGTCTGTCATCCACAGCGGCGACACTCTGTTTTTGCGCGAACACAGCCAAATCGCGAGCAATATGCCTATCGTGGCTCCGTGACTCGCAAGCCCTCCGTCGCGGATCTCGGTAACGATAGTCCACGGACGCGGAAGATAGTACGCCGGATCGTAAAACAGACAGTGTCCCAACCTCGCTCCTATAATCGTGCCAAGAGCGATATACAGAAAGGCGGAATCGGCGAGTTCCTGACTTTTTCCCTCGCGCTTGCAGAAATAGGAGAATATCCATCCTCCCAGCAGAAGCGCCAATGCCCACATCGCACCGTAATAGCGAATGTCGAGTGAGCCTATATTTAATAAAGTGGGATTGAAATCCCATACGACAACCAACAGATTAGTCATTTCTTCTTATTTATGACGGATGCGCCGCTCTTGCTCGGCGGCGCATCGAAAGGTTATTTACAACTGTACTTTTTTGAGCGTAAACGTGAAAGTGCTGCCCTTGCCGAGTTCGCTGCGCACCGAAACGTGTTCGCCGTGAGCCTCGACTATATGCTTCACTATCGCAAGACCGAGTCCCGTGCCGCCCTGTTCGCGAGAACGTCCGCGGTCGGTACGGTAGAATCGCTCGAAGACTCGCGGAACGTCGCTCTTGGCGATGCCCAATCCGTCATCTTCGACCTCTACGAGTACCTTGTCGAGCATATCGCGGAAACTTATCTTGGTATGCCCGCCCTCCTTACCGTAGCGGATAGTATTGATAATCAGATTTTCGAGTACCTGTCCTATATAGAATTTATCGGCGGAAACCCAGAACCGCGAAGGAAGGTTAGCCGACTCTTTTACGGTAATCGAGATGTTGCGTTTAACTGCCTCCATTTCCGACAGATCGGCGATCTCCTTGGCGAGAGCCACGATATCGAAACTCTCGAACTTCATCTCCGCCATATCGCTCTCCAGTCGCGAGATAGTGTCGAGATCGCGGATGATGTTTATCATTCGATCGACACTCTTTTCGGCACGTTCAAGATATTTGCGATTCACGAGTTCATCCTCCAATCCGCCGTCGAGCAGAGTGGATATATACCCCTGAATATTGAAAATAGGAGTTTTGAGTTCGTGAGCGACATTGCCGAGATACTGCTTGCGGAACTTTTCAGCCTCTTTAAGGCGAGAGATCTCCTTATCGTTGTCGTCCGCCCATGCACTGAGTTCTTCCGATATATTTTCTACGCGCTTGTCCTTCAACTCGCCGATGATTTCGCCCGTATGGACGTCGCGGGAGAAGACTACGGAATATATCGGTTTAAGTTTATAGGCGACATAACCGATCATCATCCACAGTGCGAACAACGAAATCAGTACGAAAGTCAATACGGTAGCCGCAGCCACTACCCACCATTGCGCATGGAGCAGAATGGTAATCGCCAACATGCAGACTCCGGCGACAGCACCGATAAGCCATGATGCGCTCTCTTTCGTTTTAATCTTCAACATAGTCAATTCTTAATTATAAGTTTACCCTTAACAGCATATACCTCCCGAATATCGGACAGGCGTATGTTCATATTATCGTAATTCTTTCTGTTTGCGACTTCCAGCCTCAGCACCGCATCGTCGGAGGTGGAACGTACTTTACGCAAAGTTACTAATTTTTGCCCGATAATCACGTATTCATTGCCCAAAATCATCGATTCGATCTCTATTTTTTTGAGAAACAATACCGTTCCGCTTACAATCGAAGGCTCCATATCGTCGCCGCAATAGCAAATGGCGAGATCGGCAGACTTGATCTGCGGCACGAACATATACGAATCCGGACGTCGGGTACTGCCCACCTCGAAAATCGTCCGCAAATCACAATTATAGAACGGAATCTGCATTATGCAGTTGGCATCGTCACTGGCATACATCGAGCCATATCCAGTCAAGAGCCAAGGTTTGCTGATCTGCGGAAACTTTTCGACTATGCACTCCGCCACATTACGTGAAATACCGTTCTTGCCGCTCTTGATCTGATAGAGCGTTTCGCTACGCAACAATCCTATATGATGGGCGAAAGCATTGATTGTCATTCCCGACATTTCGATAACTTGCCATATTCGCGCCCAATTTGCATTTATATTTGTCATATATCAATTCTTTCACATTTTCGACTTCGCCATCCGATCTCGACAGAATCAAAATAACTCTGTTTTTACACTCGGTTTATTCGTACCTTTGGCTTCTCCTTATTTACTCCCGCTCGGCAAAATCAAAATAAATTTTGTTTTTGCGCTTGCTTATTCGTATCTTTGCACCGAGGCTCCGTAGTTCAATGGATAGAATTTAAGATTCCGGTTCTTACGATATGGGTTCGAATCCCGTCGGAGTCACGACATGCAACGGCGAATATATTGTCAATCAACAAATTACAATATGTCCGCCGTTTTATTGTCAGCAAAGACATATTATCTCATCCACATAAAGCCTATAATGCATACTTACATTAAAGCAAATATAATGATTTTTCATCGTATACGGAGGAAATTATTCCTATTTTTTCAAAAAAATCACTATTTTTGCGTAATATAATGTTATTACGATGGTCGCAGGAAGGAACATACGGAATTTGGAAAGCGACAGCGAATTCGAAAACAGAATACGTCCGCAGGAACTGGATACATTCTCGGGACAAGACAAGATCGTCGATAATCTGCGCGTATTCATCAAGGCGGCTCTGATGAGAGGCGACTCGCTGGATCACGTTTTGTTGCACGGTCCCCCGGGGTTGGGCAAAACGACACTCGCCAATATCATTGCCAATGAAATGGGAGCGCAGATGAAAGTTACTTCGGGTCCGGTACTCGACAAACCAGGTGATTTGGCAGGATTGCTCACCAACCTGTCCGCCGGAGACGTGCTGTTCATCGATGAGATACACCGATTGAGTCCGATCGTGGAAGAATACCTCTATTCCGCAATGGAGGACTTCAAGATAGATATAGTACTCGACAAAGGACCGTCGGCACGTTCGATTCAGATAGAACTCGCGCCGTTCACGCTCGTCGGCGCAACGACTCGAAGCGGGCTGCTCACTTCACCGTTGCGCGCACGATTCGGAATACAATGCCATTTGGAATATTACGACACAAAGATCCTCAACCGCATAGTAAAGCGCTCGTCGGCAATACTCGGAATCTCGATTGACGACGATGCCGCCACGGAAGTAGCCTTGCGTTCGCGAGGCACGCCGCGAATAGCGAACGCACTGTTGCGTCGAGTCAGAGATTTCGCAATGGTCAAGGGCGAGGGACACATCGATCTCGAAATCACTCGAATCGCCCTCGAAGCACTCAACATCGATTCGCGCGGGCTGGATCAGATGGACAACAAGATACTATCGACCATAATAGCCAAATTCAACGGAGGTCCCGTCGGCTTGAACACAATAGCGACGGCGGTCGGCGAAGAGGCAGGAACTATCGAGGAGGTCTACGAACCGTTCCTTATAAAGGAGGGATTCCTGAAACGCACGCCACGAGGTCGCGAAGCGACCGAACTGGCATACGGACATCTCGGATTGACACCTCCTACGATAGAAGATACGTTGTTTTAAATCATAACGGCTTTAAGGTCATCAAAGACTTTAAAGCCGTTAAGGTTTTCTCCAACCACCCTATTCCGTTTTAAGCCGGCGTTCGATTTCGGCGACGGTAAGTCCCATGAAATCGGAAACGACGAAATCCGCACCCGCATCGAGAAGCGACTGTTCCGACATCGTAGTCGTTATGCCGACAGTTCGGCATCCGGCTGCCCGTCCGGCCTCTATACCCGCTACGGCATCCTCGAACACCACGCAGTCCGAAGGATCGAGATCGAGTTTGGCACACGATTTCAAGAAAATCTCAGGATCGGGCTTACAGCGCGTCACGTCATCTGCACACACGTAAGCGTCCATACGGCGGAACAGGTCGCCTTCACGCATTATGAACTCGACATTCACCCGCGGTCCAGCCGAACCTACCGCACATTTGACACCGCAACGCTCAGCATCGGCGAGCAGATCGTCGAGACCGGCGGTAAGTTTCACGTTACCGGCATACAGTTCGCGATATACAGCCTCCTTTTCGTCGGAGAGAAATTCCAGACCAAGCCGCTCGATAAATTCAGGCGGAATGACTTCGGGCATAATATCGCGATTGTGCCAGCCGTAATAGCGCGACGTTATCGGGCGCAGCAACGTATATCCGTGGCGTTCTGCCTGCTTGTCGAACGCAAGAAAATGGAACGCCATGTTCTCCACCAGCGTTCCATCCATATCGAAAACAAATCCCTTCATATTATTCAATTTATAAAAACAACGCTTCGACTTCGCCGAATGCAAACGTATAATCGCGCACGTCGCCGATCGCCGCCGGCACTATCAGATGCAGCGAATCGCCGTCGCGTTTCTTATCTTTCCTTATCGCTTTGAGCAGTTTGCGCATATCGGCAGGCAATGCCGTATCGAAGCCGAACCGATCGAGAACCGATGCGATACGCTTCGCATCCTCTTCGCCGAGTACCCCCATACGCTCGGCGACAGATGCCATATACCTCAACCCTATCGCCACTGCTTCGCCATGATTGACTCCCCGCACAGACTTTTCGATCGCATGGGCTATAGTATGCCCGAGATTGAGTTTACGCCGCACTCCGCTTTCCCGCTCATCGGCTGCAACGATAGCAGCCTTTACACGAATCGACGATTCGACAACTCGGCACAGCAACTCTTCGTCCTTGCGCAGTCGGTCGAACGCCGTATTTTCGAGCAGACCAAACAAATCCGCATCGCCGATTATCGCCGCTTTGATTATCTCGGCAAGTCCGGCTCGAAACTCACGGTCTGGTAGAGTGGAAAGCATCGAAATATCGCATACAACGAAATGCGGTTGATTGAATGAACCGGCGATATTCTTGTATCCGCCGACGTTCACTCCGTTCTTGCCGCCGACACTCGCATCGACCTGCCCGAGAAGAGTTGTCGAAACGAATCCGAAATCCACGCCGCGCATATACGTGGAAGCGACGAAGCCGGCGACATCGGTAACGATTCCGCCGCCGATTCCGAGTATGAAACAATTGCGGTCGGCACCTATCTCCATCAACGCACGAAACACCTTATCGACGGTTACGAACGTTTTGGACTGTTCTCCAATTCCTATAAGTATATGTTCGTACGAAGAAAGCAGGCGGTGGTAGCATCGGTCGATATTGCTGTCGGAAATCACTATAACTCTTCCATCTGGAAGCAGTTCCGGCAACAAATCCTCGGCACGACCCACGAAAACATTGCTTCGACGCGTAATTTCTATGGTTCGGTTCATCTGAACGGACGGTTGAATAGTTGAACAAAAATAGTACATTTTTGATTTATAATTGTTACCTTTGCGCAATAATTTATACATCCGTATGCAAAAATTACGCAACATTGCGATCATTGCCCACGTAGACCACGGAAAAACGACGCTCGTAGACAAAATGATCATGGCGGGGAATCTGCTCCGCGACAACTCCACCAAAAACGGCGACTTAATACTCGACAACAACGACCTCGAACGCGAACGAGGCATCACGATTCTGTCGAAAAATGTGTCGGTAATATACAAGGATTACAAGATCAACATCATCGACACCCCGGGACACGCCGATTTCGGAGGCGAGGTGGAGCGAGTACTCAACATGTGCGACGGCGTACTGCTGCTCGTGGACGCATTCGAAGGCACGATGCCGCAGACGCGTTTCGTGCTGCAAAAGGCTCTCTCGCTCGGCAAGAAACCGATAGTGGTTATAAATAAGGTAGACAAACCGAACTGCCGTCCGGAAGTGGTGAATGAACAAGTGTTCGACCTGATGTTCACGCTCAATGCCACGGAAGAACAACTCGACTACAAAACAATTTACGGATCGGCGAAGCAGGGCTGGATGTCTCACAAAGCGACCGAGAAAACCGATTCGATCACTCCGCTGCTCGATGCCATAATCGATGAGATTCCGGAGCCTAAGACGGTCGAAGGAACACCTCAATTACTCATAACGTCGCTCGAATACTCGCCGTACATAGGTCGCATCGCAGTAGGCAAGGTAACCCGCGGAGAACTACACGCCGGAGAGAACGTAACGCTCGCAAAGCGCGACGGTGAAACGATGATAAAGACCAGAATCAAGGATCTTATGGTATTCGACGGACTGGGCAAGGCGAAGACCGACAAGGTGCAGTGCGGCGAAATCTGCGCACTGGTCGGCATAGACGGATTCGAGATCGGCGACACGATATGCGATTTCGAAAATCCGGAGCCGCTTCCGCCGATCAAAATCGACGAACCGACGATGTCGATGCTCTTCACCATCAACAACTCGCCGTTCTTCGGCAAGGACGGAAAATTCGTTACGTCGCGCCATATAAAAGACCGTCTCGACCGCGAGTTGGAGAAGAACCTCGCTCTCCGCGTCGAAGCCGGAGCGAATGCCGATTCTTTCATCGTCTACGGTCGAGGTGTGCTACACTTGTCGGTATTGATCGAAACAATGCGTCGCGAAGGCTACGAATTGCAGGTCGGACAGCCGAAAGTAATCATCAAGGAGATCGACGGTCGCAAATGCGAACCTATCGAGGAGATGACGGTCGATTGCCCCGACGAAGCGGCAGGTACGGTAATCGAACTGACGACCAAACGCAAGGGTGTACTTACCAACATGGAATCGGGCAGCGGTCGCACGCGCCTCGAATTCGACATCCCGTCGCGAGGCATCATCGGCCTGCGCTCGAATATGCTGACGGCAACCGCCGGAGAGGCAATCATGTCGCACCGTTTGAAAGGCTTCGAACCTTACGTCGGCGACATAGAAATGCGCACCAACGGATCGATAATCGCTTCCGAAACCGGTACGGCATACGCCTACTCCATAGATAAATTGCAGGACCGCGGTCGCTTCTTCATCGCACCGATGGAAGAAGTTTACATGGGTCAGGTAATCGGCGAACATACGCGCAGCAACGACATTGCGGTGAACGTGACTAAGGCTAAGCAACTTACCAACATGCGCGCCTCGGGATCGGATGACAAGGCGGTAATCGTTCCACCGAAGGTATTCTCGCTCGAAGAGGCTCTCGAATACATCAAGGAGGATGAATACGTAGAGGTTACGCCAAAGGCGATGCGTCTGCGCAAGATTCTCCTCAGCGAGGTAGACCGCAAACGCGCCGCGAAATAGCCGATACAAACCAAAGTCTTTAAGGTCGATAAGGTCCTTAAAGACATGTTTTGTCTGCGGTATTTCGTATGATTATTGCAGAGATAAACAATTGCCGAAACAACTGAACAAATATAAACCGATATGGACAAGAAAATAGGAATCGCCAGCGATCATGCAGGCTACGAAATGAAAGAGTTGCTTACAGGCTATCTCGCATCGAAAGGATACGAAGTATTCGATTTCGGATGCAATTCGGAGGAGAGTTGCGACTATGCCGATTACGCACATCCGCTCGCCGAGGCGCTCGAAGCAGGAGAGTTTCCGCGCGCGATAGGTATTTGCGGTTCGGGAGAAGGAATGGCTATAACGCTCAACAAGCATCAGAATATTCGCGCGAGTCTTTGCTGGCTCCCCGAGATAGCGCATATCACACGCCAGCACAACGATTCGAACGTACTTGTTATGCCTGCCAGATTCATCGACAACGAAACTGCGATAGCAATTCTCGAAGAGTGGCTGAACACCGAATTCGAACGAGGCGGACGCCACGAACGCCGTATTGCAAAGATTGCCGTGAAATAACCGGTACTTCTGACACTAAAAAAGTCCCTCTGCGAGGGACTTTTTTATTTTAAATCGCTATCTTTGCAATAACTGAAACTACACAACCTTAGAATCATGAAAATTTCGAAAGCACTTATGGGTATGTCGCTGGCAGCACCGCTCGCAGCCTGCGACAATACCGCAAAGCAACCCAACATCATCTTCTTTCTCGTAGACGATTACAGTTGGGCGGACAGTTCGGTCGCATACGGAGACCGCGTATATCCGGAGAATCTGCGATTCGACACGCCGAACATGAAACGGCTGTCGGAGATGGGCGTAATCATGACCAATGCCTATGCTTGTCCCGTATCGACACCGACGCGAACCTGTATGATGACGGGAATGCACGCCGTACACGAACACATCACGAGTTTTACCGCGCCGCTGCCCGACATTCCGACAGACGGAGCCGGAGGAGGAAAACTCGCGACGATTTACGACAACGAAGAGGATTCGTTCATCCGCGGAGAATGGAACTGGAACGGCATAAGTCCGGTGGAAGGCGTCAGACAGACACAATATGCCACACCGATGGTACAGTTGCTTCGCGATGCCGGATACTACACCGTACATGCAGGCAAAGCGCATTGGGCAGCATCGGGAACACCGGGTGCTACTCCTTACAACATGGGATTCCTCGTCCAAATCGGAGGAACATCGGTCGGACACCCGCAGTCTTATCAGAGCGAAGATCACTACGGCAATAAACCGGGGATGTGGACATACGCGGCAGTACAGAATCTCGTACAATATTACGATACGGGCATTCATCTGACCGACGCAATCACCCGAGAGGCTCTTCATGCGGTCGAATACCCTATCTCCAAGGGTCAGCCGTTCTATCTCTACATGTCGCATTTCGCCGTACATACGCCTATACAGCCAGACTCGCGTTACTATCAGAAATATCGTGACCGCGGAATGGACGAAGGACAGGCGCGCTATGCGTCGATGGTAGAAGGCGTAGATGCCAGTCTCGGAGAGATACTGAAATTCGTAGAAGATAAGGGAATCGCCGACAATACCATAATTGTATTCTATGCCGACAACGGAGGACACAGCGTCGATTACTCGAAAGGCGGCGAGCCGCACACACAGAGTCTTCCTCTGCGCGAGGGCAAAGGCTCATGCTACGAGGGCGGAATCCGAGTACCGATGATGTTCTACATACCCGGCAAAACTGCTGCCGGAACAAGAGTAAACACTCCTGTCGCAGCAGAAGACATATTCCCGACAATCCTTGAAATGGCAGGTGTAAATAATCCTAAGACGGTACAGACGACCGACGGTCAGAGTCTCGTGCGACTCGTTACCGACGGTTCGCAATACGTTGCCAAGGCTACTGAGGAAGGCAAAATCACAAATCCGATGGAGGCGACACATTTCGTAATTCCGGAATCGGTTTCGGGTCTCGACCCGTTGCGTCCGATCATTTCGCACTATCCTCATCAGTGGCGCGTGGAAGACCAGCCGGACATCGATTTCCTAAGCGCAATCCGCGAGGGCGACTGGAAACTCGTTTACCGCATGCACGACTTCAAATTGGAGTTGTACAATCTTAAAGACGATATCGGCGAACACAACGATGTTGCGGCGGAAAACAAGGAGATCGTAGCCAAACTCGCAAAAGATCTCAGCGACAAACTGCGTGGCTGGGATGCAACGATGCCTATTGTTCGCGCTACGGGAAAACCGGTTCCTATGCCGGACGAGTTGTAACGGCATAAACCGAGAAATGAAGTGTCGCGGAATAATTATAATTATTCCGCGACGTTTTTATAAAATATTTATGAACGCTATTTGAAACTCAGAAACACATTCACCGGATAGTGGTCGGACGGCAGACGAACAGTTCGTTTTTCTGCCTTTATCTCTTTCGGCGCGTCGGTAAGGCGGCTGCTCTCTCCCGATTCATCGCTCCAAAAATGATAGGTTAGAACTCCGTAACGATCGACACGGGCATTGTTCGACACCCAGATATGATCAATGCGGCGTGTAGTGAAGTTCTGCGGCTTGAAATTGTTGAATGTTCCGGTAGGAGCGAATCGGAATTCGGCAATCTCGTATGAATCGTTCAAGAATCCGCAGTCGGCGAAAATATCGTAAATCTCGTTATCCTGTGCGACATTGAAATCGCCGGTAAGTATAACAGACGCATTTTTGCCGCACATCTCGGCAATCCGCTTCACGACCAATCGCGCACTTTCGCGACGCGCCACAATACCGATATGGTCCATATGAAGATTGAAAAACCAGAACTTCTTGCGCGAAATCCTATCCTTGAAACATCCCCAACTGCATACGCGCATACACTTGGCATCCCAGCCTTTCGACACCTTTTCGGGCGTTTCCGAGAGCCAAAACGTTCCGCTATCGAGCAGCATGAAACGATCCCTCTTATAGAATACCGGACTATACTCTCCGCTTTGCATACCGTCGTCGCGACCGACACCTATATAATCGTAATCCCGCAGTCGGTAAAGCATGTCGGACAGTTGTTCGTACTTAACCTCCTGCGCTCCGAATATATCGAAATCATTGAACCGGATTACGCCGCAGAGACAATCGACACGCTGAGACCAACCGTTGCCGGATTTGTAATCGGCATCGGTGAGCAGACGCACATTGTAGGATGCGACGTTGAGCGACTGCGCATCGGCAATGAATACGGCTGCGATGAATATCGCAAACAAGACAAGTCGTTTCATAATTCTTCGATATGGATAAAGATATTTTCGTAAGTGATATTCAAAAGCGGTTCTTCGGCGAAAATTCCGAGAACAGCAGACCCAGAACCCGACATGGACGCATATTCGGCACCTTCGGATAATAACAGATTCTTCAACTGCGCAATAATCGGATGAGCGGCAAAAACATGCGATTCGAAATCATTTTTCACCAAACCTACCCACTCACCTACCGGTCGCGACAATGCATCGGTAAGCCTCATTTCGGGAAGATGCGGATGCACTCCCGAATACGCTTCCCGAGTCGAAACGCTCTCGGCAGGTTTAAGGACAACGAGATATTTTCCAGATAGCGGCAACTCTATCGGCGTGAGGATTTCGCCGCGACCGCAGCATAACTGCGGAGTATTGCGGACGAAAAACGCCGTATCGCTGCCGAGCATCGCGGCTGCATCCAACAGTTCGTCTTCCGATAAAGACAGCCCGAACAATTCGTTCGACGCAAGGATAACCGCCGTTGCGTCGCTCGATCCGCCACCGAGTCCGGCACCGAACGGGATATGTTTGTCGAGCGTAACGGTCGCCCCGCCGATACCGTACCGCGACTGCATCAGTCGATAAGCCTTGACGCAAAGATTATCTTCATCGGGACAATCGACCGCGATACCGTTCTGCACGAACTGCAATTCGTCGGACGGCACGATTTCGATTTCATCGTAAAGCCCGCGAACCGGATACATGACTGTTTCGAGGTCATGAAATCCATCGTCCCGACGGCGCAGAACGTCGAGTCCGATGTTTATCTTACAATTTGCACGTACGATCATACCTGTCAAAGAAGAATTTTCCTCAATCTGTCGCAACTCTCCTTAGGATCGTGGCGATCGAACAGGAACGGAGCAATACCGAACTCCGCCGCCGCATCGATATTGGCTTGACGATCGTCGATGAACATGGTATTGTGCGGATCGAGGTCGTAACGCGACAGCAGAATTTCATATATCCTACGCTCCGGTTTCACCGTATGTTCCTCGCACGAAATGACCTCCCCGTCGAAAAAGGCGTAAACGCTGCGTTCGCGGAGGTAGTCGATAAATTCGCGCGACATGTTGGACAGCACGTAAAGTTTATAGCCTGCATTTTTCAGATCGGCTATAAGATCGCGCGTCCAAACGATCTCCTCCTGCATGCCTATCGCAGTGCGCATATGCTGTTCGGCAACTTCGCGCGGGCAGTTGTGATACGCGCACAAAGCCTCTTTCGCCTGCTCGATGGTCAGCGTGCCACGGTCGTACTCCTCCCAAAACGAAGGCATCTCCGGCAGCGTAACGAACGAAAAAAAATCGACGAACTCTTTCGTACACTTTTTAGGATTGCGGGCGAAAACCACTCCGCCCAAATCGAAAACGATGTTTTTCATACTCTTGAAATCTTGTGCGAAGATAACATTTCAGGGCATAAAATCCAACATTTTCAAGAAGTCTTTGCTGCCGCATATCGTGCCGGCTGCAAAAAACGGACATTGTATTGCATAATCACCGGAAATAATCGAAGCGGAGAGAGCCGATTTACCAATCTGCAACAAACAAAATTTCATATCAAGACTGTTACCTGTTGGAAATAAATTTTGTTTTGCAGAACTTTGCAGGCAGAAATTATATTAAATTTCACGACAATACCCCGTTTGAGTGTTGCGTATTCGGAAACAATCGCTAACTTTGCGAAGCCGTTCTGCGGGACAGCAGACATAATTAGTTTAGTGAAAGTGTTTCGCTAATCCTTATTGATAAAATTTGGCGATTTTATAAAGATACGAGGATTACAATTCAGACACTCATCGCTTGTGTAAGTGTATATTCTTATATAATTGCCATATATTAATCCCAATTTATATAAACCTGAAAGGTATGTATCCAATTAACGGAACATTAACCCCATTCTTTACATTAAGTCTAGGATACAGTGTTGCAATTCCGACAAATAGCGATATCTTCTATAAGGAAACTACTTCGGATGAAACATTTACATCCAAATTAAACGGAGGTTTTCACTGCGAATTCGGTGTCGGTCTGAGAGTAAAGAAATTTAATTTCAGTTTGGGTTTACAGCATCAGAAGCTAGACTGGATAACCGAAGAGAAAGGACGATATGGAAATGTAGACCGAGATGAAATACGCTTCCATAATACGTCGTTTTATTGCAATATAGGTGTTAATTTTTAATCATTAAAGTATTTCCTGCGGTGCTCGGCATCGCAGGAATTGGTCGGTTCGTATAAGTCTGCAAGGTATTGGAGAAATTATGCGTCGATGATAAAGGGTTACGACTTTTAACCGAATAAGATTTTGGCGGAGATTCCGTCTTGTCCGC
>ENA-UOIZ01001277-UOIZ01001277.1-human-gut-metagenome-genome-assembly--contig:-P88-NODE-1277-length-21294-cov-23.551062_pt1 | contig 21294 bp, 16 predicted proteins | sample MGYA00242336_ERZ723883 | MGnify/ENA metagenome assembly ERZ723883 | reverse complement strand
TGTAAGCATTACGAAATCAACCTTGATTATTGCGCGGGCCTATACTAGGTTACGGTAGCGTAGGTTAGTGGTCGGGAGAGCGTCGCCGGCCATAGCGAGGTGATCAGTATGAGCGTTTCCATCAGCACGCCATCTGGACGAACCATGGCTTCCGCCGCAACAGTTGCGCCTTCCGCAACCGCGAGTCAAAAATCCAGCGCAAGCGCCAACCCCACCGCACTGGACCGTGCATCGGCCCGATACAGGGCCGCGCAATCGCGCTACCGCCAAGCCAAGGCCGCACTGAAGGCGATCAAGCGCCAGATCGTCCCCGTGGATGCATTCGGCAATCGCAAGCCGCGACTGCGCGGATGGCTTCACCTCGCCACCCTGCCGCTGTGCATCGCGGCGTCCATCGTACTCATCTGCATCGCGCCGGCCGGCTCGGTCAAAGCGGCCTGCGCAGTGTACGGTGCCTCGGCCATGCTGCTGTTCGGCAACAGCGCGCTGCTGCACGTCGTGCCGTGGCGCAGCGCGAAGGTGACTCGCGTACTGTGCGGCATCGATTATTCGAACATCTTCCTCATCATCGCCGGCACTAACACACCTGTGCTGTTCGCACTCAGCCCGGCGATTCGCCGGCCATATCTCACGGTGATTTGGGTGACCGCGGCGATCGGCACGATACTGCATATCGTCTGGCTGCGCACCCCGAACTGGGTGTTCACCACTGTGTATGTTGTGCTGGGATTGGCGCCGGTGACACTTATTCCGCAACTATGGACGGCTCCCGCAGTGGGCCCGGCTGCGACCATTCTTATCGCGTGCGGAGGTGCCGCGTATATCGCCGGCGCTGTGTGCTTTGCGCTGCGCAAGCCGAATCCGATTCCAGGCTGGTTCGAGTTCCACGAGGTGTTTCACCTAGGCACGGTCATCGGGTACGCCTGCCACGTCGTGGCGATTTATCTGATTGTTTGCGCGCTGTAGGTTTGCGAACCGTGCGGGCAGCCCAGCAGACCACCCGCACGCCCTCAATTCATGAGTATTTTCAGGCCGTACGCGCGATCTGCACGGCGGTGCCGGACGCGGTAACCATCAGCATACCGTTGTCGGCGCCGAGCACCTCGTAGTCGATGTCCACGCCGACCACGGCGTGCGCACCCATCGCCTCCGCGCGTTGTTGCATTTCGGCAATGGCCTCGTTACGGGCGCGCATCAGCTCTTCCTCATAGCCCTGGCTGCGGCCGCCGAACATGTTACGCAGGCCCGCGCCAAGATCCTTGAACATGTTCACACCGGACACCACTTCGCCGAAGACGATGCCCTGGTAGTTGGTGATGGTGTATCCGTCGACGGACGGGGTGGTGGTGACGAGAATCATGGCGAGGCTCCTTTGGCTTGTCTGCGTAGATGAATCACTGCCGAGAGTCGGATCGCTCCCGAATCTCACCTCGGAAACGGATCGCTTCTCTTGGCTACCACAATAGTCGAGAGCGCCTTCCCCAACATCTTCAATCCACGCGATTGCGTAATCAAACGCATGTTTCGCCTCCAAAAAATGCTGATAGACATTGGGCCGCAAAAGGCCAGCCTCAACGGGCGCAAGCCGCTCACCAAACTGAATCGCAGACCCAAATGACTCGTCATGGGCAAACGGCTGGACCACCCAAATTCCGCTGCGATAATCAACCATCACCGAAAGCCCAGGCTGCTCCGTCGATACGACCATCATCGAACCGGACACGTTCTCGACATTGATATTCGGGTGCCCGTACAACGCGTAACTCAAACCATCATCGGCAACACCCTGCTCTTGCCAATTGGCGCCTAAGCACTCCAACATCTCGCTGGGCGAGTACGCACAATCTTCCGCATAATCAATCGGCTGAGCATCCGTATAACAGCATTCACCGCCGTCACCTTCCGCAATGCTGCGCTCCACAAGATAGGCCATCACATCCGGCATCTCCCAATAATCAATGGACAGCTTATCAATACAGCCGTTTTTCCAAGCCATATAATGCGTTTGCTCGTCGCCAAGAATCTCTTCAAACGCCTCGGCTGAGATAAACGTCGACCCGTCCAACTGATAGCACTCGTCCAAAGGATAGATTTCTCGGTTCGCGTATTGTTCCTGAGCCTTGGACACAAGCTTGTCATCCAATGCGCTCATCTGCTGATCAACTTCATCCTGTGAGGGAATGAAAGGGGCGAAGTCCAGCCCTGCTTCGCCACAGCCTCTCTGCCGTTCACGCCTGTACATCACGTCCGCACACGTATCGGTCTGCCGTTCATTCACCATTGATCAGCCTTTCTTTTCGTTCCACAAATGCCCTAGAACACTGCGATTCCAGTAGTTCCGATTGAATCAGGATCGTTCTTGCGAAACTGTCGAGGATCGTGGATCGCTTGTGGATCTTGAAGCGTTGTATCCTGGTTGTTCATGGATCCGGAACGCAAAATCATTAACGTCGTGGGAGCCGCAATCGTCACCAACGGCACCGTACTATGTGCACAACGCGGTCCGGGGAAGTCGTTGGCCGGATACTGGGAATTCCCCGGCGGCAAAATCGAACCTCATGAAACAGCGCGGCAGGCTTTACACCGCGAAATCGAAGAAGAGCTGTTATGCGAAGTTGAAGTCGCGGAAGAAGTGTGCACCAGCGAATACGCCTACGACTTTGGGACCGTACGGCTCACTACATTCGTCTGTCACCTCATCGCCGGCACACCGCATCTCACCGAGCATACTGATATCCGATGGCTGAATCCTGCCGATATGCCGACATTGAACTGGGCTCCGGTAGATCGCGAAGCAGTCGCGATTATCGCCAGCAAACAGCTGACGCTCCGATGAATGCGCCATAGCGCAGCCATGCAGTCATGCAGTCATCAACAAACAATTCGAATCGCAAGGGAACAAGACAACATGTCTATCAATCTGGCCAGCACCTCAAGCTCTCCGGCCAACACGCAACATAGTGATCCTGGCCCGACACCCTCAATCCTCGAAGATGTCATCTCAGGTCTGATCGAGCCGCGCTCAGATGCTCCCGGCGAATATAAGCCGACCCTCATCGCAAATCGCCCCGGTGGATTGACCATGCGCGAGGAAATCGGCAATTCCTTGGCTACTAGCGATTCCTTCGACATTTCTGTCGCATTCGTCTCGGCTGAGGCCGTGCTCAGCTTATTTGAAGACTTCAGAAGTCACCATGAAACAGCGACCCGAGCGGGCACACTGATTACCTCAACGAAAAATCATTTCAACGATCCCAGGGCATTCTGGGAGCTGCTGCATCTTCAGAACACCACTGGTGTTGACGTTCGCGTGTGGGAAGGCTCCCGCAATGCCTCAGTGGCCGCAATGGCTCAAGGACAGCCATTCCATCCAAAGGGATATATCTTTTCTCGCCGCATGAAAGACGGTACGCCCTATTACGACCTGTACGTTGGCAGTTCCGGGTTAAGGGTCAAAATGTGTGTCTGGCTCGGCGTGTCGCGGGGGTTAGATTTGGCCTTTTTGAATGCCGATTGAGTGGGTGTAGTCGGTGTCGATAGCGTTGTCGTAGAGGGCTGGGCGTCCTGTTTCGTGGTCGGCTTGGTTCTCGGTTTGGGTCAGGGTGGATACTTTGGCGAGTTGGCCCTGGCCCCAGTCGGACTGCCTGGCGATTCGTACTGGATCGTCAGGCAGTTCCGTTTTTAAGTAGAGCCACCAATCCAGCATGCGGCGTTGTCGTTCGCCTGATCTGCCGCGGTGGGTTCTGGCGAGCAGTTTGAGCTGGGCGTTGATGCCGCCTTCTAAGCTGTTGGTGGTGGATTTGATCCGCTCGGGCGCAAGGACTCCTGCTGGCGGGTTGAGGTAGACAAACAGCATCTCGGACCGCCAAAGATGGTTGAGGCTGTTGTAGGCCTTGCGCACGTTGTGGTGGGTCCACACGCGGGTCCATGCACCTGTTTTGGGGTCTTTGATCATGGTTTTCTCGTTCATCCATTCCCGGTAGATCGTTGAAAACTCGTGCAGTTGCACACCCCACGCGGCGGCTTCATCCAGTGTGGTGATCCGGGTCAGTTTCAGCGCAAGTCGGTAGATGGTGCGCCCGGCATCGGTGCGTGGGTTGGTGGTGGTGTAGCGGCGGACCACGCGTTGGGCGTGGATGAGGCAGCGTTGAATTTTCGTAGTCGGCCAGCACTTTTTGATTGCGCTGTATGCGCCTTGGCCGCCGTCGATGACGGCGATGAGTGGGGCTTCGATGCGTTCAAGCAGCAGTTGGTAGTCGCGGGTGGTTTCGTGTTTGCACCAGTGCCAGGCGATCACGTGGTCGATGGTCGCCGCGACGATCAGGCAGCCACCGGCGGTGTAGGTGCCATCGAGAAATACCTGGTCGTAGATCCGCTTGTGGTGGCCGGCGGTGGGGTCAGGCACATCAACGAGCCAGCACCACTTGAAGCGCCGCTTCATGGTGGCGCGGCTAACACCGTTTCGTTTGGCTAGGTCGTCGAGTGATATTGCGGTGGTGCAATGCTCGATGAACTGGGTGAACACTGCCGCGTTGGTGATGTCGTTTCGACGTTTGACGCTGGAGGCGCCGCATTGTTTGCAGCGCCATCTGGTGGTGCCTTTGCTGGTGGTGCCGTTGCGTTTCATTTCACCGCCGCAGTGGCAGCGTGGTTGGTTCTTCGACATTGCGACACCACACCACGCCGCGCATAGCACATCACGGCTGCCACACCGAGGATTTCCCGTCGGGGGCTAGATATATGCTTCCGGAGCATATACTTTCCGGAAACCTACAGGTCAATCCGTGAAAATCCGCGATTCCGGACACACTTTTTGACCCTTAACCCGCAGTTCCAATCTCACTGGAGCCGCATTGACCACGCAACGCGAATGGAATCTCAAAGTCTCATCGCTGGCGGATGGAGAGCTGGTCGGGCAGTTCCAGGATGAAATCGACTCACAGGTGGCCGATTCCGTTCCGCTGACCGAAGAGTGGATCAAACAGTATGAGGAAGATTTCAAGAAATACGCCCCACCGCGTCATGAGATTCTGCAGTCGTTTGAGGGGCATGACATTCAGCCAAACGCCATGCAACAGGAGGCGTTGGCGAATCTCAAGAAACTTCGTGAACAAGGCGAGCACCGCGCAATTATCGTGTCGGCCACCGGCACCGGAAAGACGTACCTTTCCGCATTCGACGTACGCGAATGCCAGCCGAAGCGCATGCTGTACATCGCCCAACAGCAGATGATTCTTCAAACCGCAATGAACTCTTACCAAAAGGTGCTCGGCTGTGATGAATCCGAATTGGGATTGTATTCAGGCACCAGCAAGCAACAGGACCGCCGCTACGTATTCGCCACGGTACAGACGATGCGGCAGCCGGAGGTTTTGGCGCAATTCAAATCCGATGAATTCGACTACGTTCTGGTTGACGAAGTTCATCACGCTGGAGCCGAAGGATATCAGCGCGTCATCAATCATTTCAAAGATGCCGACTTCATGCTCGGCATGACCGCCACGCCAGAGCGCACCGACGGCATCAACATCTTCGAGCTATTCGGGCATAACATCGCGTACGAAATTCGCTTGCAAAAGGCGTTGGACGAGAACATGCTCTGTCCATTCCACTACTACGGCGTTGCGGAATACCTTGGCTCCGACGACGATCCGAATGGAATCGCCCATCGTCTCGATGTCTCCAAGGGTCTTGATGCGAAGGACTCGAAACAGCTCAAGTACGAGATCGAGCAGCTTGCCACCGAAAAGCGAGTCCGCTACATCATTGACAAGTTGCAGGAATATGGGCAGTTCAACATTCCGGTCACCGGACTCGTGTTCTGCAGCCGACAGGAGGAAGCCCATAAGCTGTCCCAGCTGTTTAACCAGCAGTGGAATCAACAAGATGAACGCCCCTATCGCACCGCTGCCGTTACCAGCACGGACGATGACGGCAGGCCCGTGTCCCAAGCGCAGCGAGACGAATACGTCCGCAAGCTCACTGAAGGCGAACTCGACTATCTCTTCACTGTCGATATGTTCAATGAGGGAGTCGATATTCCCGCCGTCAACCAAATCGTCATGTTGCGCAGCACCGAATCCAGCATTATCTTCACGCAGCAGCTCGGGCGCGGACTGCGCAAATTCCCTCACAAAGAAAGCGTTGTGGTTATCGATTTCATCGGCAATTACAACAACAACTATCTGATTCCGGTGGCGTTATACGGCAACACTGGCGACCGCGACAGGGCTCGCAAGAACCTGCAGCGAAAGTCAATCGGCCTGTCGTCCATCAGTTTCGACCCGATCGCCAAGGAGCGCATCCTTAAGTCTTTGGACACCGCCGACTGGTCCGACATGAAAAAGCTGTCCGAACAGTATCGCCAAGTCCGTTACGAGCTGGGCCGCATCCCCATGCTTACGGACATCTATAACTACGACCCCTCACTGCCGTATACCATCGCATCGAAGCGCAGCAACTATCTTGATTTCGTGCGTTCCCGTGAAAAAAGCCTGGGCAAAGGCAAACATCATGAAGCGACATTTGAGGATCAGTTGGAGCCGGTGACCGACGTTGAAGACGCGATACTCAAGATGGCAGCGGAGCTGCTGCTGCCCGGATTGCGACCGCACGAATTGGTCATTCTTGCTCAGCTATGCCATTTCGTCAGCGAACGGCTCGACGACGACGTACCTCAGCATTGGAGTGCGGGCTCGTCAATCGGCCGCAGCGAACTGCTCGATGCGATTCGTACTGAATTCCCGCTGGCCGATGGTTCAGACGCGCAATTCGACTCTGCGATCAGCGTGCTCGATTATTCATATTTCACCGGCCCGAACTGCAATCGTTTTGGCAACCAGCCATTGGTCGAAACCTTGAACAGCACCGGCACAGGAAGCGACACCGCATATCGGTTGAGCAGCAGATTCGCCGACATACTTGCCACGAACCGAACGTTCCGCATCTTCTTCGCGGACACTTTGCGCACCGGTATGGCCAATTGCCGAGATATGTTCCGCGAGGCCGCCGCCAGGCAACAGGTCTTCGACCACATGTTCTTGTACGAGCGCAAATATTCCATGGCTGACGTCATGCGCCTGTGCGGATGGAAGAAGGAAAACACTCCGCAAAACGTGGGTGGTTACCTGCTCGACAAGGAAACCAACACCATGCCCATCTTCGTGAAATACGCGGCCAGCCAATACGAGGATGAATTCCTGAGCACACAGGAAATGAAATACTTCAGCAAGAACGGACGCACTCCGCAGTCTCCGGAATTCCGATGGGCGCTTAGCGGCATTGGCCCGAATTGGGACCACACACATTTCGTCCCGCTATTCGTCATGCGCAAGGCGGAAGAGGCCGATGGCAAGTACTACTACGTTGGCCACGTCGCTGCGTTTGAGAATCCTCAGCTCACCACCAAGCCTGACGCAACCGGACAGGGCAGTGTGAAGGTCACCCTGTCGGTCCTGCGTTTGGCCCGGCCAATCGATCCAGAGCTCTATCGGCATTTAGCCGGCTGACCATCAGCTCCTCAACCGTACGGCGGCGGCCATTCCGCCGTCGCCGTAGGTGGGGTGGGCCATGAAGGCTTGACTGGCGGTGGCGTCGCCGCGCATCGACTCGTCGTAGCCGCCACAGCGCTCCCACGCGGCACGGCGAATTATGACGTGGCCGGGCAGCAATTATGCGACACGAACGTGGCGGCGATGCCACGGTTACGCGCGGCGCATCATGCGATGCTCGCCGGCGACCGTGTGCTCATCCTCACGCTTGGCGGGCTTGCGAGCGCCCGCGATATTCTCCATGCTCATGCCTGCTCATCCCCATCCACAACCGAAATCCAGTCGCCGTATCCTTCCTCGGCCATGCGCGAGCGCGGCACGAAGCGCAGGGCGGCGGAATTCATGCAGTAGCGCAGGCCGCCGCGGTCGGCCGGGCCGTCGGTGAACACGTGGCCCAAGTGAATCTGTGTGTCCGACGTGCGCACTTCGATGCGGTCGCGGCCCGGAATGCGGTGGTCCTCATGCTCGGTCAGCAAGTCACCGGCAATCGGGCGGGAGAACGCGGGCCAGCCGCAGCCGGAATCGAACTTGTCTCGCGACGAGAACAGCGGCTCGCCGCTGACGATGTCCACGTAGATGCCGGGCTCAAACTCCTCGTCATACTCGTTGACGAACGGGCGCTCGGTAGCGGCGTTCTGTGTGACCGCGAACTGCTCAAGCGTCAGATCCCAGATGCGTTCCACGTACTTCTGACGGCGTTTTACGTTCGCGATTGCGGCGATCGGCACATGGCAGTAGCCGCCGGGATTGTTCACCAGATAGTCCTGATGATGTGCCTCGCCCGGGTAGAAGTTGCGCAGCGGTTCGACCAGTACGGCCGGGCGCTGCGGCTGGCGGTCGACCAGCTGCTCCAAGGCCGCCACATACACGGCGCGCTGCGTCTCGTCCGTGTAGAACATGCCAGTGCGGTACTGCCGGCCGCGGTCTTCGCCCTGCTGGTCCACGGAGAACGGGTCAATGACCTCCAGGAACAGCAATGTCAGCGTCCGCAGGCTGACCTGTGCCGGGTTAAACTCGACTTTCACGGTTTCGGCCGCATCCGTGCCGCCCGCGCATACCTGCTCGTAGGTCGGCGATTCGACGGTGGATTGCGCGTAGCCGACCGTGGTGTCCGTGACGCCGTCGACGTTCTGGAAGTAGCGCTCCAGTCCCCAGAAGCAGCCGCCGGCGAAGTATGCGGTTTGCGTATTTCCGTCATTGTGTTCGTTACGTTCGCTCATGCGCCCCACGTTACTACGTCGAGGCGGCTCGCGATGCAGTCAACGACACCTCTGCACCGGCAAAACCGCTTTCGAGGGGCTGATTCGGCCTTCGCAGGAGGTCTACTCCCGTTTCAAGGGGCTGGTCGGCAGCTAGACCGCATGTAAAAGCCCATCCGCGTCAACGCCATTCCGCCGATTTTGGAGCGTGAATACTCGGCCATCAGCCCCTCGAAGCAGGAGTAGACCTCCCGGAGAGGCCAAATCAACCCCTCGAAACGGAGATAGCGCCTTCTGCGCCCTTCTCGCTGGGCTTTCGCCGCTCAAAGAGGTACATTCGGGCTTCTGCAGAATGCTTTCTCCGTTCAAAGAGGTACCGAATACGGGAAATCCCGAGTACAAACGCCGTCATTGCAACGCTCATACTCGGGATTTCAGAGTTTAGGTATCTCTTTGAAGGCAGTTAGCTGTCCGCAAGAGGCCAAATGTACCTCCTGAAAGCAGATAGCCCCATCTTGGGCTCGAATCGGTCAGTCTCCGTGTCCGTACGTGAACGAACAGGCAAACGGCCTAGAGCCTCAACCGCGAGCACAATTGTCAGGGTCCGCCCCGCACCCTACGACCGCAGCGTACTGAGCATGCCGGCCACTTCGGCGGGCGTCACGCTGGGCACGTAGGCGCGCACCACCGCGAGCCCGATCTGCGGCAACGCCGCCGGGTCCGGGTAGCACACGTAGACCGGCGCTTCGGCGGGCTGGAACTTGCGCTTGAAGTTGAACAGCGAGTGGAAGCCGTAGGCGGGTTCCATCCAGTCGGCCACGATCTGCAGCGCGTGTTGGAGCACCTGCGTGCCTTCGCCGGCCGCCACCCCACCTTCCCGGGCATTGTCTCGCTCGGGGTTCATGCCGGCCAAGGGTGCCGCGGACAGGCTCATGAACTCCACGGCATGCTCAGGATCCGCAAGCCCCTCGTCGCGCAGGCGCTCGGCCATGCGCGCGATCAGGAACTCCATAATGCCGTTGGGACTGTCGGTGCGATGGCGCATGAAGTCCAGCGTCCAGCCGACGATGCGCCCGTCGCGCCAGGTGGGCAGCCAGCTGGTGACGCCCAGCACGCGCCCGTCCGCGTCGATGGCGTAAAGCAGCCGCACGCGCGGGTCGCGCAGTTCCTCGACACCGCCGAGCGTGAACTTCATTTCCGGCAGCGCCTTGAGCTGCGCCCACTCCTCGGAGATGTCCTCGATCTGCTCGCGCACATCGAGCGACGCTTCCAGGAACGTGGACTGCACATCGGTCACGCCGTCGCGCTTGGCCTTGTTGATGGCGGTGCGCACATCCTGCCATTTCTTGCCGGTCGTCTTCCAGCCGCGCGGGTCCACGACCATTTCGCTGCCGACCTCGATGGAGCTCCAGCCGGCCTCCAGCAACGCGTCGCGCTGTTCGCGATGCACGCTGTAGAACACCGGCGAAAGCGACCGCTCCACGCAATACTGGGTGAAGCCGGTCAGGTCGTCCATCCACTCGGAGGGCTCGCCGAACGGCCCGGTGCAGGTCAAGGCGATGCCGTTGAGCACGCGATATGCCACGGCCGATTTGCCCGTGGGCGAGAGCCAGTAGCTGTTGCCTTCCCACGTAGTCATGAAGCTCATCGATTCGCCGCCGGTTTCGACCAGCCGCTCGGCGCGTGCCTGCGCCCGCTCGTTCGATTCGCTCACGTCGCTCATCCAGCGGATCACCACGACCAGCACCACGATCCAGAACACCAGGCCGACGCCCTGATACACGATCGAGGCCATCGGGGTACGCGGCACGAACGACAACTTCATATGGCTCAGGAAGCCGATGGGCAGGAAGCGCCCCGGCAGTTCGGCCAACAGCGACGAGGCCGTGGCACGCGGCGAGAATTCATCCGGCTGGGCAATGCCGTACATCAGGTACACGGCGGCGCACGCCAGCAGAACCAGCACGATGGCACCGACGCCGCCGATCAGCCGGCGCCAGCCGACGCGAATCGGGAAGTGCTTCATTGCCGCAGCCAAGGCGATGGCGAAGATCAGCGGCGGCAAGGTGTTCGTCACGCAGGCGGTGATTGCGCCGTGCTGCAGCAGGGAGGTCATGCCATCCGGCGCAAAGCTCAGCGGCACGACCAGGTAATAGGCGATGGCAACGCCCGCCGTGAACAGGTTGATGGCCACGGCGCAGGTGGCCGCGAACCGACGTCCGCGATACAGGCCCCACGCCAGCACCAGAGTCACGGCGGTGGGCAGCAGCGAGCGCAGTACCGCGCCGGGCATCGAGGCGCGCATCAGGTCGAATTGCAGGAAGCAGCCGCTGTGCGTGGCGCCGGCCAGGCAGCGCGCGAGCGTGCCGTCGTCGACGGAGACCGGACTCATGAGCAGGCCGACTGTGCTGAGCGGCCCCGCGTGATTATGCGAGGTGATGGCGATGACCGGCCCCAGCGCCAGCACCACGGCGATGGCCGCGAACATGCGCCGCGCCTCGAAGGAGGTGCTGCGCAGCCAGTGCCATCCGGTTTCGGCGTGCGCGGGCGACCCGGCCATCACGCGGCCGACCGCGTGTCCGATCAGCGCGGCGGCGAGAATGCAGTAATCGCCAGGATTGCCGCTGTAAAGCAGCGCGACCAGAATCGCCACGTAGCCGATCAGCCGAATACGCCGCCGCAACAGATGGCTGCAGAACGCGCTGGCCGCCATAAGCGCGCCGACCGGCAACACCAGCGGGCTCAGGGCGAACTGCATGCGGGAGACGAATTGGGAGTCCTGGAACAGCCATCCGGCCGCCGCACACAAGATCAGGCCCACGATCACGCCGCCGAGCGCGCAGGCGAGCGCGGTGCCGACGGTACGTGCGCGGCCAAGCCACGGCTCGGCGATTGACAGCATGACGAGCCACAGCACGGCATCAAGAATGAGCTGGATGACGCCGCGCGCCAAGAACAGCGTGCAGAAGAGTTTGCCGAAATCGAATTCGGCCATGCTGGTGTCGAGCCGCAGCGGGAACGCGAATCCGGCCATCGCGACCACCAGCCACACCACCAAGTTCAGCACCACCAGCGCCACCGTGGCAGTGATGGCCAGTCGATGACCGTCCGCCCACTGTCGCACGTCGCCGGCCAGTTCGCGCCAGCTTTCCGCCGCATGACTGTTGTGCTTACGCGATTCTTCGCTCATTGCAACACCTCCACTTGTGGGTACTCCTTCAACGATTTCGTCATCTCGCCCAAGCCGGTCCGTTCGCCGAACCAGTCGAGACCGGGCCGCCAGACCGCCTGCACCGCGTGCCAGTCGTGGCCGGTGCCGGGCACGATCAGCTCGGTGACCTCCATGCCGGCTTTGCGCGCGGCGTCGGCGATCGTGCGCATGTTGCTAATCGATTCCTTGTCCCGTTCGCCAGCACCGGTGAACAGCGCCTGCTCGGGCGTACCGGTGGCGGCGATGGCGTTGACCGGCACCTGTTCGTCGTACGCCTTGCGGTCGCCGGCGAAATACTCCTGGACCATCTTGGCGACGCTGCCATTGGTCGGCTTGAGTTCGCCGTCCACCGGCAGCATCGCGCCGTAGATGTCGGGGTGGCGCGGGACGAGCTGCGTGGTGCAGGTGCCGCCTTGCGAGAACCCGCCCATCGCCCACATGCGGGCCGATTTGGCCACGGGCAGCATCTTCTTGGCCCAGTTCACCACGTCTGTGGTGAGGTAGGTTTCGGCGTTGCCTTGCGTGGTGTCGGCGCACAGGCTGTTGTGCGTGGCCTCGCCGTTCTGGTCGGGCACGAGCACGATCGGCGCGAGCCCGTCATGTTTGGCGGCGTACGCATTCATCGTGGCGGCGATGTTGCCGGCGTCGATGAGGCGACTGGGGCTACCGGGCTGCCCGGCCAACAGCTCCATCACCGGCAAGGCCGGCGGACGGTCGGACAGCGCGGCGGGCGGCAGGTAGATCATCGCCTTGCGGGCCGTGAAGTTGGATTTGGCGTTCGGAATGTCGACGGTGAGCACCTTGCCTTGGCTGGGCATGGACGGCAGGCTGCCCTTCCGCGCCTTGCTACGCCAGTCGCTGACACTCATCGCGGCCTTGTGTACCTCGATTGAGCCGAGCGAGGCGTACGGCGTGTAGCCGACGAGGGTGCCGATGGTCTGGTATTCGCCATAAATCGAGTCCACGCCGAGCGCGGTGGACAGCAGCACCAGCGGCACCAGCACGACGGCCAGCACACGGCGGGCTCCGCGCATGGTCACGGCTGCGGCGATCACGAAGCCGACGCCGGCGATGCCGCCCGCGATGGTGAAGATCACCGGCCAGCCCAGCGATACGCCAAACACCATAAACACGTCGGACACCAGCCATGCAACCAGCAGTCCAGCCGCGCCGGCGAGCACGGCGGCAATCAGCGAGACAATCAGCGGGTGCAGGCGGCCGCGCTTATTGCTCTTGCTCAGCGCCAGTCCAATAACCAGTATGATTGCCGCGATCGCGGTCAGTCCGAACACGGTCCGTGGCACGATTCCGCGGACCAGAGACAATTCCATGAACGTTTTCCAAACGGAGTTCTTCATCCTTCACCCCCGCGCTCCAGGCTCCTCGCCTTGTAAGCTCACGCAACACTAGCGCGCGATTCATAGAGCGTCACCCAATTTCACAAAAATTGTCGCGAGTTCTCATGGTTTCCCCAGACTCCGTTCAGCGCCTGTTCACATCCGGTCTGGCGCCCGCAGTTCAAGGCCAGTGTCGGCGCTGGATTAGCGGCGCGCAGGCTTGTCCCAGCTTCAGCCGGAAGCAGGGAATATGCTGGTGGATATGACTCACGCAAACGAACAACGTCCAGCAGCGACCGGCAATGCCGCCGATAACGTGTCTGACGCCCCTACTGGCCCCGCGACGAGCGCGGCGGCAAGGCCCACGACCGTCACGGCTGATGGCACAACAGCCACAAACGCCGCGGCCAGTTCAACAGCAAAACCCGCAGCCAGCACCTCTTGGGCCAGGGAAACCAACCCACGTCGAGCACTGTTGACGATTATCGTCACGGTGGTGGTTGTGGTGGCCATCGTACTGGGGCTCGGATTCTTCGTGAACTGGGGATTGGCGGCCCTTTTGGTGATCATTATGATTCCGGGGGCGATTTCGCTGGCCGTTCTCGCCAAGCACCCTGAATCCACCGGCGGGCGCAGCATGTTCGGCATCTCCGATCCGAATACGCTGCTTGACCCGATTCGCCGCCCGTCCGAGCGTCGCGGCGAGTAAGTTGCTGCTGCCCATCGGGCGGTAATTTATCCATGGGGCGGTAAAAGGCCCATGGGGCGGTTTGAAGAAATTGTGAAACCGCAGAATAAAGTCATTTTGGGATACCGCCCCATGAGGGTTTTACCGCCCCATGGGATTATTACCGCCCCATGAGCAAAGTCACCCCGCTATTTGCGCGCACTGACCAAGTAATTGAGCACCGATCCGGCGGCCACCAGCAGCGCGCCACACCAAAACGGCAGCGACAGCGCCAAACCCAGCAACACCGCACTGGCCCCGGTGGACAGCACCGGCGTGGCATAGGACGCAATAGCCAGCCGCTCCATAGACCCGTGCAGAATGCCATAGCCCCAGCAGGCATAACCACCGCCAATCGCCGCCGCGGCAATCAACACAAACAGCCATGCGACCAGACTCGGCGGCTCGGCCGGCCACCCCTGCCCGGACGCGAAGTGGATAATCCACAACGCCACGGCCACGCAGGGGAAGAACAATGAAGTGCCGTCCACCCCATGACTCATGGCTGGCGTGAACACCGCGTACACCGACCAAGCGAGCGCGCCCACGAACGCCAGCGCATAGGGCAAAGGGTTGGCGGCGATATGCTGCACGGCCGCATGCCAGTCGAGCCCGGAATTACCGCCGACCGCCAACACCACGCCGGCAGTGGCCACGATCGCGCCCGGCAGCACCTTGACGACCGCGTGCTTGCGATGGGATACGCCCGCCGACAGCAGCACCATCATCGTGGGCCACAGATAGTTGACCAGGCTCACTTCCACCGAGGATGCGTCGGTAGAGGCCAGACCCAGCGAGAGGGATATCGACGATTCGTAAAATACGAACAACAGGCCGCCGATAATCAGGTATTTCTTGGGGAACTCGCGAATCGGGGCCGGGCGCCGGAACATCAGCAGCAGGATGCCGCCGACCGTGTAGATCAGGGCCGAGCCAAGCGTGGCGCCGAAGTTTTCGGAGACGATGCGCACGGTGCCGGCCATGAAGCTCCACAGCAGGATTGCCATCAGGCCGATGGTCGTGGCGCGCGCGGATACGACGTGGCCGCCGGAATGGCTTGCCGCCGGTGCCGGTGTGCCGCTTGCGTTCTGTGCGCCGTTCGCCATATGTCCGCCTCTCTCGCATCGTTTCGAAGTCACTCTACCCATCGGATGTGTACAGCGGCAGAACGGCACGCGACCGGCGCGCGAACAGGGTGGGGTTCGGTGATTGAAACAGCAAAATGCCGGGTAGGGTAAATCCCTACCCGGCATTTGCATTGGCTATGTTTCCCGCCGTCTGTCAGGTTAGTCGGCGTTGAAAGCGTAGGGCAGACGGCGTGGGAAGCATGGTTTGGTTACGATTTATCTCTCCCCCACCCGCTTCGCGGGAGCCCCCTCGTCAGAGGGGGCAAAGCTACTCGAAGCGGGACTTCGGGACGAATCAAGTATCGTCAGCCCTCAATCGCGATTTGGTGCTTGGACTCGACTTGCGGCTGGGCCTGCATCTTCGGAACCTGGATGCACAGCGTGCCGTTCCGGTAGCTGGCGTGGATGTCGGACTCCTTCACGTCCTCGCCAACGTAGAAGCTACGCGAGCAGGAGCCCATGTAGCGTTCGCGACGCAGCCACTTGCCCGAATCGGACGCGCAAGCACACTTGCTGTCGGAAGCCTCGTCCTCAGCGGCCGGAGCCTTGTCCTCATGCTCGCTGCAACGCGAGGCGGACACGGTCAGATAGCCGTTGTTGAGCTCAAGGTTGATATCTTCCTTCTTAAAGCCAGGCATATCGATGTCGACGTCGTAACCCTTGTCGGTCTCGCGCACATCGGTAGTCATCATGTTGGCGGGCATTACGGCACTCATCGTGTTGTCCGTGTTGCGCCAACCCTCAAAGAACGGATCATCGAACAGATCCGAGAACATCGTGTCATTCATCAAAGCCGGAAACATTGCCATAATCGGTACTCCTTGATTAGGAGAGAATCGGCTTGGCTGCCGGCCGCCAACCCGTATCGCGGGGCTAGCAGCGGTTATCGTGGCCGGTTCCGGAACCCTCCCGGGCTCTCAACCTTTAACCTTCACTTCATCCAATTCCCGAGCGCGGCAATCATTCCGGGATTATGCCCACAGAGAAATTGCGGCGGGAATGGCTGCCGGTAAAGCCGGCCGAGCCGAGCGCCGTGACCACCCTCAGCCAGTCTTACGGCTGCCAGCTCCCGCCAGCGGGAGCATATATACGCACACCAGTAGGCGTACTCATATACCTCTGCCAACGGGAGCATGGTTGCACGTTCCCGCAAACTCCGCCAACGGGAGCATGCTGGCGCGCGAACGGCTCACATCTGCTGGGCGTTTTCGAGCAAGGCGTTTTTGAGGTCGGACTCGATTTGGCGCATCTTGACCTGGGCGGCCTCGCGGTTGGCCTCGCCTTCCTTCTGGATCTGCACGGTCTCCTTCAGGGTGGCGATGAGTTCGGCGTTGATCTTCTCCAGCGTGTCGATTTCCACCACGGAACGCTGGTTGGCCTTTTCCGCGTCCACTGCACCCTTGTGCAGGGCGGCCGCGTTACGCGCCAGCAGCTTGTTGGTCACATCGTCGGCCTTGTTCTGCAGGTCGAGAACCTTGCGCTGGTTGGACAGGCCCAGCGCGATCACCATCTGACTCTTCCACACCGGAATCGTGGTGGAGATGGTGGTGTCGATCTTGTCCACGATGGTCTGGTCCGCGTTCTGGATGATTTTGATCTGCGGCGCGGTCTGCAAGGTAACCACGCTGATGCGGTCGAGGTCGTCGAGTCGCTTGGCAAAACGGTCGAGCTTGGACTTGAAGTTCTTCAGCACTTGCGCCTGCATGGCGTCGCCACTGGCGGCAGCCTCGGCCTCCAGCGCTGGCAGCTGGTTGGCGTTGAAGTCGGCGAGCGCCTTCTTGCCGGCCAGTACGGTCATTTTCAGCTCGCGGTATTGCTGGGCGTTCTGCGTGTACATCGTGTCGTACATGGAGATGTCGGCCACGAGTTTGGCTTACGCGGATTGGAGGGTGGTGATGAGGTGTTGCATGGCATCGTTGTTGGGCAGTTCGGATACGGCCGGGATCTGGTCGAGCGTGCCGGCCACGCCGAATCGGCTGATCGAATCGGTGCCGGCGAAGTTGGCCGCGCGGAAGCCATGGCGCTCCCACGCCAGCTTCTGCACCGCCGGTGTTTTCAACAGGTTCAGCAGTGTGCCGCCTTTTCTCGTCCAAGGCCATCAGCGTGTGGGTGCTCCACACGGTCGGCGTCGGGTAGACGATGACCACGTCGTCCTTGATCTGCTTGAACGCATCCGGCTGGTTCACGGCCAAATCAAGCAGCTGCGATTCGTAGCCCACCATCATCGGCTTGGAGCCCACGCCCAAGGTCAGGAACTGGTTGAACGAATCCTCGGAAGAGGTCTCCATCCAGCCGGATTTGGCGAAGATGGAGGCGATGGTCTTGCCGTCGCGCGCCACCGAATCGACCATGGCCGGCTGCCCGCCGTTGAGCACCGTGGCAAGAAGCGCCGCGTATTCGTTGCCTGAGTTCGACTTCACCGGATCGGTCGAGTCGATGCGGAACTGCCCGTAGCCTGCCGTGTATCCGACGTCGGCCATGTTGTGTTGGCGACCATCGCGTCCACGGCTTTGGCCATATCCATGTGGTACGCGCCAGAATCGTCCTTGGTCACAAGTCCGCCGTTCACGAGCCCGTCCGCCACGGCCTTGTGCGTGTATAGCACAATCGGTGAGTTGAAGACGATGTCGCTTTGGGGGGGGGCTTGACGCCTTTCGCATTGCCGTATTCGACGGCCGCGCGCGAGGAGGGGAACAGGTAACCCATGCCTTTCCGGTCCGTATCCATCATGGCCGGCGATCCGGCCTTGCGATAGTCGATGGCAATGCCTTGCTTGGCGGCGAGCGCCTTGAACTTGGCGTCATCGAACAGGCCGATTTTCTCGCCGCCCAGGTAGCCGGTGATGCTCACCTGTTCGGTCGGTTCGGCCGGCGCTGGTTGCGATTGCCGCCACACCAGCGTGCCGCAGACCACGCCCACTACCGCAAGCAGGGCGATCAGTCCGATGATTTTTGATTTGGAGAGTTTCATTGTGCGTCCGTTTTCTGGTCCGACTGGTGAGCCGGGCCACCAGATGGAGTCTGACTGGGCGCATGCCGTCCTTCATCAGCAGCCGAGGAAGGCACAGGCGAAGGTGCGACGTCGTCGTATCCATCCATGCGGGCCAACCGTTGGATGGCGTCGGAGTCGGCCGTAATGCCCAACGTCTTGGCGCTTACCGCCCGGCTGAGTTCGCCGGCGGCGGTCTGTTCGAGCACTTGCAGCGCCTCGATGGTTTCGATTCGTGCCGTGGCTATCTGATCGCGTGCGCCGGAACTTTCCACGTCCACGTAGGAGCGCAACAGTTTCTCGGTCTGCTCGCCGTACACGGTGATGTAGTGGCGCAACGTCGGGTAGGCGGAGGTGTCTCGGGTCACGTATTGCACTCAATCTTTGGTAGCGGCGATGAAGTCGTTGGCTTCGGCTTTGACGGCTGGGTCACGTACTTGCTTGGTGAGCATGGCGATCGAGTTGAGTCGAGCGTTCGCCGCGTCGATCGTATCGGCGGTCTTCTGACCGTTGGGCAAGGCGGAAACCAGCATTTTGCCGATGCGTCGCTCCGGCTCGGTGAGCGTGGAGGCGGCGATATACCCAAGTGCGGCCAGTACCACGGCCACGATCAGGCCGGGCACTCCGCCGCCGACCAGTCCGAAACCGAGCCCGGCGAGCAGCAGTCCGACAACGAATCCACAGATTACCTGGAGCATCAGTTGAAGCCCTTGACTTGGCGGAAGACGGCGGCGAGGTCGCCGGAGCGGCCGTCGAATACCTTGGCGTTGCTCAGGGTGGCGAGAGACTTCAGCTGGCTGGGATCGGCATCGCCGAACATGATGGAGAAGATCGGCAGATCACGGCCGCGCGACTTATAGGCGCTTTCGAATTCATCCTGATGATCGGAGTTGGAGCGGCCGTCGGTCATGAGCACGATGGCGGTGGTGTATTGCGAGGCTTCCGACTCGCTGGGCAGCTCGTCGAGCGCGCTCAGCAGGCCTTCATAGATATCGGTGCCGCCGCTGGCATCGGTGGCATCGGCCTCATGCAGCAGGTCGCTGGTGCTTGTGCCAGTGGCCTTGACCGGGCGGTGGGCCTCGGTTTCAAACGGGATGAGAATGTTCACGTCGCCGCTGGCGGGCTCGATGTACGACTTCTTGGCCTGGTCCGGGTCGAGCGCCGCGTTCAGGCCTTTGACCACGCCGTTCTTGCCCTCTCCAGACATCGAACCGGAGTAATCGACCACCCAAATGGTCCAGCTGGGTTTCCTGAGCGCGGTCTGGTAGACGTTGAGCGCGCTGTCGATCACCGTGGCGGAGGTCATGGAGAACGTGAGTTTGCCGTCGCTGACCGCGGCGAGGATGTCCGCGGTGGAGACGGGCTTGGTGGCGCCGGTGTCGTCAGCCCAGCCGAGTTTGACGGCCTTGGATTTGGCGATGCCGAACACGATCGGCGTGGTGGAGGTGCTGGCCGCGTCTTTGACGATGTGCTTGGTGTCTCCCATCGAAATCCACATCGAGGAGGCAGGCCAGACGGCGTCGTGATCCTGGCCGCCGGCCTTGAGCGCGTTCATAATCTCCAGCGAACCCATGTAGTGCATCGTCACGGCTACGTTGGATTGGTCGGCCGCTTTCTGGATGGCGACGGCGACTTCCTTGTTTTCGGAGCCGGAGGCAATGCTCAGGGTGGCAGTCGGTTTGCCGCCGGACGGCTGGAAGGTCTGCGTGGTGGCGGACGTGCCGTTGCCGTCCGCTGTGCCGTCATCGGAATTATTGAACGCCGTGCAACCGGTCAACGCGAGCACGCCGGCACATACCGCGGCCGCAACCGCGGCGGCGGAGAGAAGACATTATGCCCATAATTCCATGGCTCTCCCGCCATCTAAAGCGGGTCGGGCCACAAGGTGACCGCACGGTGAACAATGGGTGAAGAGCTACATCAGTACGCGGCGCAGGCAATCATGGGGTCGTCGTAGAAGCCGAGGATCTTTTCGAGGTAGGGCTTGTAAGTGCTGTTGGGCATGGAGAAGATTTCGTGGCGCGATTCGGGGAAGCGCACGATGTTCGCCTCGCCGCCGCCGTCCTTGACCAGTTGGACGAAGTGATTCTGCGGCTTATTGAGTACCCAGATGTCGCGTCCGGACTGGAAGAGCAGCACCGGCGTCTCCACTTCGGCGCAGGCGGACGGATTCAGTATGGCCCGGTTGAGCTTCAACGCTTGGCGCACCCATTCGAACGCCGCGCAGTAGGTCTGGTATTCGCTATTCTCGCAACGCAGCTTGAAGTACCAGCGTTCACGCGCTTCGGAAGCGCCCTCGTTGCCTTCCATCGAGAATTCCGGCGTGAAGCCCGACTGCCCGAACACGCGCTTCTTGCCGAAGCCGAGTCCGCACAGCGCGCCGACCAGCACACGGGCCACGCCCAGCGGCATGCCGGTGGCGGGGGCGATCATCGGGGCGGAGAGCACCGCTTTGTCGAACAGGGTGGGGTATCGCTCCAACACGGCCGCGCCGATGCCGCCGCCCATCGAATGGCAGAACAGGTTCAGCGGCATGCCGGCCGCGTACTGCTGGCCGATGGTTTCGGCGAAGCCGGCCAGATCGGCCACGTAGCGCTGCCAGTCATCAATCCACACCATGCAGCGGTTGTCCACGTCGCGCGCGGACTTGCCGTGGCCGCGATGCTCGAGTACACACACCGAGTAGCCGGCAAGCAGGAAGTACCAGACGAGCTCGTCGTACTTTTCGGCGAACTCGGTGAAGCCGTGGCTGATGACGATGGCCCCACGGAAGGTGGCGGTGGCGCCTTGCTCGCGAATCGCGTCGAATTTGGCGGAGTCGTAGCACAGGTAGTGCAGCTGGCCCGAGCGGCCGCCGGTGTCCATAATGCCGGACAGCGGCTCGATCCCGGCCGAACGTTCGGCGGCGGACGGATCGAACCAGCCCTCCTCGCAGCATTGTTCGAGCGCGGGCAGCACCACGTCGGTCATCGTTTCGGCGTACTTGTTTTCGTCGATCATCGTCACCTGCATGGCTCCCATCTTAGGACAAGCCTCACGCCCACACCTCGCACCCACACCACGACACATTCCCGGGAATGCGTCGCAAGCCTGCGCGCCACTGACCGCACAGGCGCGTAGGTTGTGAGGTATGAGCGAAACCAATGATGTCAATG
>ENA-UOIZ01001262-UOIZ01001262.1-human-gut-metagenome-genome-assembly--contig:-P88-NODE-1262-length-21540-cov-5.045613_pt1 | contig 21540 bp, 16 predicted proteins | sample MGYA00242336_ERZ723883 | MGnify/ENA metagenome assembly ERZ723883 | reverse complement strand
GAAAAACTAAATACATCCCTTTCCTCAACCTGCTCATTTTGATTTTGGAAAGTTCCTATTTGAATTTCAAACTTCTGGAAATGATCAGCTCTACTTCGATTAAATTTCGCTGCAAAGTATTTGGAAGTCACTTTTTCTGATCCGCTACTGTTATCAAGCGAATATTGATTTTCTAACGCTAATGACTCGCCATCAACTGCGACCTGAATGCTGCTCATGGAAATATCATTTTCGCCTTTTTCATCCGTCAGGGAATATGCAATCCAAAGGCTTTTTGCATCCGCAGCGACTTCCTCTAACGAAACCGCAATCCCATTTTTTTCGATTGTCTTTTGAATTGTTTTCACATATTCATCTGTTTCCTTCTCAATTCCCAAAATCCGGCCAATAAGAGAAGTCATTTTATACCAGGCTGCTTTTACCTCATTCTGATGTGTAAGTCCACCACCAATAGCAGCCACTAATATGATACAGGCTGCTGCAACCCGTATGTAGCGCTTGACTCTTACGATTTTATTTTCTTTCCACGGTTTCGCCGCCTGATAAATGTATTTCTCATCTATATCCTCAAATGCCGTTAAAAAATCCCATCCTTTATTATCCCTCATAGCCAGCCTCCTTTAATAAACCATAAAGTTTTTTCCTGCTACGAGCCAAAACTGACTTGATCTTACTTTCCCCACAGGCATGTCGGTCTGCTATCGCTTTTACAGGATCCATATACCAGTAGCGTCTAATAAAAATATCCCGGTCACGTTCCGAAAGCGTTGATAAAAAGTGGTCAAATAATTTTACAAGTTCTTTCTTTTTTAAATAAATTTCAATATCAGAAGAAATTGCACTTCCAATTTTTTCCACTTCCCCAGCAATATCTTCCATATGTGAATCCACCCGTTTCTGCGCATTTCTTTTCCGATAACGGTCGATTGCTGTATTTCTTGTTATTTTTGAAACAAAGGAAGACAAAATAGATGGTCTTCTTGGAGGAATGCTGTTCCAGGTAAAAAGCCATGTATCATTTACACACTCTTCAGAATCCTCCCTGCTGTATAAAATATTGTGTGCAACTATATAACACATATTTTGATATTTATTTTTGGTCTCTACAATTGCATTTTCATCTCTGGCAAAATACAAATTAATGATCTGTGCATCATCCATCCTGCGCTGTTCTCCCTTTTCACCTTATATCACGTATTTTATTTCAATTGGTCGCATGAAAAATGTATTTTTTTTATTTTTTTTGCAGAAAAGGAAATGAAATATATTTCGTTCCTAATTCCTTTTCTGCATTTCCATTTACTGGTCAATTACTTCTGTCATATAAGCTCCCTGACCATCTACCGCAGTAACTATTTCTTTTCCGTCTTCTGTTTCAATAATCTGCCCCACTGATACCTGATCCTGTGGTCCGCTGGTGCTTAAATCCGGATCTTCGTCAAATGTAGCCAACGGGTACATTACACGCTCTCCATTTGCATTGAAAAATTCATGCAATTCAACTCCAGAACTGGCAGCCACTGAAGCTGTTCCAATCAGCATACACGCTACCGCTCCAATCCAAAACTTTTTTCGTTTCATCATGCTGCTCCTTTCTCTTAACCGTGATTATTTTTTATATCCACAAATACTACAGGTCTTCTTCAAAAACGGATAACTATGTTTACTGCAATATGTCCATGGAGTGTAAGTTTTTATCCCCCTACGATGGCATTTATTACATTTGTTTGAGATAATCAGCCGTTCTTTGTAACAGATTCCAGCTGTTCCAACTGTTCGAAAATCTGTCTTTTTACCAACAGCTTCTAAATATCGCGCCGGATGTTCACAAGGCGCATTTGTCGCATAGGAAGAAATCGCTTCAATTGGTTCTGTTACAAAAGATCCATCTTCATTTACTCTGACAATTCTTTCCTTAGCACCAGTTTCTGTTACATAAATGTTTCCACTGGAAATTACTTCCTACGCTTCATTTTCCGCACCCATTACAGAGATACCCTGCCCTGCCATATTTCCCATAATTGTAACACTTGTCATAATAATTGCCATCCACTTTTTTAATCCGCTCATCCTTTTTACCTCGTTTTCTTAATTTTCCCCTATAAGTTGTAAATAAAATTTTTAGAGTCCTCCCTTCAATGTTTCTTTATTCCTCTTTCACTATATAACACGTAAAATTTCGGTATCCGTTGCATCCCTGCTAAAAATAATTTATTCTCAAAACCTCCAACCCTAGTTTGGCACACAAACAGGATCATGTTATAATCTGTGTCTTGGCGTTTTATAAGTAGCCGTAGAGCAAAAGCCCCCGACAGCATAGTTCCAAAGATCCATACTATCGGGGGCTTATCCCTCATCTCATCATAATTTCCATATTCTCCTGACGATATAAAGCTTTATCAAATTGTACTTTTTTATAAATTACAGATCAGAAATAGTGCTGTTCCACAACTTATTTTTCAACCAGGCTGTCAAGGCATCTTTTTATATCTTCTTTTTGCATGCACTCAATGGTCCAAGTGCGTTCTTTTGTCTCCGGCAGATAGCCAAGCACTTCCTGCCAGGGAAGGTTTCCGCTTCCAAGTCCGATATGGGAATCCCGGTCGCCACAGTTGTCGTGGATGTGGACATGGCTTACATAGGGAGCCAGATTTTTCGCCCACTCCCTGACATCCAGGGAAGAATAACAGTGTGCGTGCCCGATGTCCAAGCACAGCTTGAAGTTTGGCTGGTTCACCCTCTCATAAACATCCAAAAGAAGCCGCCAATCATCGTCAAATACATTTTCTAACACAATTTCCAGTTCTGTTTTATTTTGCATAAATTCCTGCCAGAATTTGGCGACATGCTCCGCCCAGTATTCTTTGTAATAAACATACGGGTTCATGCCAGAGTGAAAGACAATCTTCTTAGCTCCAAGTTGAAGCCCCGCCTCATAGCACTGGTTGAATCTTGTCATGGTGGCTTCCCGCACCAGGCTGTCGTATGCACAGGGGTTCACATCCAGAAATGGGCCATGAAGAATCAGATCCCTGGTCCCTATCTCTTTCATCTTCTCCCAGTACGTTTTGATTGAATCCGAAAGCTGATCCAGGTTATCCGAAATGGAAAAATCAATGCTTTCGATCCCGGTTCCGTACTCTTTTACCAATGCTTTCATGTCATCATCTAAAACTAAATGGCTAATATATATCATTTTTTTCCTCACTTTTTTACGAAGCTGCTCCTGCCTCTTTTAAATGGCAGAACAGGCAGAAGCCCCGCAAGGCCTTGCTGCCTGTTCCACTTTTTATTTTACTTTGATCTTAATTTTTTTCGATTTGGAACCTGATTTTACCGTAATGGTGGCAGTTCCTTTTTTCTTTGCAGTGATCACACCTTTTGCGGTAACGGTTGCCACCTTCTTATTGGAAGTGGTATAGGTTACCTTCTGCAGGGAGGTGATCGGGCTGATGACTGGCTTTAAGGTCAGCTTCTTGCCTTTTTTCAAGGTTGCCTTAGACGCAATGCCTGTGATCTTGGTTGTCTTCACCGCCGTCTTTTGAACAGTCACATTAATCACCTGTTTTTTACCGCTCGCCAGGGTGATGGTGACTTTTGCTTTTCCAGCCTTTAAGCCTTTTATGGTACCTTTGCTGGTCACTTTTACGATCTTTTTATTGCTGGTAGTCCAGCTCTTGATGGAATCCCCATTTGCCAGACCGGTTACCTTCACTTTTGTGGTAGACTGTTTTACCTTCAGCTTAATGCTAGAGACCGTTACCTTGATGGTGGGGGTAAGTTTACTTCCCACTGTACGGGTTTCCGTTTTTCCCTTGTTGCTGGTGCGCTTCTGGGTTTCCGGGGCAAATACGGTTGCCCCCGATACGGTTGTCCAGGGGCCAAATACCTCCGGGACTTCCGTTGGTGTCGGAGTCGGCGGAACGGGTGTCGGGGTAGCTGGAACCGGAGTTACAGTTGGTGTCGGGGATGGAGTATCGGTACGCTGTATCACAATCGTATAATCCGTTGTCTTTCCAGACTTTGTGGTTACGGTAACTTTTACCTCTGCTTCCGCCTCTGGATTGGTCTTATCAAAATACATGGCAATTCTGTGTGCTGCGCCACTTCCAGTTACTTTTCCAAGTACCGTTACCTTGCTGGTACCGCGGATTCCCACAGCGGTGACGGATGCGCTGCTGTCTGCCGGTTCTGCAAAGATATTTAAAAACTCCCTGCTCTCTTTATAGATTGCCCGGTAGCTGGTTATCGCGCTGCTAAATTCCGGGGACAATGAAATCCGGTTTGCCGTATTGGAGTAGGTATTGCTGGTGCTAAGTGTCATGTTCGCCAAAACCGGCGTAGAAATATCCTGGGAAATGCGGAAGGTATATTCCCGGCTCTTTCCCTGGCCGCTTACGGTTACCTTTATATCTGTGGAGCCGCTGCTTACATCCGCCACAAAGCTTCCTGCATACGCCTGTCCATTTACGGTTATGGTACAGCCTTCCGGTGCTTTCAAAGCAAAGGTTACCTTGCTGGCATTCTCCGCTACCGTTAAGTTATATTTTAAGGTATCCTTTCGGAAGGCAGAAGGCCAGGTTACTTTTCCAGTATCTGCCGTGGCTGTCACGCTGTTTAAATATGCCCCGTTGGTTTCCAGAGCCATCAGGTAATTGGAATCATTTTTGTAATAAAGGGTGCCTTCCCGGTCTGCGCAGATGGTACTGATACAGTATTCCTGCTGGTCACTTGCCGGACGGAAAAGCTCTACGGCTGTTCCGGAAGTCTGTCCCGGTTCATCGGATAACATATAAATACCGCCTGGTTTTGCATTGTAGGTAAAGTACAGATAGACTCTTCCATCTGCCTGTCCATCTCCATTATAATCCTGGTTTTCGTAGGCCGTGGACAGAAGAGGCGCTGCCTGGGGATAGCCTGGAATGGATACGTTGTATGCCAGGGAAATCCCGGAAGCGGTTTCATTTAAGACTGCAAAATGGTGACCACCATCGGAATTGAACTGGCCACCGTTTCCGCAGACACCTACATAGATCCTTCCCTTATAAACAACCGGGGAAGCGGTTGCCATGCCGCCAAGGTTATAGCTGCTGGTGCTTCCAAAGGTGCCGTCTGCATTCATCTGCACACGGTACAGATACCCGCCTTTGGTGGTGAAATATACATAACCATTGTTATAAACAATAGTGGAACGGATATCCCCATGGCTTGTCATCTTGTCCAGGAGCAGTCCGGTGTGAGTGTTCACAGAATATAAAATGGCGGAATTGGTATCTGTTCCTTCTGAAGAACCGTCGTCGGAACCAAATACCAGGTAATCGGATGAGGCATAGGAACCAGCCCAGTAAAAGCCGCCCTTATGGTTGTATTTCCAGGTGCAGTGTTTAATTTCTGTTCCTGTGAATGGATCCTCGTCTGTAACAGACAGACAGAAATAAGAGCCTGCTGTAGTCTCGGAGTTCCAGGTTCCCGTGTAAATATATCCATCCTTATACGTGATCGGGGAAAGTGTCTGACCACCCAGGGACTCACTGATCCATAAGGACTTTAAGGAAGTGGCACTGACTGCCTGGATCTGACCGCCTCCGATCTGTGCAAACAGCATTCCCTCTGCATAGGTAAGGGGGATCATGGCATACTGCATGTTTCCAGAGAGCTGTTCGCTGGTCTGAAGGATTTCCCCTGTGTTTTTATCCAGCTTATAGATAAACTGTCCAGACGCTACATAAACTGCTCCGCCCAGGATCAGTGGTGGTGTGATGGCAGCCTCCCAGCCCACTCCGATCCTTGTGTTCCATTTTAACAGGGTGGAATCCGCACTGGTCGGGGTACTGCTTCCGGTAATGCCGTTGTTCGTATCACTATTTCGGAAATTGATCCAGTCGTTATCCGTGATCTCCGGCTGTGTGGCATCCTGTTTTACCAGTTCTGCGGTAATATCGCTAACCTCGCCGCCGGTAAAGCTGCCCTGTTTAGAAATATAGCCATACTTGGAGATGTTCCAGGTATAAGCTTCTCCCTGGAGGATATTCTCATAAACCATCAGGGAATCGGCGGAAGGGGTAAGGCGCTCCCCATCCTTGTCATATACGCTGATGACCGCATCCTCCGGGGTTACCTGGAAACTTACTTTGTCACTTGTGCTTTTATGCACCAGGATGGTGTAGGTTCCTGTGGAGGTATAAGTCTTTTCTGCCAGGGCAGGATCCGCATAGGTGTTTGCCTCTGACATGGAGAGTGTCACTTTGGTATCACCGGTGTCTGCCAGTGGAACGCTCACAGCCGTATCTGTAGAAGAAAACGGAACCTCTTTTACTTCGCCTGTGGTTACATTTTCACTGGAAATGGCAAGCTGATACCAGTTACCGGAAAATGCCTTTGGAACCACCTGTAAAGAAGCAGTCGAAACCACTACCGTTGTCTCGTAGTCCCTTGTAGTTCCTGTGGTATCAAATTTGGGAAGGATATTTTTTGCCAGGTCTTTGTCGTCCGGCAGGTAGGCCTTGAGATCGGAAAGGTCAAGACGGCGTTCTACCAGGATCTGGTAAACCTGTTTGTCACCTTCTGTTCCTGCGGTAATGGTATAAAGTGCTCTTTTTGAGCCATTCCCTCCTGAGGAAAAGACAGAGGCACTCACGTTGTAACGTGTCCCGTCTTTATAGGCGCTTGTGGATAATTCCAGGTTCTGTTTCTGTCCATCCAGCCCGGTGGTTTCCAGCTGAATGGCGGAACCATCTGGCGCATTTCCAGCCAGATCTGCTGTGATCCAAAAAGATGCGGAATCCATGTTGGAACCATACTCTGCTACATAAACCTTGCCGCCAAACTCTGCGTCAAGGTCGGCAGAACGCTTCAGGGCTACGGTGGATACTCCGCTCTGACTGGTGTATAAAGTCAGGTTCTGAAGGTAGCCGCCCTCATCCTGCATATCGGATTCCAAAAGAGTCGTGGGATCCGCTTCGCCTTCAAACCCATCCTGGGAATCCGGTGCCACAAAATCCTCTTCCCCTGAAAAGTCCTCTTCTGCTTCCCCGGAGGTAAACCCGGTAAATTCAGAAACACTTGCAAATGAATCCTCACTTTGTCCGCCATCTGGGTTTTCTTCAGGTTCTTCTAAACTGCCTTCAAAAGACTCTGCCTCGTCTGTAAAAAATCCATCCTCTTCTGCGGCATAAGCCGTGTTTACCGCATACACCGGAAGGTTTCCAGCTAACAGAGCTACAGACAAAAGTCCGATCAGCCATTTTTTCATTGTTGGTTTCATTCTGTTCTCCCTTCTTTTCTTTGCTTACGCCGTTATTTTTGGCTTTTTCTTGTTTCTCTTTTTAAACCGTTTCTTCGCCGTTACAAAAAAGACGGCAAAACCAGTTTCCAATACTGCAATCACCAGAAGAAATTTTGTTGCAAGACTTGCTTTTTTGATTCCTCTTGTCACACTTCCCGCAAAAGATTCCTCCTGAGCCTGGTTCTTTCCAGTTGTATTTGTAACTGTGGTTTTGGTTTCTTCGGTAAAACGGTCTGACGCCTCACTTTTTTCTTCCACCACTGGAGAAGGAGCGACTTTTTCCATCACCTTCTCCCCTGCTATGGTATAGCCAGGCTTTAAATCTTTTGCATATTTTTTCCTAGTCCGCTCTGTCCACTTCGGGGATTCTATCTTTTGGGTATCAGCTGTCTTGATATTTCCAAGCAAAGAAGTCTGTTTCTCCCCCTGGAGCTTTAAGGATGCCTTGATCTCCCTAGTGGTTTTCTCGCCCTCTTTACCGCCTGCTTTGGATCCCTCCACCAGTTTTAGATTAGATAAGGAGCCCTGGCCGCTTTGTCCTGGGATAGCCGCCTGGGACTTATTTCCGCCATGGTCGGAGCCATGCACCAGGTTTCCAGGGGTACCGGCTATTTTTATATCCGGGATCCGCATGACTAAAGAATCACTTACGTTCCCAGCTGCATCCTTTACCACGATCACCAGATCTTTTTCCCCGGAGGATAATCCAGTCAGGGTAATGGTATTGGTTCCGGCTAATACTTCTGTTCCTTCCCCACCTGTATCCAAGGAGGGTACCTTTTCCCCTGCCTCAATCACCTGGTAATAACAGGTTCCTTTTTCAGAGGTCTTATAGACAGCGGAAGCAGTATCTGTGGAGATACGGCTGGCACTGATTTTTTTTAGTACCGGAGCTGTCGTATCGGTAAGTTTCAGGGTAATATAATAGTCCCTGGTTGTTCCATCCTCTGCCGTTACTTCCAGGCGGACCTTCGCCACTTTTTCCTGGTCGGCAAAAAAGATCTTCCAGTAAGGGCGGTCTTTGTTGTCTTTCGTTCCCGTGATGGTCTCATCTTTTTCTACCGTTCCTGCCTTGATGCCGCTGATGGCATAAACCTTGATGGAAGCCTTTTCATCCTCCACTTCTGGCCAGATGTTCAGGCTCTGCCGTTCGCCATCGTAGGAAGCCTCAAATTTTTCCTTATCCGGTGCCAGGTCCGGGCTTAATTTTAAAATTCCTTTTCCGTACTTGTCGGAGCTGGAAACATACAGTCCCTTTAAGGCTGTGTTGCTGCTAAGAAGGGTGATGGTATATTCCGTCACCGCAGGATCTGCCGTGATCTTCTGGTAGAATTCCTGGTACCCTTCTTTTCGGACATAGAGTTCATACGCCTGTCCCTGTAAAAGAGAATACCGTCCGTTCTCTTCTGCGGAAACCGGGTTTCCCTCTGCATCCAGGATCACCACACTGGCATCCCCCGGCTCAACTTTTAATCCCACGCTCACCAATGCCGGGGTTGGCGTAATGGTCGGTTGTGGAGTCTCGGTGGGAGCTGGTGTCTGTGTTGGTGCTGTGGTCGGCTCCGGAACCGGCGTTGCTGTCGGTTCTTCTGGAGTTTCGGTAGGAGCTGGTGCCTGTGTAGGCTCTGGCTCTACGGTCGGTTCCGGTGCCTGTGTGGGTTCTGGCTCCATGGTCGGCTGTGGTTCTTCGCTCGGAGCAGGCTCTGGCTGTTCCGGTTCAGCAGGCTCTTCCTGCCCCTCTTCTTCGCTTTGTTTCACCACTTCTTCTTGCTGTGCATATATCTCATAAGGGACACTTCCGGCAATCAGAGCTGCCGTTAGGGTTCCCATTACCAATCTTTTTTTCATTTACCAATCCCCCCATGTCTCGCCGTTTACTCCGCCACCTACGTCGGCACCGGAATAAAGGGAAAATCGAAGTCTTACCTCATCCCCGTCCGCCGGGAAATAGGAAGACATTCCAACACTCATGTATTCACCGTTCACGGAATACAGCCAGCCAGAGTCCATAGTAAAATCAAACTCTCCAAGCCAGTTGGAATCGTGATCGGATAACTGACAGTTTACTTCCTGCAAATGCGCCATCAGGTCATCCGGAATAGCCGCATTTGCGGAAATGCCTCCCCTTCCGATTGCTTTTAAGTAAAAGCCGCTGGTGGCATCCCCATTGTTTCTCCAGTCAAAGCCTGTGTTCTGCAAAAGCCGCAGCAGCACAGAGGATAACTGTTCTCCCTGGTAATATTCAATAGAGGTTGCCGGAAGGATGGTTCCAAGCCCTACCGTACCCGCTTCAATGCTGATGGTGATAGAACCTGCCACCTGTGGACCTGCGTCTTCTCCCTTATACAAGGTAAAGGGAGTTAAGGTAGTGGCATAACCCTCTTCGTCTGTCGCCTTGATCTCTATGGTATTGGCACCTTCTGCCAGTTCCAGGCGATACGCCAGGATTCCAGCAGCCGGTTCTCCCTGGCAGGAAAGCCGCTCCCCATTTCCGGTTACCGTAAGGGCAGCTGCACCCAGGCTGTTTCCATAATGGTCGGTTGCCTGAATATAAAAGGTTCGGTAAGAGGCATTAACCGTCTCCCCATCGGTAAGATCCGTGGCAATCTTCGGGTAGTTATCTTCTACCGGTTCCTCTGGACTTTCCGTAGGGGCAGGTGTCGCAGTGATCTGCGGCTCTTCCGGTGCCGGGGTAACAGGCGGCAGATCCTCGTTTGGAGTCTGTGCCCCGTCCTGGTTCCGGTTATCATCCGCATCTGGGGTTTCTGATGGCTGTTCAGAATCGTCCGGATCATCCTGGTTATCATATTCAATCGTATTACTTTGATTCTCTTGATTTTGGTTTGTATTGTTATTATTTTCTGGCGTTTCCGTCACAGTCGCCTGGGGTGTGGGCGTTACGCTTTCCTCCGGCTTAGGCGTTGGTGTCACCGTCTGGGGGACCGGTTCCTTTGTCGGTTCCGGCGTAACCGTAGGAGTCGGTGTCTCTTCTGGAAGAAGCTGTGCCTGTTCCTGTTGCTCTTCCGCTTCCTCGCCGTTTCCATCTGTCTTAGATCCTGCATAGGCAAAACCGGTTCCCAGATACCCTTTTAAGGAGCTGTCTGCACTGATTCCCTGCACCGGGTTTGGTACTGCCTCGGGCTCACTTTTTAATACGCCCTGTGCAAAAACGACAACAGCCAGAAAAAGTACTGCCACAGGAATGAGTGCTGCCAGTATTTTTCTTTTCTTCTTTTTTTCTTTCATAAACCGCCTCCTTTCCTGTCAATAAAGTCTTTCAATGTATTTCATGATCCATCTGTCATACCAGCTTGCAGATGCTTTTAATTCCTTTTTTAAATGCCGGATACAGCTTGCCGTATCATGGCGTTCGGAGGCCGATACCGGATGGGGGCTAAACGCTGCCTTTTGTCCAATCTTTCTTACTTTTTCATAGAGTAATGTGGTCTCATCTGAATACTGTGTGCCATGCTCGTATAACGCTCTGGCATAACCAGCCATGGCCCTCACTGCCAGTTTGGTGTCCTGGGAGGCAAAGCACTTTCTTCTCTTTCGGTTCGTAAACGCTCTTAAGAATATCACAGCCAGGATGAACAGGAACATAAACGTATCAAATACGATTAAAAACAGAAGGAGGAATTTTTCGATTCCAAACAATGCCAGCTTCAGGCTGAAATTGGTACGGATGTTCTCTTCCACTAGAGGCTGTGATTCTGTCTCCGGAATCGAAGCTGCCAGTTTTCCTTTGGCTTCCAGACCGGTTTTTAAGTTGGCTTCCTCCATGACCCCGTAATAGGAAGGTGTCATTTCAAGAGGGATCCAGCCAAGCCCGTCCACATAGATCTCCGTCCAGGCATGTCCGTTGGTGCCTGGGATCTCAATGGTATCCCCAGCCTGTTTTCCCTCCACATCCTGTGGCGTAATTAAGTACCCTTCCACGTACCGGGCTGGAATGCCATAGTAACGGAACATCAAAGCCGCCGCTGTCGCAAAATGGACGCTGTGTCCGATCTTGGAGCTGGTTAAGAAGTTCTCCGTAAAATCCCCGTCTTCTGAAAACACATCGGTCTGGGAGCTGTAGGTCATGTTCTTTTCCAGATAGGAACGGATCCTGGTGATGGCCGTATAGTAATCGGTATGTCCCTCGTCACGGTTTCCGCCGTCTCCAAGTTCCTTTTGAAACAGGGTTTTTAAGGACGCTGGAAGAGCGGTATCTTCCTGATAAACAAAGGTATTGTAATAACTCTCCTGGCTTCGGTAGGAACTGACGGCATCCGCGCCGCCATCCCCTGCATTATTTCCAGCGGTCAATGTCTGATAGACCTTTGCCCCAAGGGTGGTAAAATCACTTACCAGATTTCCAAGGGAGGAAATGCGGTAGGTTCTTTCTCCAAACAGTCCTCTGGCGTACAGGGTGCTGTCCGCCTGGGCGTTTTCGCCTGTGTAGCCGTCTGGCAGACCTGAGAGCTCATACGGGGTATAAAGGTATTTACTGCTTGCCGTTTTATTATTTATCGAAATGATTCCTTTTTCACTGGAGAGGGAATCGTCCTGGATCAGATTTCTTGCATTTAGAAGCTGGGTTTCTCCATAAAAGCCCTCCTGGTGAAGCCAGTAATACAAGTCTTTTTCTTCATAGGCCTCTTCCGTGGAAATCTCCGTCCAGGAAGAGCCGTCATAAACGCTTCCCACAAAGCCACGCAGATACAAAGAAGCCGGATGCTCCATGGTAATTTCAAGTGCCGTATCCGATGACGCACTCCAGGCTCCGGTCTGCTTTAACTTTCCATCTGGAAGGGAATTTGCCCCCTGCCCTTTGTAGCGGAGCCTGGAAAGTCCACTTAATGCCTCTTCTTTGGCATTTGCCACAAGCTGGGAGTCCTGGTACTCATTCTTTGGCACCAGGCTTTGAAGGAACACACCCCCGAAAACGGAAACCAGAAGAAGACCAAATGCCCCGGCAATAAAAGCGGACACATCGGCAGCGTTACCTAAGTTTCCCCTTTTATTTTTCGTCATGTAGTTTAATTCTAACAGGGTTCCAGCGTAAAAGCAAAGACAAAGCCTGGTATCTGGAAGCAGGCTGGTTTTTACCAGAACCACCGGAAGGACTGCCGCAAAAAGAAGAAGCAGCACATACCACCGAAGCTTCAGGATTAAGAAGCCAAGCAGCCCACAGGCAATGCCAAGGAAAATAAAAGCAGCCAGCTCCCCATTTGCTTTTCCAGAATCCTTCAGCTGGTAGATGGTAAGGTAAATCCCTGCTTTTTTCCCAAGAACTTCTGCAAGCTGGTTCCAGAGTGAAAGAAATCCGTTTAAAAGCATGCCAGAGAACGCAAACAGGCAGATCCCGGCAGCTGCACTTAACGAGAAAACCGCAGCAACCAAATGTTCCCGAAGCCTGAAAAGAACGGCACAGAGAAGGGCGGTGACAGCGACGCTCACCAAAAAAGGAATCCCATTCACAGACGGAACCAGGGTATGCAAAAGCGCAAAGGTACCAACGCCGTTTACCAGAAAAATCAGGACACTTTCCAGCAGGATACCGGGCAGGTATCTTCTATGTTTTTCTTCTTGTCTTGTGATCCATACTTCCATGTGATGGTTTCTCCTTTATCTGCTGTGCTTCCACAGCTTACAACGGTTACCTCGCCCCGGGTTCGAAGCCTTCGCAGGTCTTCTTCCTCTGGTGCGCCTGTAATATAAATATAATTTGCAAACTTCTGCTCTCCCGGAGTGTGAAGATATTCTGTGATGGTACAGGGGCTTTCCCCCTCCCCTCCGTGACGGAGGAATAGATAAAGAATATTTTCATAATCCTCGCGGGTGCGTATTTTTTCAATGTAAAAATGCCCGGTGCTGTGATCCAAAACACCAGCCTGACAGGAAATGCCCTGTTCCATAAAGCTGTTTAAAACTGCGGCAAACACTTCACCAAGCGTCTGTGCTACGGCTGGAGCTTTTTCCTTTAAATATGGCTCTGCCAGGATCAGTACGGTATCGTCCACCGGGAAGCTTCTCTGGCGGATCATCATTTTATCTAACTTGCCGGTCAACTTCCAGTGGATCTGCCGAATGCTGTCCCCCTCCTGGTATTCCCGGATATCAAAGGTCTCCCCCGGATCATCCCCAGGACGGGCTCCCGAATAGCGGAAGCTCTCCATGTCAAAACCCTCTTTTGTGAGGAACCGAAAATCTTCCTTTTGCTCACAGGGCATCACCACCGTACAGGCGGACAGCCCAGCCTTCCTTTTTTGCCCTATGATGCCGAAAAAATCATAGGAGCGCCAGGTGTGTAAGGTGGCGTAAATACAACCGCACCACTGGCTTTTTCCCTGGAAGTCAATGGCTTTTTTCCCTCTTCCTTTAAGGGAAAACGAAAACGGAAGCTCCATCTGCTCCCCAGTAAAATGATTTTCCAGATGCAGGCTGCCTTTTCCAAGAAATACCGGAAGGACAGACTCATTTGCAATCTGAAGCTTTCCTTTCCAGATTCCATCCTGTTCCGCAGCTTTGGGGAGCTTTAGCTTCATGGTGATCTTTTTTCCGCAAAAGAAACCAAGCAGCAAAAACGCCACTACCGCAAGGGCGGACAAAAGCAAAAGGACGGCATATACCCAGGCTCCGGTAAAAACCGCAGCCAGGGCAAGCAGTATAAACCATATAAGTAGTAAAATCCTGTTTTTCATTATCCCTCTACCTTCGGTGCCGGTGTATCTTTTAAAATTTCTTCCAGAATGTCCTTCGCACTCTGCTCCTGGTATCTCGCCCTGGAATCCAGGATCATGCGGTGTGCGGTTACATCTGTGAATACTCTTTTTACATCTTCCGGAATCACATAATCCCGTTCTTCCATGAAGGCTGCCGCCTTTGTCATACGGCATAAAGCCAGGGTTCCACGGGGGCTAAGACCAAGTGTAATCATCGGATGGTTTCTGGTTGCCTCTGCGAGGGTTGCAATATAGTTCAGGATGGAATCTGCCATATATACTTTTTGCACCTGATCCTGAAGCATAACAACTTCTTCTTTGGTAATAACAGCTTTCGCGTTCTCCAACGGATTTTTTGTCTGCCGGTCCCGAAGCAGCTCTACCAGATTCTCGTGATCCGGGTAGCCCATGGAAAGGCTTATCATAAATCGGTCCAACTGGGATTCCGGCAGCATCTGGGTTCCGGAAGAGCCGGTAGGGTTCTCTGTAGCAATGACTACAAATGGCTGCGGAACCGGATGTGTCTCGTTATCCACGGTTACCTTTCCCTCTTCCATGACTTCCAGAAGGGCAGCCTGGGTTTTACTGGAGGTACGGTTGATCTCGTCAGCAAGGAGCATGTTACACATCACCGCACCTGGGCGGTAGATAAATCTGCCTGTCTGTTTTTCGTACATGGTAAATCCGGTTACATCGGAAGGGACTACGTCCGGAGTAAACTGGATCCGGTTAAAATCCATTCCCATAAGACGGCAAAGTGCCAGGGCTGTGGTAGTCTTTCCAACGCCTGGAACGTCTTCCAAAAGCACATGTCCTCTTGCCAGCACTGCCATGATAATCTTATCCGTAACTTCTTTTTTTCCTTTTATAATGGTTCCAAGCTCCTTCTGAAGCTGTCTGATCTTATCTGCCATTTCTTTCCTCCTGCCCTTTTTTACTGGCTGATCCAGATTCTTTTTCTTATGTGTCAATTGGTATCGCTCATATCATAAAAACTGGTTTTGCCATTTAAAAACCGGCTGTATGCCGCCATTGCACAAAACGCCTGGTCGGTAGCCATGGGATCGCTGTCCCCGTCTAATAGATGGGAAAAGCTTCCATCTTTTTTATAATACTCCATCAGGTTGTCGTAAAGCCCTTTTTCCTTTTTCTGGAAACGTTCATCTTTATTGCAGTCAATCCCATACGTGCTAAGCGCAAGGATCACCTGGGAAATGGACTCTGAGCTTTTATCCCCATACGCCTCATAACCGCCATCCTCTGCCTGCGCGTCCGCTAAAAATTCCACGCCACGGTCAATGATGGCACTGATTTCTTCCTCTGTGGCATAGGGCTCTAAGCACTGTAAGGTCATGGCAGTCAGATCCACATCTGCGGTATCGGAACTGTCATCTAAGGAAAATCCACCAGCTGGTTTTTCCTGTTCCACTATGTAGGTCAGATACTTTTGCTCCAATTCCCCGTCTATCTCCAAGCGGTCCGCATTTAAGGCAAGAAGGGCATACACGGCTCCATTTAACCCTTGTGCCGTAACAGCCTCAAAATCTTCCAGGGACTTTATAAGGTCATACCCGCCAATATCAGAAGGATCGATCCCGATGGCCTTACAAGCCAGGACAGCCCTTGCATACTCGGTATAGCGGTTTTCACTTAATACCCCTTCCTGCTCCTTGACACGCTTTTCTAAGTTTGCCCTGTATTTTTCGTAATAGCCGTCCTCTGCCTCTTCCCCGGAGCGTGCCAGTGCGATCACCGTCCACTCACCGCCGAGGGAATCGGAAGCTGGGGAGGGAATACTTGTCTGTTCATAGGAAGCAGTTTTCTTTAATGCTTCCTCTAAGGACGGAGTACCGCCTCCACACCCGGATAACAGGCTGATGGCAGCTGCCGCCGCCAGTATTCCGGCAAGATAGCATTCCTTCCTTTTCATTTTGGGATTTAACATTTTTCGTTTCTCCTTCTTTAAAAAATCAAATTCCACTTACATCTATTTTTCTATTATCGGTTCTCTGCTTCCTGTATCAGCCCATATTTTACCTTGATCCGCTCCAGTTTTTCCAGAAGCGGGCGGCTAAGCAGCCACAGGAAGATCACGGTGGAGGCTGCATGTACCAGATCCACAGGTGCGCCTGAAATATAGTAAGCGATCAGGCTGCTTTTTGTAATGTACCCGTAGGACATCAGGATGCTGGCAGGATTCATAATGCCGCCATAAATTAAAAACACGCTCAAAAATCCATAGATACAAAGGTCGAACTTCCTGGCTTTTAAAATCCCCTTCTGGTACAGGATCCCTGCCAGAAATCCGATCATGCCAAAGGCAAACATCTGCCAGGGGGTCCAGGGACCCTGCCCCATAAACATGTTGGAGATCAGCATGGTAAGGCTGCCAACTAAAAATCCAGCCTCCCCGCCAAAGGAAATCCCGGTTAGGATCACGATGGCAGCCACAGGCTTGAAGCTAGGCACCATGAAAAAGGCGGCACGTCCTGCTACACCAATGGCAGCTAATACCGAGATCACCATGATCTCCCTTGCCTTTGGCTTCCTGCCCTCAAACATCATAAAAAAGGGAAGCATGGCAGCCACTACCACGATCAGGCTGCAGAGCAGGTATTTTCGCCCTCCCCAGATCTTCACGGAAAAGAATAGAAGGATTGGTACCACGATCAGCATGACCGCAAAGGCGAACCAGGTACGGCGGCTTACCTGTCCCTGGCGCTCCATCTGGCGGATAATCATTCCGTCAGACGGAAGGGTGTATTCTTCCAGTTCTTCAGAAGGAACTTCATTTCGACGGAAAGGATTTTGTTTTCCCGAATTCTTTAAACGGGCGGCATCCGAAGCTGGTTCTTCTTCCCCAAAGAATTCGTCCAGAAATTCATCTAACTGGGATTCGTCAAGCATGACACCACATCCTTTCCGGTAACAGCCTCTGGAAACAGCCCTCTTGCCATACGGTTTGCCGCAGTGGTATAAAAGTTATTTCCAGCGAAAAAGTCTCTTGTCTTTTTGCTTGTCACAATATTTCCTTCGAAAAACAGGCCTGTCGTATCCGCATACTCGGCTACAAATTCCACGTCATGGGAAATCATGAAAATCGTCATTCCATGGGATTGCAGCTTCTTTAAGATGCTTCCAAGCTCTTCTTTATATTCCGCATCCATTCCCTTGGTCGGTTCATCCATGAGAAGGATCTTCGGACGAAGAAGAAGCACTTTTGCAAGGGCAAGCCGCTGCTGTTCCCCGCCGCTTAAATCATAGGGATGGCGTTCAAGCAGTCCCTCCAAATGGGTAAGGCTTACAATCCCCTCAATGGCTTTTTCCTTTTTCATGGAAATGGGATACTCGTTAGACGGCTTTTCTTTTTTTCCGCCGATCACGCTATAGAGGTCTTCTAGTACGGTCTTTTTTAAAAAGATGCTCTGGGGATTCTGCGGCATAACACCTAGATACCCGCAGTATAACTTCCGGTCGGAAAAGGAACGAAGATCCTTTCCATCCAGGTAGATTCTGCCGCTATACGGCTGGTGTACTCGTCCAAGTAAGGATAAGGTGGTACTCTTTCCCGTTCCGTTTCCCCCTACCAGGGCATAGAATTCTCCTTTTTTTACTTCCAGGGACAGATCCTGAATGACATCGGGGCTGTCCTTTTCATACCGAAACCAGACATCATTCATTTGGATGGCTGGGGGCGTATTTTCTTTCTGACGCTTTAGATGCCCGAAAAAGCCTGCCGTTTCGTTTTCGTTTTTCTCCCCCTGTCGTTCCAGCCTTTGGTTTGCCTGCTGGATCTGTTCTTTTTTTATTCCTTTTTCTTCTATATATTCCCGGATCCACTGTCTGCCCTCACTTACGGTAAGGGGACAGGTAAGGGCGCTGTCTGTCCCTGCATAGATCTGCATGGGAACTGGCATGGATAAAAACATGCCGTGGTGCTGTTCCTTTAATTTGGTTCCAATCTCCCGGGGTTTTCCTTCCAAAAACAGGGTTCCCTCATCCATGACAAACACCCGGTCGGCATACGGGATGATATCCTGCAGGCGGTGTTCGGTGAGCAGTACAGTCGTTCCAATATCACGGTTGATCTTCTTCACGGTCTCCAGAAAATCGGAGGCTGCAATGGGATCCAGTTGGGAGGTTGGCTCGTCCAGGATCAGTAAGGACGGGTGCATGGCCATCACAGAAGCCAGGTTTAAAAGCTGTTTTTGTCCGCCTGACAATTCCGATACATTTTTATAAAACCACTTCTGGATGCCAAAATAACTTGCCATCTCTGCCACCCGAAGGCGGATGGTGGCATTGTCATACCCAAGGCTTTCCAGTCCAAACGCCAGCTCATGCCATACCTTATCGGTCACGATCTGGTTGTCCGGATTTTGCATCACAAACCCGATCTCCTGGCTCTGGGTGCGGTGGTCGGTATCCCTAAGCGGAATATTCCGGTAGAGGATCTCCCCCTCTTTTTCTCCAGCTGGTGCAAGCACGCTTTTTAACTGGCGAAGCAGGGTGCTTTTTCCGCAGCCGCTCCTTCCCATGATGACATTTAAGGTTCCTTCTTTTATGTTCAGGTTTACATGCTCCAGAACTTTTCTGGAACTTTCCGGATAGGAAAACCCGAAATCCTTTATTTCTACAAGATTCATCTGTCTGTTCCTTCCTGTTCCAGCGTCTGGTAAATTTTTTGATACGTCATTTCAAGGTCTGTCGTTTCTTTTCTCCTGCTATAGGAAAAGCGGATGGTTTCTGTCACATCCAGCAGCACTGGAAGAAAACAAAAGGCTGCAAAACAAAGATAAGTAAGCAGGGCAAGTAACGGGGAAACCGAAACGGGTGCCGCGTATCCCTGGATGGTAAAGCCAGCTAACAGGATTCTGGGATCATAACTTGCATAGGCAGCCCCTTTGATACAGCCCCCTGTAAATATAGCAGACAGTCCGATCATCATTCCCAGGACATACTTATCTTTTCTTGTAAAATGGTAAATGGAAAACGCAGTCCTTCCCTTCAGACCATATCCCCTGCTTCGCATGGAATCAGAGGTCTCAATGGCGTTTTCCAGCGCCCAGGTAACCAGGATGGAGAGCATGTTAAGCCCATGGCGGATACGCGCAAAAAGGCTTCCTTCTGATACATCCCGTCCCATGGCTTTCTGCCCGCTTCGGATTACTTTTAACTGTGCAGTAAACCTTGGCACAAACCGAAGCGCCATAGATAAGATCAGGGAAAGCGCCGGAATGATCCGCCCAAACAGATAGATAAATTTATCCGTTGTCATCACTTTATTGTAACAGGAAAACCACTGGATGACTACGAACATCACAGCGCCAAGCACCACACCGTACACAAGTGCTTCCAGGGTGATCCAGTTGCCGCTGCTTTTTACATAATACAGCATCGTAACCCCGTAATGATTAAACATGGGATTTAATAGTGCCACAATGAGAAGACCTGGCAGAGTAAGAAGAAAGCTTTGTTTCAGAGTCTTTTCCCATCCGTTTAATAAAAACGAATAGGAAAATGCTCCAATATAAGAGATCCCGATGAACACCGGGTGTTGATTGAACATGGTAAAAAAAAGTACCACTGTAAAATAGAAAAAATTCAAAAAAGGATGACAGGCAGAAAAGGTATCCATTACCGTAAGGTTTGCACACGTTCTGTTGTTTTTTTCTTTATTCATTGACAACGCTTTCGGCACCGATATACTCCCTCTTCAGTTCATACTCATCACAATAGGCATCCATCTTGCTGCCTTTATAACAGCGAATGGTACAGCTCTTATTCACGATCCACGGACCGACATACTCCGGATCGTGACGGATTTCCACACTTTCCAGCCGGTTGCAGCCATGGAATACCCAGCGTTCGATCACATCCACACTCTCCGGGATCACAACATGTTTTAAGTTGTTGCATTTGAAAAAGGCACTATCGCCAAGTTCTACTAAACCTTCCGGAAGGTTTAATTCCTCAAGGCCTGTAAACCGAAACGCCTCTGCCTCGATTACCTTCAAGGTATCTGGGAAAATTACCTTTTTTAACTCCTTGCACCGAAAGAACGCTTTACTTCCAATCACTTCAACGTGGTCTGGCAGCACCAGTCTTTTTAGCTTGGAACAGGAATCAAATGCTCCCTCCTGAATTTCCCGGCACTCTGAGTCTTTTGCAAACACGGCTCTTAATAGATTGGTACAATCACGGTAAGCTTTTGGTCCTAAGGTTTTTAAAGACGCTGGAAAATGGACTGCACGCAGGCTGTGATTTTCTGAAAACGCCCGCCGTTTAATTTCCTTCATTGTCTTAGGAAGAACAACTTCCTTTCGGATCTGGCACTGGAAAAAGGCTTCCCGTCCAATGATCTTACAATTTGGCGGGAGAATGACTTCCCGCATCCGTCCATCTGCCCGAAAACAGCCATCGTCAATGTAGATATATTTTTCCGGGATCTCCTTCCTTGTAACATCCCCCTTTAACATTTTTGCCTGCTGTGCTGTAAATGTCCGGCTGTCATACCGCAACATACTCCAGCGCATTTCTTCATCTTTATAAACACGCATTCTTTTCTTTCCTCCGCTTTTTAGGGTAACAAAAACAGAGCCCCATTACTTCGATGAGCCTCCGTCCTTTACGACAAGTGGAATATGCTGACTTAAAATGCGCTGTTATGTACCGCTGATTTCATACAGTGATTATGGTTCCGGAATCGCACCGAATTTTCCTAAATCAGCCTTATCTGGCTGAACCATGTCTGGTTATTTGATTTTTCGTTCTCTGATATTTCTACCTATATTAAATATTAGTATTATAGCATTTGAAATGGCATCTGTCAAATTTTGGCAATCTATGAATCTTTTTGCAGGATCAGTGGTTTAGAACCGGTTGGGCTTACCCGGCTATTTTTCGTCTCCCTGATAGGGATTTCCCACATCGTTTCCAAGGTCACAGGTGTACACCCACAAGATCACATCCCCGTCTTTTGGCTTGTACGCAGATGCCCCATAATTGGGAAATGTCCCATTGACACTGTACATCCAGCCGGAATTTTTTCCGCAGTCCAGCTCATAGAGCTGGTTAATTCCTTCCACATAGTAGCTGTCATAGAGTGGGGTGTACTTCGAAGAAATCTGAATCCCCTTTTCCCCACAGATGGTTTTTAAAATATCAAAGACGCTCTCCCCTGTGGTAAATGAGACCGTTGTCTTTTTTAGGATCTGTCCATCCTCCGGGACAAACTCTTTTTTGGTTTCCTTTAACTCCTCCATGTGATCCAGGACCGTCGCACAGGAGATCTCGATCGTACAGGTCGCAGGCTCCCCGGAAGAGGACTCTCCCCCACAGCCTGTAAACACGCTGGCACATAGAAGCAGTAACAGACTTAATAACAAGGTCAACCACTTTTTTCGTTTTTGGTTCATACGCTTCCCTTTCTTTTTATTCTTTCTCTACAGGTATTGTAGCATTGTTTGAGGGGACTGTCATCTGGATTTCCAGTTTCTTTTAACCAGAAAAAACATCCACCACGCCAGAGAACTTTTCTCCGAC
>ENA-UOIZ01001255-UOIZ01001255.1-human-gut-metagenome-genome-assembly--contig:-P88-NODE-1255-length-21672-cov-42.501365_pt1 | contig 21672 bp, 20 predicted proteins | sample MGYA00242336_ERZ723883 | MGnify/ENA metagenome assembly ERZ723883 | reverse complement strand
GTACTGATCAGATTTGTATGGCAGCGAGCAGGCTGCGCTTGTTTCCGGTTATTGGTTGGAACTGAGCAGTACGCAAACCCTGTTTGAAGGCGCATTCGAGCATCGCCGGCAGGTTCGTCTGCTGGCGCTTGGCGTGTTCGTTCACGCCGTTGCTGCTGAATGCGATACGTTGAATCATGGTGTGCACACCATAAGGTCTTACGTCCAAATCCGTCAAATCACGGTGTGTGTAAGCAAGTTACGTTTTGGTCATTCATGGGGGCTTCTTCGCGAATCCGTCAAACTACGCAGTGTGCATGTATGGTCATGTACCGCAGCTACGTAATTATGAGTACACTTGGCCTATAAGTGCAACGAAGCACTTGCCGTCGATGACGGACATCATGGCAGGTGCGTGAAAAGGGGAGCAACAACCATGGGCAACATGTTCGATAATTTGGGCAAAGGTCTTAATGATTTCACCAAACAAGCCGGTAAAATAGCCGGAAATATCGGTGACACAGCGGGAAAAATCACGAAAGATGTTGCCAAAGGGGCAGGTAAGCTTGCCGGCGATGCGGGCAAAATGACGGCAGCTGTTGCAGGGAGCGTGGCACAGTCTGCGGCCGTCGCAAGTGGCGAAGTAAGCAAAGCGGCTGACAGCATGGCAAAGGGTACCGTCTCAATCGCTAAAAACGTCAAGGATAGTGCCGATAAGGTCGATTTGTTTAATTCCAAACTAAGAGCTAAGGCTGTTGAGGATTACAACAATGCCGTAGAACGCTATGAAAACGTAGCGGATGATTTAGCTAAAAGTACGCAAGCGCTGTATGACTTGAGAAAAATCGCTATTGTGCATGTCAAGTATGTTGAACAACATATCAATCAATTGGCTAATACGCCAAAAGAATTTGCCGTTGAACTGCATAAGATCAATACCGAAGTAACGACGTTCGAGAATAAAGAGGATGAGATTAAGGAGGCAGAAAAGCAAGCAAAAGCAGCTGAAGGAGGGTCTGGAGCAGGAGCCACCCTCAGTGCTTTGGGAATCGCAGTAGCAACCATGGGACCTACGGCTGCAATGGGTGTGGCCACCACCTTCGGTGTAGCTTCGACCGGTACTGCCATTTCTGCATTATCCGGAGCTGCAGCAAATAGTGCTGCTCTGGCTTGGCTTGGTGGCGGTGCATTGGCTGCAGGTGGCGGTGGCATGTCAGCCGGAACCGCGTTCCTGGGCTTGGCTGGTCCGGTTGGATGGACCATCGCTGGCGTGGCGGGCGCTGCGGCAATTGGTTCTGGTATTTATGCGAATCATAAAAACAAAGAAACTGCTGACAAGCTTTTGCTTGAGCGCCAGAATGTGGAAGTATTAATTCGCAAATTCAATGTGAAGAATGCCGAAGTCGCGGCATTGACTGAGGCAACGCAAACTCAGATAGATGGTGTACAGCGTGCGAATGCTGCGGTGACAGGCGCCGATTACAGCCAGTTCTCCCACGAAGAGAAAATGCAGGCGGGATTACTGGTCAATATGACGCTCACCTTAGCGCAAATGATTAACAAGGAACTGGAACTCGATGACTGACAAGAATACTGCTGACAAGCACGCCATCGATAACAATGTTGCTCAGGGCATTGCCGCGTATATTGATTATTTGAATCAGCTACGTGTGTCTACTCTGATGGACACATTGAGACAGATTCTTAATAATGAAACAGGTCAGCTGAAAGATCTCGCCGAGCGACAAGCTAATGCGCTAAGGAACCTTGATTTAGCGAATCAAAATGTCATGAACATTGTCAACAGTGGGCGTGGTGGTGAAAATGGTATGCATGGATTTATCGCTGAATTCGCGCAGACGGGAATCGCTAACGCCAGACGAGCATTTGAAGGGTTGGAAAAATCAACAATTACGCTTAATAATAATGGTCCTGCTGATTTGTTGATTAACGGCAAGCCAGTGCAGGTAAAGTTCTATGCGAACCTAATGAACGAGCTGAAGACATCTGCGGAATACCGTTCTATGGATATGATGTTTTCAAAGGACCACATGGACGTTTTTCGTGCGGTCATGCATGGCGATAAAGAAGTCTTTCTCAACGGACAACCGCTAACCAGTAACCAAGTGCAGAAAATTAAGCAGATTATCGAAGAGGAAAGTAACATCCGGGGACTGTCCTGGGACAAATGGATGCAATCATCGGTATTGAAATATGATCAGGTCCAAAGAGAAGCGATTGACCGGACTTTTACTGAAGAAACCGACAATATTAAACGGCAGACATCCGAGCAAAAGAGCGAAATCTCCAATAAGGCCAATACGGATAAGGCTGCTGCATATCACAAAGCTCAGCCGAATCTAGGCGAGGCTAACAAAGCTGCCGGGGTGGGTGCTGCTATCCAAGGTGGATTGAACTTCGGCATTTTCGTGTATCAAAAGCACGAAGAAGGCAAGGAAATATGGCAGTTTACCGCTGAGGATTGGAAGGAAGGAGGCGTCAAGACAGCAGAGGGTGCCTTCAAAGGCGGGTTTTCGGGCTATGCAATTTATGGATTGACCAATGTCTGTCATCTTTCGGCTCCGAGCGCAGGGGCGATAGCGTCCGGAACTTTTGGACTCATAGATGCTGTCATGAAATTCCGTTCCGGAGAGATTGATGATGACGGTTTCTTGAGCTTGGTAACTATCAATGCCCTTGATGCTACCGGCGCGGCGGTAGGAGCGGCGATTGGTCAGACGCTTATTCCTGTTCCCGTTGTGGGCGCGCTTATCGGGTCAATTGTCGCTTCGAATGTGCTTGGTCTTGGCAAGAACATATTGAGTGCAAGAGAGCGGGCAATCATCGCTGAATATCAGCGCAAAGCGGACTTGTTCGTCGCGAATCTCGACGTGCAATACGCGCAAATATTGGAAACTCTTCTCGATAAATACCGGAAACTAGGGGAGCTGCAGACTTATGCATTCAATCTTGATTTAAATATACAGCTACGTTTCGCCGCATCTGTTGATTTGGCAAGATTCATTGGTGTCTCTGAAACCGAGATATTGCACAATGAAGCAGAGATTGACGACTTCTTCCTGTAAGGGGAGATGTTGCCGTAATTGCTGTACCAACGACTAGACGTTGGTACAGCAACAATCTTTGGTTTTGTAGGTATGTGATTTCGAGTAATTCACAAACTGTAGATCTGTGCGCCGAACGGCCAGAGCGCAAGCTTGGCCATTTTGAACGACTGGATGCCGAACGGAATGCCGATGATGGTGATGCAGTTGAGCACGCCTGCACCCAGATAGCCGAGCGCCATCCACCAGCCGACCAGCACCACCCACAGGATGTTGGCCAAGGCAGAGCCGACTCCGCCGCCGTATTGCACGGTTTTGCCAAACGGCGTCAGGGTGAGTCCCGCCATCTTGAACGCTTGAATGCCGAGCGGGATGCCGATGATGGAGATGCACAGAATCAGTCCCACCAATGCCCATCCGATTGCGATGGCCAACCCACCAAGAATGATCCACAGGATATTGCCGAGAACTCGCATGATTTGCCCCTTTCCGATTCCGGTCGATGCCTCGCATGTCCGGCTTCACTATTTTGCCAGACATCATGACGGAAACACGAGACGCAACCCTTGTCTCGCCCCTGATTCATCCTCGGACCGCTACCCAGGCGGATCGTATGCGGTAAGCCCAATCCTTTTGTAAAGATTTTGTGTATTGTCGGGCATGCGTGGGTTTCACCGTCGATCTGAATGATGATAGGCTTCTCGATGTCTGCCGTACGAAGACCCATCAAGGAGATGCCATGAACCTGTATCGCTACGCGATGTTCATCGCACGCACCTGCCGTGGGTCGTTCGTCGGCAATGTTCTGTTTGCCAATCCACAAATGGCCCTATTCTCGATGCTGGTGTAGCGGGGACACGCCTTATGCCGGGATGTACCGATGGCCCATCCGCAGTCGACGTCGCATGAATCGCTCACCATAGCCATCAACTTACGCAAAGCCGCGAATCGTTTGCCGTATATGAATGCGGAACGGATGGCGGCTTTTCCTTTACCCCGGACTCATCGGTGTCCCCGCGTCTTGACACAAGTATGGGGCCGGATCGCCCACACATGCCGTTACCAACAGAAGGAAATGCTGTGACCTCACAGAAAACCGCGGAATTCGGGTCCGCCGCCAGTTCCGTAAAGCCTATTGATTCGCACGCCCGATTCATCGTCGTGGGCGTGATCGTCGTCGGCTCGTTCATCGCGCTGCTCAACCAGACCGTCATGTCACCGGCCTTGCCGGCACTGATGCGTGATTTCAATATCACCACCGGCACCGTGCAGTGGGTGACCAGCGTCTACATGCTGGTCTCGGGCATCATGGTGCCGATTTCAGGCTATCTGATTGATAAATTCTCCACCCGAAAGCTCTTCGCCGGAGCCCTTGCCACTTTCATGGTCGGCACACTGCTGTGTGCCGTCGCGCCGAATTTCGTGCTGTTGCTCGTCGGACGCATATTGCAATCCGCCGGCTCCGGCGTGCTGTTGCCATTGGTCGCCGTAGTGCCGATGCTCGTCTATCCGCCGGATAAGCGCGGCACCGCCATGGGCATGGCCGGTATCGTCATGGCCGCCGGCCCGGCTATCGGCCCGGTTGTCGGTGGTCTGGTGATTGACGGTTTCGGATGGCGCCCGATGTTCATTGGCATTGCAGTCGTGGCACTGGTCATCCTTGTCGGAGGCACGATGATGCTCAAGAACGTCAGCGAGTTGAAGAACCCAAAGCTCAACGTCCTGTCCGTGATCCTTTCGACCATCGCGTTCGGTGGCCTGCTCTATGGCTTCTCGTCCGCTTCCACGATGGGATGGGCCAGTCCGGTCGTCATTACCTCAATCGTCGTTGGTCTTGTGGCCTTCGTCGCATTCGTATACAAGCAAGTCAAGCTCGATGAGCCATTGTTGCGCGTTGACACCCTTGCCACCCGCAACTTCCGCAACTCCGCGATTCTGGTCACTCTGATCAACGCCGCAGTCGCCGCAACCAACGTGACGTTGCCTATCTTCATCCAGAATGTGCTCGGCCAATCCGCCACCGTCACCGGCATGGTCATGCTGCCCGCCGCGGCGGTCGGCATCATCCTGAGTCCGGTCGCTGGTGCCGCATTCGACAAATTCGGCCCGCGCGGCGTGGGCATCGGCGGCCTTGCGCTCATGACCATCTCTCTTGGTCTTCTCGGCACCATCAACACCAGGACATCAGTGCTGTTTGTCGCCGTGTTCTGCGCATTGCAGGCATCCGGTCAGGCTATCGCCAACATGCCGATCAACACTTGGGGCGTCAACGCTTTGCCGAACGACATGATCGCCCATGGCAACGCCATCGCCAACACCGGCCGCCAGATCGCGGCAGCCATTGCGACCTCGCTTCTGGTTACCGCAGAAACATCCGTGACCGCCTCGCACATGTCCCAGGGTGTGAAGTCCGCCACGGCCAGCGGCATCGCGTTCTCCTACCTGCTGTGCGCCGCCATCTCGCTGGTCGCCCTGATCATCTGCATCTTCACCGTCACCAGTCGTGCCAAGGAGAAGGCCGCACGCAACGCCAAGGCCTACGAGGCGCAAGCCTCCGCCGAAGTCGCGGCCGAAACCACTGAAGGCCAGCCCGCCGAGCATCACTACGCCGGCGCATACGTGGCCCCTGCCTCCTCCCTGTTCAAGCAGACCCAGGAACAGTCCATCAGTGGGATCATGGACGATCATCCCTACAGCTGCCTGGACAGCGATGACATCACGCATGTGGTGCGCGAGTTCATCCGCCTCAACGTTTCCAGCCTTCCCGTGGTGAACGGCGATGGCAGGCTCGTCGGCTTCGTCAGCGACGGCGATGTCATGAAATCGATTGCCACCTATGAATCCCGTACGGTTTCCACCGGCACTGGTTCGACGATGGTGGTGTTCGACGACGAAACCGTGGCCTCCAAGGTGCAGGCGCTCTCCGGCAAGAAGGTGATGGACATCGCCACGCGTAAGGTCGTTGCCGCCACGCCCGACCAGCATGTTGGAGAGGTGGCCCGAATCCTCGCCAAGAAGCAGTTCAAGAAACTGCCGGTGGTGGATGGTGATGGCAGGCTCGTCGGTGTGATCCGCCGTAAGTCCGTGATGGAACATGCCTTCGACGTGTTGTTCCCAAAGGATGATCGGTGATTCGGCGTCATCATCGTCCGCAACAACATGCGCGTGGTCGCCTTCGGCATCACTCTGGTGGGCGTCTCCGTCGTTGGTCTTGGCGTGGTCCACAAGCTGCTGGCGTATTTGCTGATTGATGTGGTGAACGGTTTGGCTTCGGCCATCTGCATGGGCCCGATGCGCACCATCATCCAGACCGAGACCGATGAGAAGATGGCTGGCCGTGTATTCGGCCAGGCACGGCGCAACACTAGTGTCGATGCGGCGCGTAACGCGGCCTGATGGCGATTAAGCCGAACTACCAAATTTGTGCGTACGACTCGTAGGACGTGTAGTCCGGCAAATCGTACACCAGTATCGAGAAAGGCATGGATTGGCCATTGTCCGGCCAATCCACAAATGCCATTTCTCCATAGATGATGGCACCTTGCTTATCCCGCAACACTAGGGAAACCTTGATCTGCTGTCCATCTGAAGGCTTGAAACCATCGGTCACGGCGCGGACTTCGCCATTGAAGGTCGTGCCGCCGTCGTTGTTGCGCACTTTGGAGATTCCGCTGATGGGGAAAGTGGCAGTGCCTTGTGCTTCCGTGACGTTGTACTCATTCGGACTGAGCGCAACGAAGTCCACGGTGGCCGGTGCGGTACCTTGACCCGCTTGCCCGGCGTTATATATAGTCTGATTCGGGAACGCCATATTCAGCGTTTGCGTCTGCGAGAACACGATGGAGCCGTCTTTGGCTCGCCGGTGATGGCGACTTCTGGATACTGTACCTGCAGGGTTGTGCTGGTGTTGCGCAGGGCGAATGCGTAGCTAACGTACCCCTGTTGGCTTACAGACCAACCGGATTTCACCAGCTCCAGCGGATTGTCGGCAACCGCGTCGGTGCCGCTTGTGCCGGTACTGTTATTGCCGCCAATGTGGCGGCACTGGGCTTGCGTTTTTCGGCAGTGGCATTGTCGGCAGCGTTGCCACAGCCTGTATTGACCGGGGCATTGTCGGCAACGGCCTCGCCGTCCTGCTCTTGGACGAGCCGTTCGCGAATGCGTTGCTCAATGGGATCGTCGACCAAAGTCTGGATGATGTGTGCCAGATCGCGGTCTCAGACTGCATCCCACTTACCGACGTCCAACAATTGGGGTGCGGTTCAGTTCCGTGAAAAACACTCTTGTGCTTTGCTTCGTTTCCTGCTATGTGTGAAAACATGGATAATACGCATGCTCGCCGCTTCGATGACACGGTGCGGCGTCGGGCGGGGGAGCGCGGCGCCATCATGACGCTGCGCGACTGTCCGCGCGCCATGCGCGTTGTCGTGGACGGCATCGACCTGGATGACCGGCACCGGTTCCGCCTATGTGAGATAGGATTGGCTCCGGGCGCGGGTTTACGGGTCATGCAGCGGAGCGCTTTCGGCGGAAGGGTCGTCGCATTCGGAAACGAACGTGTCGCGGTGGACGGCGGCACCGCGCGTGCCGTCCGGGTACGGTTCGCGCGGGATGAACATGCGCAAGACGACGTTGCGTAACGCGAAGAGAACGGGAATATGCGCGAATGTTGAATCTACGGAACCTGAGGGGCGGCGACTGCTGCCGTTCGCAGAATGGCTGTTGCCGGCATCGCGCTTGTCGTGTCAACAGACCCGCGAATGACGGCATGGGCGGCGACTCCGGCAATATGGGAAACGTCGAAAATGTAAAACGCGTCGTGTTTGTAGGCAATCCGAACGTTGGCAAATCTTCCATGTTCAACGCGCTGCTCGGCGCGAGAACCCGCACGATGAACGCGCCCGGCACCACGGTGTCCATCACCTGCGGGCAATACCATTACGAAAAACCGAAAACAGCGGGAAACGCGCAAAACTGGCAGTTCGTGGACACCCCCGGCACATATTCTCTGGCGCCGATGAGTCCCGATGAGCAGGTCGCCGTCGACGCGCTGACCGGCATGTCAGGCATGCCCGTTCCCGACCTTGCCGTCGTGGTGCTGGACGCCACCGCGCTGTCCCGATCGCTGTACCTGCTGTCGATGGTGGTGGAGCTCGGGCTGCCCACCGTCGTGGCACTCACCATGAACGACCTCGCCGTCCGCAACGGCTGCGGCGTCGATGCGGAACGACTGTCCCATTTGCTGGACGGCATGCCGGTCGTCGCGATTGACGGACGTACCGGAAACGGCGGCAAGGCTTTGGCCGGCGCGATCGCCGCAAGTTTCGAGGGAACGCCCGTTCCGCACGGGCTGACCGCACTGCCAACCGCGACAGCCGACGCCGACATGAAAACCGCCGACGGCCTGAGCGTCTGGGCCGAATCGCGGGCCGACGCACGACTCGACTGGACCGCCGGCATATTGCGCGGCCTCGACATGCATGCGGTCGACCACGTCACCTTGTCCGACCGCATCGACCGCGTGCTGCTGCACCCCGTGATTGGCGTCCTCGTCTTCCTTGCGGTGCTGTTCGTCGTGTTCCAGGCCACCACCACGCTCGCCAGCCCCATGCAGGATTGGATTGACGTGACCTTCCGCGGATGGTGCACAGATGGACTCGACCTGCTGCTCGGCCTGTTCGGACCATCCGTGAGCGGCGGCTGGCTGCGTTCGCTGCTGGTGGACGGTCTGCTTGACGGCGTGGTCACCGTGCTGACGTTCATTCCGGTGATGGGCATCATGTTCCTGCTGCTGTCAATCTTGGAGGATTCCGGCTACATGGCCCGCGCCGCGTTCGTGATGGACCGTGCCATGCGCGCCTTGGGATTGGACGGTCGCGCGTTCCTGCCGATCATCGTCGGCTTCGGCTGCAATCTGCCGGCTTTGGCCGCCACACGAACCCTATCCGATTCCCGGCAACGGGTGCTTACCGGCATGCTGGTGCCGTTCGCGGCATGTTCCGCGCGACTATCGGTGTTTTTGGTGCTCGCCCACGCGTTCTTCCCGAAATACGCCGGTCTCGTGGTCTTCCTCATGTACGTGGCTTCGGTCATGGTCATCCTGCTGGTCGGCGTGCTGCTGCGCCACACCATGTTCCGCGGCCTCGAACCCGAACCGTTGATGCTGGCGCTTCCCGCATACCAATGCCCGCGCGCGTTGCAGCTGGCACGTTCGGTGCTGCTGCGTCTATGGGGCTTCATCCGTGGAGCCAGCGTGATCATCATTTCAATGATCACGGCGCTGTGGCTGCTGCAGGGCATTCCGGTAACCGCCAACGCAGGCGGTTTCGCTCATGTCGACGACGTGCATGATTCCGCGTATGGCGTGCTCGCCGACGCGGTCGCTCCCGTGTTCGCGCCGGCCGGTTTCGACGACTGGCATGCCTCGGCCGCGCTGATCACGGGATTCGTGGCCAAAGAGGTCGTGGTCGGTTCGATGTCGCAGTCCTACCATGCGGACGAACCGGATGATGCGGCTTCCCAACAAGCCGGGGAGGGAACGCTGGGACAGAAGCTGCGCGCCTCGTTCGACCAGTCATCGCACGGCCACGGCAAGGCGGCGGCCATCGCCTTCCTGCTGTTCACGCTCGCCTACACGCCATGTCTTGCAACGGTCGCCGAAATGCGACGGCAGTTTGGCACGAAAGTCGCGGCGCGATCCGTCCTGCTGAGCTTGGCCGTGGCATACGTCATCGCCATCATCGCCTTCCAAACATTGCGGTTGATATGGTGAGCGGTATGGAACGGTCCGGCGCTTCCGCGCACGGATGGCGGCGCACGCCACGTACGGCTGATACATACGGCGACGGCCGGAACGATATCGTCGCACGCATCGCCGGCGACATCGCCGCAGGATTGACGGTGCGGCAAATCGCCGACAAACGGCATCTGCCGGTCGATTTCGTGGACATGGCTGTCGAACGAGCGGACAAACGGGGGCTGCTGGCCGTGATGGACATGCGGCACGCCTGCGGAGAGACGATATGCCAGCCCGATCCTGCGTCATTGGTGTGCGCAGGATGCCCATTCAGGATATTCCCATCTTCAAGCCCGTACAATAGGCAAGGTTAACAAGACGAAGAACGATGACAGCTATCGGTTCGCAAGGGGTGACACGTATGGATTATCAGTACCAGACCACTGAACAGCCTTCCAGCCCCCGCAAGGCATGGCCGATCGTCCTTGCCGTGGTCGTGGCCCTCATCGTGGCATGCGGTGCCGGCGTGTGCGTTTACCGCAACAAGCATCAGGAAGCATTGGCCACATGCCGGCAATCGCTCGCGGAATTCAGCTCGGCCCGCAAAGCCGTGCTCGACACTTCCGAAAACGGCAGCGAACTGCAGAAGCTGATTCGAGGCGCGCTCGGCGTGAACGACATCATCGACGCGTTCGCGGACGCGGCCACCAGCGCCGAGAACACAGTCGATACGGAAGGCTGCAAGGCGGAAGCCACCATCACGCAGCTCAATCTCGTAGCCAAAACGTTGGACAGCGCCACCGATTCCCTGAACGCCAGTCTGAAAAGCATCCAAGAGAAAAACGCCGAAACCGCGTTGCAGGATCCGAAGGCCGATTCGGATGGCGCGGCAGCTGGACAATCGTCCAATAACCCATCCGGGCAATCGAACGGAGCCTCTTCGAACAGCACTTCTTCGAACGGCACCTCCGACACGAAATCGTTGGATGAATCCAAAAAGGAACTGCAACAGTCGATCGACGAGGCAGACAAACTGGTCGACAAACTCAGCAAGGACGATTCCCTGACCCTGACCGGGCGCAAACTGCTGTCCGCGCTGTCCAAGGCCGCGGACTCCGGACAGAAGCTCGTCGAAAGCAGCAACATCAAGGATTCCAAGTATTACAAGGCGGCCAAGGTCACGCTTGACGAAGCCATTGACATGGCTGACAACTGGGTGAACAGCCAGGCGGCCAAAGCGCAGTAGCATGCTCCCGCGTGTTGCTTCCGCAGCCACGTCTAAAGTTTCCTTCGGAAAGCATGACGTGAATACGACGTCGGATGTGTGGAAGCGTGTAAGGGGGGCGGATGGCAGACGCGGGGCAGGAATCATCGGAAGGCATTAGCGTATCGAAGCCGGTCGCCCGCGTGATGATGCTGGTCAACGCGGCGGTATGGGGGTCCGGCTACACCATGCTCAAGCATGTGCAGGAGAACATGCCGACACAGTGGATGATGTTCTTCCGCATGGCTTCGGCGGTACTGCTTATGGCCATCGTGTTTTTCCCACGTCTTCGCAGGATTCGCCTGCGCCGCTATATCGTTCCCGGTCTGATACTCGCGTTGACTTACTGGCTGGGATTCATCTTCCAGCTCAAAGGACTTGAAACCACGTCTCCCGGACGCAACAGCTTCTTCACCGACACCTATTGCGTGATGGTGCCGTTCGTGGTGTGGGCGTTCACGCGCAAACGCCCCAGCTGGCAGCATCTGGTGGCCGCGTTCGTCTGCGCGTTCGGCATTGGTCTGGTGTCGCTGAGCGGCGGCGGTGGCGCGGAACTCATGCATATGAGCTTCGGTGACGCCATGACTATCATCGGCGCGTTTTTCTTCGCGTTGAATCTGGTTTTGGTTGGTTTCATCGGCAAGGATTTCGACGCGATCGCGCTGATGCTTGCCGAATTCGTGTGGTGCGCCCTGCTGTTCGGTGCTGGCGCGGTGCTTACCGAAGGCGGACCGTCCATGGCTTGGGCGCGGTGGGACATCGTGCTGTGCATCGCCTACCTGGTGATCGGCTCCACGGTGATCGCCCAAGTGTTTCAAACCATCGCCATACAGAATCTGCCCACTTCCGAGGCGTCCGTGATCTTAAGCACGGAATGCATCTTCGCCATGCTGGTATCCGTGATTTTCACCGGCGAAACGCTGACCGTGCCGTCGTTATGCGGTTTCGCGCTGATTTTCGGTGCGATTCTGCTGTCCGAAATCCAACTGCCCTCCGCAAAACGACAGCGTGGCACAACGGAAGGCGATTAGAAGAACAGCGCCGCGATTCCCGCCGCGAAGCACATGAGCAGCACGGACGTGAGGAAGCTCGCCAGGAACGCCTTCTGTCCCTTCTTCGCGATGGCGCTGAAATTCACGTTGATGCCGAGCGCCGCCATGGCCATGCCGAGCACGATGTATGCGAAATCGACCAGATTCGGTGCGATGGCACCGATGAACGGCACGAACGTGCCGATGATGGAAGCGCCGATGAAACCGAGCATGAACCATGGGAACGACACTTTGCGTTTGCCGTCCGTCGGTATTTCGGAATGGTTTCTGTCCCACCAGATGGCGATGATGATGGCCGCGAACACCAGCATCAGCACGCGGGAAAGCTTCATGATGGTGGCGATGCCCACCGCGCCGAACGCGTCGCCGGCGGCCACGGCATGGGCGATTTCGTGCAGGGACGCGCCAGCGGTGATGCCCAACTGCGTCTTGCTCAGGCCCGTCAACGGCCCAAGGGCGATTTCCAGCAATGCGAAGATGGTGCCCATGATGGCGATGATGGCCACGGCCATCACCTCATTGTTGGCCTTCTCATCCTCTTTTTCCGGCGGCACCTTGATGGAGCCGGACAATCCCATGACGGCTGCCGCGCCACAGATGCCGGTACCGCCCGCCACGAGAATGGCGAGCTGCGGATCGACGCCAAGCTTGCGTGCGATGTTGTAGCACACCACGATGGTGAGCGTCACCACCACTGCCGCGATCGGCAGACACTTGATACCCTGCGTGAACAGCACCGTCAGATTGAGCTTGAAGCCAAGCAGGATGATGCCCAGGCGAAGCAGCTTGTTCGAAATGAGCCCGGCCGCATCCTTCACACCGGCCTTATGTTCGGCGGAACGGCTCGAATACCATTTGCGGATCGGGAACTGCGCGACCATGCCGATGAGCAGAGCGATGATCAACGCGCCGAACAGGCTGAATCCCGGAAACTGCTTGAGCCACGAAGCCACCAGAGAGGCCGCCAACGTGACGATGCCAATGAACGCCATTTCCTTGGTGGCTATGCGAGTCCACCATTTCTTGCAAAAATCAATCACGAGCGTCAAGTGTTCCGGTTCATGCGGACAAGCCGGCCGGATGGGGAGACGCGCGCGGGAATCCATATTTTGCAACATATCTCGAACGGGTTTGAGGTCTGTTTGCTTCAAGTCGGGTTTAAGTTGGTACGCTGGAGATGCAAGCCAAAAACACAGGCAGAATCAAGGAGGGTCAAGATGCAATTCGAAGCCTCGCGACTGGAAGGACTGGAACACCGCACCGACGCGCAGTCCGCACCGGAAGTGTTCTTCACGCCGATCATCACACCGGAAAGCCTCGTCGCCGCCTACCATGCGCTCGGACGCAAGCCGGAAGGCAAAACGGCCATCAAAGTCCATTCCGGCGAATCGGAAAAATCCAATAATCTCAATCCTTCGCTCGTCAAGGACCTCGTGCAGGAGATCGGCGGCACGCTCGTGGAATGCTCTACCGCATACGACGGCAATCGTGAAACCCCCGAAAAAAGCCTTGCCACGTTCAAAAAGCACGGATACGCCGATCTTGCGCCAATCCAGATCATGGACATGGGCGGTGAAATCGAAATTCCGGTAGCCAAGCACCGTCATATCGCCTATGACATCGTCGGCAAGCATATCGACGACTACGATTCCATTTTCGTGCTCTCGCATTTCAAAGGCCATCCGATGGGAGGCTTCGGCGGCGCGCTCAAAAACGTGTCCATCGGCATCGCCTCGTCGAACGGCAAACGCTGGATCCATTCCGCCGGCGTCACCAAGGACAAGTGGGTGGAAACTCCTCAGGATGCATTCCTCGAATCGATGGCCGAAGCCGATGAGGCCGTGATCAGCCACATGCATGGCAAGATGATGTATCTGAACGTCATGAACCGCCTGTCGGTGGATTGCGACTGCCTGCCCTCCCCGACGGAACCGGACATGCATGACATCGGCGTGCTGTCCTCGCTCGACCCGGTGGCGCTCGACCAGGCATGCGTCGACCTCATCCACACCGCCCCCGACGGAGCGTCCGTCACCGAACGCATCGCCTCGCTCCACGGCGAACACATCCTCGAATACGCCGAGGAACTTGGCATCGGTTCGCGCGCGTACTGTCTGACCGTACTCGACTGACGGCGAACGCAATGGTCACGAAACCCGCGAAGCCTACGGAAGCCAGCATCGCAATCGCACGTATCGAAACGTTGCTTGCCGAACGCGATTGTGTGTTCGTCGCAATCGACGGGCCATGCACGTCTGGCAAAACCACGTTTGCCGCGATGCTCAACAGGCGTTTCGGCGGCAACGTGCTGCACATGGACGATTTCTTCCTCCGTCCCGAACAGCGCACGCCGGAACGTTTCGCCGAACCCGGCGGCAACGTGGACCGTGAACGGTTCGAAACGGAAGTGTTGGCACCGCTCGCCGCCGGACAAGCCGCGCAATACCGGCCATGGGATTGCCATACAGGCGATTTCGCCGTCGCGTACGCCGTCGAACCGGCCCAGCTGACCATTGTGGAAGGCAGCTACAGCATGCACCCCGCCTTGCGGGGGTATTACGATTGCATGATCTGTCTTGCGGTCGATCCTGCCGAACAGTTGCGTCGGCTCGAACGACGCAATCCACGCATGTTGCAACGATTCGTCGACGAGTGGATTCCGCTGGAAAACCGCTATTTCGAAGCGACCAATATCCAAGCCGTCGCCGATTTGCTGGTCGACACCGCGCTGCCGGACGGTGGGTCGGTCGTCGAGCCGGTATGACGTATACGCATATCCGAAGAGAAGGAAACATTAAGGAGAAAACAAATGTCTGATTCCGCAACCATGCCCGCGGCCGCCCTGCGCCGCACCGACCTGCCGAAACTGAGTCTCGGCACCAAGACAGCAGCCACCCTGCTCGCCATCGTCGCAGCGGTCGTGCTGCCGCAACTGTTCCACGTCATCGGCGCCGTCTCCGGACAGGGCACCATGCTGGGCGTCGCGTTCCTGCCGATGCATCTGCCGATCATCTTCGTCGGCCTGATCGCGGGCCCCGCCGTCGGCGCGATCGCCGGCGCCGCCGCTCCGCTCGTGAGCTTCCTGCTGTCCGGCATGCCGATGCTGGCGATGCTGCCGCTCATGATGGTCGAACTGTGCGCATACGGCCTGGTAGCCGGTCTGCTGCGCGGCATCAAGCTGCCGAGCCTGGCGAAGGTGGTCATCGCACAGCTCGCCGGACGTGTGGTGCTGACCGCAGCCACCGCGATCGCCGTGTTCGCGTTCGGTTCCAGCAAGGCCATCGCCGCCACATGGACGAGCGACCTGGCCGCCGGCCTGCCCGGTCTCGCGCTGCAGTGGGCGCTGATTCCGCTCGCCGCCTACTGGACCGAGTCGCTGATCGCCAAGCGCAACCACTGATATGACGTTTGCCCGGCCACGTTCTGGGCAAACGCGTGATATGCGGGAGCCGAGCCGTTAAGCTTGGCTCCCGTTACTTATAGGAGGACTACGTAGGAGTTTTACGAAGGGGAAGCGGTCATGATCGCAGGAGTGTCCATCACCACATTGCTGCTGGTGCTTGTCGCCGGAATCGGCGCGGGATTCGTCGGATACGCGGTCGGCGCGTCCTCGCTGATCTCCTATCCTGCGTTGCTGGCGTTCGGCATTCCGCCCGTGCTGTCCAACACCACGAACACGGTGGGCGTGTGCGGCACCGGCATCGGCGGCCTGCTCTCCGCCCGCAAGGAGCTCAAAGGCCAGGGACGCCGTGTGGCTGTCTACGCTTGCATCGGCTTGGTCGGAGGCATCATCGGCGGCTTGCTGCTGTTGGAATTGCCCGCGAAGGTCTTCGAATTCGCTGTGCCGCCGCTCATTCTGTTCAGCGCGTTGATCATCGCGCTGAACCCGCGGAAGAAAGCGGCCGCACGCGACGCTGTCGCGCAGGCGTTGCCCCAATCGCAGCAAGGCGAGCGCGCGGCGCTGATCGCCAGTAGGACGGCCAATGGCAGTCTGCGCAACGACCCGTGGTGGCTGTGGGTTGGCGTGAGCTTCGTCGGCATCTATTCGGGATATTTCGGTGCCGCCGCCGGTACCCTCGCCCTGGCGATCCTCGACCTCGGCAAGATCGGCCCGTTCCACCAGATCAACGCGCTGAAGACCGTGGTCGGCTTCGGCGCGAACATCTCCGCCGCGATCATGTTCATCTGCCGTGGCTCCGTCTACTGGCCGTTCGCCATCGCCATGTGCCTGGGCTGCATCATCGGCAGTTCCATCGCCCCTCCGGTCACACGCCATATCCCCGAGAACATCATGCGCGCCGCCGCCGTGCTCACCGGCATCGTCCTCGCCGTCAAGCTTGGCTGTAGCACCTATTTCTAAAAGCCTTTGGTTCCGGAGTGTGGCGTGTGACCGTGCGGCTGCGCTCCGGAACGACAATTTCCGGTTCCTCGTGTGCCGAGATTCGTCTTGGCCTGGTGACTTGCGGCGGGTTTGTTCCCAAGCGGGTGTTCCGTAGGTGGTTTTTCGCTTCCGTAGGTGGTTGCCGGAGGAAAGGCGTTTGAGAAACGGCTTAAATTAAGCCATTCTCAGACACCAATACCAGAACCAACCACCTACGGAACCACAAAACCACCTACGGAATTGAGTCTGGCAACGGTGTTTGGCGCTTTTACTGAAGATGGTGAAAAACGGTATATGCCGCTTCGAGTGGCTCGATTATTTCGAATATCTGAAAAGAGTAGGAACCCCCCATTAGATAAGTGTCGATAGTGCCCGCATGACGATATCTACGTCCTTGTTTTCCAGCTCGCGAATGACGTGCAGATAGGTTTCCTGAGTTGTAGTCATGCTGGCATGGCCTAGACGGCGTGACACGCTGGCGATCGATACGCCGGCGAACAGCAGCAGCGATGCGTGTGTATGGCGCAGACCATGGACGGAAATAACTGGCACGTCCACGTTTCTGCAATGTTTTGCAAGCACGTCGTTGGCTGTTGAGTTGTAGACCTTGCCGTGCACGAAAATAGGTTTATCATGCGGAAGATCCTTGAGTAATCCAGACATTTGCATGATGAGTTGCCAGTCGAGTTGCACTTTACGCACGGACGATTCGTTTTTCGTGGGTACGAAACCGCCGCCGTTTTTATAATCCCAAGTTTTGTTGACGGAAAGCGTCTGGTGTGCGAAATCAAAGTCATCGGGTGTGAGCCCAAGCGCCTCAGAGAATCGGAGTCCGGTTTTCGCGATAAGGAGGATAAGCCAATCCCAGCTTGCCTCGGCCCCAAGATCAAGGTCCGCGAGCATGGCATGCAGCTCGAATTGGTTGAGATACTTCATTTTCTTAATGCGTGGCTGCTTGCCTTTGATGATGACTTTACGCGTTGGATCACGGGGTATGAGTCCTTCGTCAACGGCATCGAGAATGGCGCCTTTGATCTGATGGTGAAAATCCATGGTGGTTTGGCGCTCATGATGCTGTGCATATCCGTTGATGAGCTGCTGGTATGCGGTTCGATCCATATCGGTGAGTCTGAGTTCAGGGATGAGCTTGCCGAGCCAGGATTGCGTAAGTCGATATTTGCCCATGGTCACGTCTCTGATGGCGCCTTCCTTGTACGTTCTCACCCACTGGGCGTAGTAGTCGCAGAACAGCGATTCTGATGTGATGGTTTCCTGCATGAGATGCGCCTTTCTAAAAATAGGGGATTGGCGCAGCCATCATACTTACGCTGATGAAGGGTGATGAGGGAGTCCAGACGGTCGAAGAACGCGCCGATTTGGCGCTGCTCGTTTTCTGAGGCAGGCATAGAAATTCCGATTGAAGCAAAGTCATCGAATTTCAAAACTTGAGTGTCCTTGGAATTGCCCTGCGAAACCTGTTGATACTGTTTCAGCAACATCGGTTGCCTGAGAAGGCGCGCAAAGAATCGTGCATAAACCTCGGAATTGGGCCTTGTTACTACATATGCGGGGCTTACGATGCCGTCGTACCGACTTGCATCTACAGCCCCCTGCCACATTCGCATACTGTTGTAAACGACATCTCCGAAATGCACTATTTTGTAGTTCGCGAGACTCGCGCCAGGGTTCGTCTCCCTATCGGACTCAGATGCTGGGTATATCCCGTTGGCTACACTGACAGACAAAATCTCTCTATCGGAAGCTCGTTCATCACTCTCCTCGAACAGTTCACCCAGCTTACGCTGTTCCCAAGCGGGGGTGCGGTATTCTTGTGAAAGATGTGCAGTCGCTCGTGGAACCGTGCATTGGTTTGCCGGTACCGCAATGAGGAGGGATAGATGAACAAGCAGCAGCTCGCTTCGAAGATTTGGGAATCCGCCAATAAGATGCGTTCCAAGATTGAGGCGAACGAATACAAGGATTACATTCTTGGTTTCATCTTTTATAAGTTCCTTTCCGAAACCGAGCTGATGCGCTTGAAAGCCAGTGACTTCACTGAGGACGATCTTCCGCAGCTCACGGAGGATGATCCAGACATTGTGGAATTCGTGCAGGGCGAATGTGGTTATTTCATCGCCTATGACAACCTGTTCTCCACGTGGGTCAAGCAGGGCAACGATTTCGAGATTTCCAATGTGCGTGATGCGCTTTCGGCGTTCTCCCGCAATATCAATCCTGCGCATAGGAAAGTGTTCGATGGTATTTTCGACACGTTGCAGACCGGACTTTCCAAACTCGGCACCGACGCGAGAAGCCAGTCCAAGGCCGCGCGAGATTTGATTTACCTCATTAAAGACATTCCGATGGATGGTCGTCAGGATTATGACGTGCTTGGTTTCATCTACGAGTACCTCATCAGCAATTTCGCCGCCAATGCAGGCAAGAAGGCCGGCGAGTTCTACACGCCTTCCGAAGTCTCTCAGCTGATGAGCGAAATCGTCGCCTGGCATTTGCAGGGGCGCGAGCAGATCAAGATCTACGATCCGACATCCGGTTCCGGTTCCTTGCTGATTCATATCGGCCAGGCTGTGGCTCGACGTAACGGCAATCCGGATTCCATCATGTACTACGCGCAGGAGCTTAAGGAAAACACCTATAACCTCACGCGTATGAATCTGGTGATGCGTGGCATTCTTCCCGACAATATCGTTGCCCGCAACGGCGACACCCTGGAGGACGACTGGCCGTGGTTCGACACGTTGGAGAACAAGGAGGAAACGTACAATCCGCTGTTCGTGGATGCGGTGGTTTCCAATCCGCCCTACTCGCAGAATTGGGATCCCACTGATAAGGAAATCGATCCGCGCTTCAGTTATGGCATAGCCCCGAAATCCAAGGCGGACTACGCCTTCCTGCTGCATGACCTGTACCATCTGCGTGCCGATGGCATTATGACCATTGTTCTGCCGCATGGGGTGCTGTTCCGCGGCGGCGAGGAAGGTCAGATTCGTAAGAATCTGATTGAGAACCGTCATATTCAGGCGATTATCGGCCTGCCGGCGAATATTTTCTTTGGTACGGGTATCCCTACCATCGTGATGGTGTTGCGCAAAAAACGTGACGACGACAAGGTGCTCATCGTTGATGCGTCCAAACATTTCATCAAGGACGGCAAGAACAACAAGCTACAGGCTTCTGATATCAAACGCATTGTCGATGTGGTGTCGAACAATCGCACGGTACCCAAGTTCAGCCGTCTGGTGTCCATCGATGAGATTCGCGCCAACGATTACAACCTCAACATTCCCCGTTATGTTGATTCATCCGAGGATGCGGAGACGTGGGATGTGTACGCTTCGATGTTCGGTGGCGTTCCGAAGAGTGAGGTTGAGCAGCTTGAGGAATATTGGAACGCCTGGCCGAGTCTGAAGGCCGAGCTGTTCCGTGATAATGGTGCCTGCTACGCCTGCGACCATGACGACATCGCCACTGTGGTGCGCAACAATGCCGACGTACAGGCGTTCATCGCCTCGTATGGTCAGGCCATTTCCGGATTGCCTGTCGATTTGCGCTCCCGCTTGGTGGAGCATCCCGAACAGGTGGATGCGCTCGGGCAGGAAACGGCCATTGGCAAGGAACTGGATGCGATGATTGCCGGAACCCCACTGGTTGACCCATATGACGCCTATCAGAAGCTTGATGACGCATGGAACGGCATTTCCATTGATCTGGAAGTGTTGGGGTCCGAGGGCTTCGATGCGGTAAAAGCCGTGGACCCGAATATGGTCGTCAAGAAGAAGGCCGGCAAGGATGTGGAAGTGCAGGATGGCTGGATTGGCCGCGTTTTGCCGTTCGACCTGGTTCAGCGCGAGCTGTTGCACGATGATTTGACTGCAATCGAGGCGGACGAGCGCCGTGTGCAAGACATCGATTCCGAGATTGAAACCATTTTGGAAGGTTTCGATGAGGATGACAAGCAGAACAGCGATGCGATCAATCAGGACGGTGATGCCTTCGTGGCCGCCGAGCTGAAGAAGGCGGTCAAGGCGATTGGCAAGAATCCGGCTTCCGATTTCGAGCGTGGCTTGGTGCAGGCTCAGAAGCTATTCGATGAGACGAAGAAGCTGAAATCTGGTATCAAGACCAAGCGAAACGCGTTGGAGGAGAAGACCTGCAACACGATTAAGGCGTTGAGTGATGACGAAGCCAGAAGGTTGCTGGAAGCCAAGTGGATTACGCCATTGCAGAAGCAGCTGGAAGCGCTGCCGAATGCCGTGATCGACGAGTTCATCGGCAAGGTGAACGCGTTGAAGAACAAGTACGCCACCACATATGCCGATGTATGCGGCCAAATCGATGAAGCGGAGAAGGAATTGGCCGGAATGCTTGGCGATTTGACCGGTAATGCCCGCGATCTGGCGGGCTTGGAAGAGCTCAAAGCACTGCTCGGGGGTGAATGATATGGCCGAACAGCATGAAAAAGCGTTGGTTCCGCAGATTCGTTTCGCTGGTTTCACTGACCCTTGGGAACAGCGTAAGCTGGAAGACTACGTTGTTGTCTCAACCGCCAAAAATGTTGACGGCAGATTCAATAAGGAAGATGTTTTATCCGTCTCCGGCGAGTATGGCATAGTAAATCAAATTGCATTCCAGGGACGTTCATTTGCTGGATCATCTGTTTTGAATTACGGAATTGTCAATACTGGCGACATCGTGTACACGAAATCACCATTGAATTCGAATCCGTACGGAATTATCAAAGTAAACAAAGGAATTCCGGGCATCGTCTCAACTCTATATGCGGTTTATCGCCCGCAGGATAATGTTCATACCAATTTCATTCAAGTGTATTTTGAACAGCACGAGCGAATGAATAATTACATGCATCCTTTGGTCAACAAAGGGGCAAAGAATGACATGAAGGTCACTGCGGAGAATGCTCTGAAAGGAGTGGTCACATTCCCTAGCCGTGAAGAGCAGGTCATTATTTCAGAGTTTTTCGACCGTCTGGATTCGCTCATCACCCTTCATCAGCGTAAGTATGACAAGCTCTGCGTGCTGAAAAAATCCATGCTCGACAAGATGTTCCCTAAAGGGGGTTCGCTATATCCGGAGATTCGTTTTGCCGGTTTCACTGACCCTTGGGAACAGCGTAAGCTGGGGGAGCTATATCAGAAAAATGATGAGCGAAATAC
>ENA-UOIZ01001254-UOIZ01001254.1-human-gut-metagenome-genome-assembly--contig:-P88-NODE-1254-length-21689-cov-5.809143_pt1 | contig 21689 bp, 18 predicted proteins | sample MGYA00242336_ERZ723883 | MGnify/ENA metagenome assembly ERZ723883 | reverse complement strand
AATGCACGCCCCGTTCTTTACATGAATGCGCCGAGAATACTGAACGATTACTTCCCGTTCGGAAGCGGACTCGCGACATACGCCAACGCAGCATCGGGAACGTGGTATTCGCCGCTATATGCCAAATACGACATGGACAACATTTGGGGACTGGCAGAGGGCGAAGCACTTTTCGTATCAGACACTTATTATCCGACACTCGCACAATTCGGATATTTGGGAGTCGCTCTCTTCATCGTTTTCATCCGGTACATTTTCAAATCGATGAATAAGACGTACGATAGACTGCATGATATAAAAAGATACAAAGTTTCCCTCATTATCGTAGCATATACTTTGATAGAAGCGACGTCGAGTTCGTTTACAAACGAACGCTGCATCACGGCAATGATGATTCTCGCGATGTCGCTGTATAAATATCAGCCTAAACGACAGTCGCACATCGATATGTTCGGTCTGAAATTCCTTGAAGTCAAGGGTCGGGATAAATCGATAAAACCATAGAACGATGAATATATTGATAATTAATCCCATACTATACACACCTAAGCCGCGTGGCGCAGAGGTTCATAAATTGTCTACGATAAAGCATACGATGATTTACAACTATGCTTTGGGATTCGTGCAACTCGGTCACAAGGTAACTATCATCGCCAGCGACGAATACCGTCCGACGGAAAACGAGGCTTACGACTGCGATATAGTATTTCTTCCGAACAAGGCGAAACGGCTGTTCAAAAAATGGCCTAACGGCTTCCCCGTTCTTTCGGGATTAAGGCGATACTTGAAAAAAAGCAGGAACGAATTCGACATCGTAATATCATCGGAAGCATTTACGTTCAACTCACTGATCGCCGCAATGACAGTACCAGAAAAACTGCTCGTCTGGCAGGAGGTGGGCAAACATGTTCCTACTGCCAAATACATACCGTCTAAACTATGGCACAACATAATCGTAAGGTTGTTCATGCGCAATGTCGTTATCGTTCCACGGTCGGAGAGTGCGTCAAAATTCATTTCCCGTTATTCGGGGAACGTCTCAGGCGAGATAGTCGATCACGGTATCGATATAAATAATTTCTCGGCATCAGCCGACAAGCATAAATATTTCATCTCGATCGCCCAACTTATAAAACGCAAGAACGTTGCCCTTACGATAGAAAAATTCGCCGACTTTTGCCGGAATCGCAACAACGGGTACAAACTGTACATATTGGGCAAAGGCGAAGAGTACGACAATCTCTCCGCTCTTATCGACAGTCTCGGGATGAAAGACCACATATTTCTGTGCGGAGTAAAGAACCGCGAAGAGGTAGCGGAACTCATGCGTCATGCGACAGCCTCGCTGATCGACACCAAAGGCGACTACAACATGGTATCGATCGCGGAAACCATCGCCTGTGGAACACCCGTAATCACCAACAGTATTCCTTATTCGTCATACTACATCCGCAACAACAGACTGGGTGTGGTGGACGACAACTGGAACTACGAGACAATGACACATGTCATCGACAATCTGGACGAGTATGTCGGCAATTGTTTCGAATACCGCAAGAATCTTTCATACACGCATCTTGCCGAGAAGATGATAAAAATTTTCAACACGACACTATGAAGATACTTCTGATAAATAATTTCCACTATCGCAAAGGGGGATCGGAAGCCGTATATTTCAATATGGCGAAGATGCTCGCGCGTCATGAACATGAAGTTATTTTTTTCAGTTGTATCGATTCCAAGAACGAACCGTCGGATCAAAGCGGATATTTTGTCGCAAGCAACTCTTCTCTATCGAAACTCGCCGGCGCACTACGGTATTTCTACAACAGAGAGGCTAAACAAAGGCTCGAAGATCTGATTATTGCGGAAAAACCGGACATCGCCCATGTGCATCTGTTCTGGGGAGGAATATCTCCATCCATATTCAGTGTGTTGCATAAATACCGCATACCGCTCGTACATACCGTACACGATTATCGAATGGTTTGTCCGGCGTACACATTTCGCACGCCAGCCGGAAAAGTTTGCGAAAACTGTCGCGGAAAATATTTTTACAAATGTATGTTGCGACGATGCTCGAAAGGCAATGTCATGCAAAGTTGCATAATGGCTGCGGAAATGTATGTACGCAACGCCTTATTCAATCCGGTACGCAACATCGACGGATTCGTATTCGTAAGCGGATTCGCAAAATCCAAACATTTACAGTACATGCCTGATTTCGCAAATGCGAAATCGATAGTCGCATACAACACCATTCCTCCGTTAGACGAAAAATTCGTAAGTAGCAAACGAGGCGAATATTTTCTGTTCTTCGGACGTTTGTCGCACGAAAAAGGCATAAATACTCTTATCGATGCGTTTATCTCGGAACGAGATACCGAATTAAAAATAGTCGGTACCGGACCGGAAGAGAATAAATTGAAGAAACGCGCTGCCGATGCGAAAGCGACCAACATCGAATTCATGGGTTATCGCAGCGGAGATACCCTGAAAGAGATTATTCGCGACGCGGCATTCGTCGTCGTTCCTTCGGAATGGTACGAAAACAATCCGATGACGATCATCGAGGCATATTCGGCAGGCGTACCTGTAATCGGAGCAAGAATAGGAGGCATTCCTGAGATCATAGACGATGGAAAGACCGGATTTCTGTTCCCATCCGGAGATTCGGACGCCTTACGCGCATGTATAGAAAAAGCAGTTGCCGTAACGGAAAACGGCTACGCAGACATGAGCAAGAATGCACGAGCATTCGCAGCAAAGAATTTCGATGAAGATAAAAATTACGTGAAACTGATCGACATGTATCGATCGATATTGAAAGAGTATGAAAAATAGAATGCTACATTTGCGTACCGTCATCTGTTTCGCATTGATGCGCATTCCCGTTCCAAGGACATGGCGCAAAATTTTCGTTCGCATGGGCGGCGTAATATTGACCGGACATAAGTATTTCATCGCATCGGACGTACAGTTCGACTCCGTATATCCGCAAAATATCATTTTGCACGACGATGTACATCTTACATCGGGAGTACGCATCCTTACACATCTTCTTGATACCCGGAATCCCGATCGCGAAGATATTCACTGGATCAAAGGACATGTAGAGATCGGCGAACATGCATTCATCGGTACCGGCACTATCATTACCGGAAATGTAAAAATCGGCAGCGGAGCGATCGTCGGTGCTGGCAGCGTCGTAACCAAAGATATCCCCGCCTACGAAATATGGGGCGGAAATCCGGCTCGATTCATCAAAAAACGTCCTTAAATCACGATGGCAACGAAAAAAATAAACTGGATACTGATACTCCAAGGTTGGGCTATACTATGGGTCGTAATCGGTCATGCGCCATTGCTCCCCATAAATGAAATGCCTCAACCGGCATATGTTTCGTTGCTTTACGACACAGCCTATTCGTTCCACATGCCGCTGTTCGTATTCGTTTCGGGATATCTGTTCCGAATGACGAGAATCGAGCGTCCGATGCCGTACGTAAAAATGATTTCGGAAAAACTCCAAAGGCTCGGCATACCGTTTATCGTATTCACGATTATCGCAATGGTCTTCAAAAGCATTTTTTCGGCAGATATGGTAAGACCGGCGACATTTTCCGCCAGTGAATTCGTGAACGCCGTTTTATATCCGGGCGACGGTCCGTTAGGAGAATTGTGGTTCATTGCTACACTGATGTGGTACTTTGCATTGCGTCCTCTGTGGAGCATCGATGGAGTATGTAGATATATTATAATAATCGTTGCGACGCTCTTGTTTTTTCTGCCGGATGTGCCGACAAAAGATTTCATGTGTTATAAACAGGTATTGCATTACGCAATATTCTTCTCCTTGGGAATAATCGCCGAAGCCGAAAACATATTCAGCGTATCATTCTTGCGTTACATTCTTGCAATGGCAACTGCCGCACTCGCATATGCCGTTTTATTCGGAGGGGGGATCTCAGCACTCATCGAAATAATTATTCCGATGCTCGGAATAACCGTATCGATACTCATCGCAATGGCAGCCGACAGATATATACCGCGGCTGCTGTCATCATTCAGAGATTACTCCTACCAAATATATTTGATGGGAATATTCGTACAAATCGCAATAAAAATACTATACAGGCACGGGTTGCTACCGCATTACGGCACAGGTTACGTATTGTGCATAGCAGGCGGTCTGTATTTGCCGGTACTCGCCAGTATCGCAATAAAAAAGTTGAACAACAAATACCTAAAACTCTGCATAGGATTAAAATAAAACGATTATGGACGGTTCGATAATAGTAACATACCGTTGTACGATGAGCTCCAAGATGTGCGAAATCTGGAACAACCCTACAAAAAGAGAAGAATAGTTCAATCCAGAACTGCTCATGACACTCCCGCGGATGAAGAGGGTCAATATTACCGGAGGCGAACCGTTTGTGCGCGAAGACATCGAAGATATAGTGAAGATTCTGCTGACCAAAACGGATCGTATAGTATTTTCGACGAGCGGCTATTTTTCCGATCGCATAATCGCATTGGCGAAAAAATATCCCCAACTCGGATTCCGCATCAGCATCGAGGGATTGTCGTGCAAAAACGACGAACTGAGAGGCAGAGAAGGAGGATTCGACAAGGGATTGCGGACATTGCTCGAACTGCGTCGCATGGGTATCAAGGATATAGGTTTCGGAATCACCGTTTCAAACAACAACTCCGCCGACATGCTCGATCTGTACGAACTCAACCGAAATCTGAAAATGCAGTTCGCGACGGCATCGTTCCACAATTCGTTTTACTTTCACAAGTACGACAACAAGGTTACGAATATAGACGAGGTTTGCGGTAATTTCGACGAACTCATTCAGCGTCTGATGCGCGAAAACTCACCGAAATCGTGGTTCAGAGCGTTCTTCAATCTCGGTCTGATAAACTATATCAAGGGAGGCAGACGCTTGTTGCCATGCGAAGCAGGCAGCGAAAATTTCTTCGTCGATCCTTACGGAAATGTGTTGCCATGCAACGGAATGGAACAGTCGTGCTGGTTCGACACGATGGGCAATCTCAACGAGGTCGAGTCGTTCGACGAAATCTGGAACGGCGAAAAAGCGAAAGCCGTGCGCGAAAAGGTGGCTCATTGCCCGAAAAGTTGCTGGATGATCGGCTCAGTCTCGCCGGTAATGAAAAAATATCTTCCTCATATCGCACCGTGGATCATGAAAAACAAGTTGAAAGTGATGCTCGGCGGCAGGGTCGATACTTCGTGCATACCGTTCTATCACGTAGGCAATAACGATTTGCAAGGCATACGCAACGAAAAAACAGAATAATATCATGAAAATCGCATTTATCGGAGGACGCGACATACATCTGCTCGGTGGAATAGAGAACTACATGTACAATCTCGCTTCCAACCTCGCGGCAATGGGGCATGAACCGATAGTATATTGCGAAAGCGACCGAAACGAGACCGAATGGGTAAACGGTTTCAAGGTCATACATCGCAAATCGACGGGCGGACGGTTCCTATGCAAAATCATACTCGGATTGCAATCGACGATACATGCACTGCGCCACGAGGAGGGAGTCGAATATTTCCACTACAACGCATGGCCACCGTCATTATGGTCATGGATTCCGCGAATATCAGGTCGCAAAGCGCTGTTGCAGGGACACGGTTTGGAGTGGAAACGAACCAAGTACTCGCCGATGCAACAAAAAATAATGCATTTCATGGAGTGGCTGACAGCCAAAATGCATCGCAACGTAATCGTCGTAAGCGACGAACAGCGCGAATATTTCGCCGAAGCGTACGACCGTGTCTGCACTACTATACCGACAGCGATCAATCTGCCTGATCCGAATCGTAAGGACAGCGGCATCCTGAATCGTTACGAACTGAATGCGCACGGCTACTTTCTGTACCTCGGACGGCTCGTACAGGATAAGAATCCCGACTATCTTATACGTGCTTACTTAAAATCCGGCATAACCGGCAAAAAACTGGTCATAGCCGGCAGCAACGATCAGTTGCCGGATTACGTCGAATATCTGCATTCGCTCGGCAACGGATGCGACCGCGTAATATTTACCGGAGCAGTATACGGTGATGACAAGGAGACATTGCTTCGCAACTGTTTCGCATTCTGTATCCCGTCTACGATAGAAGGACTTGCCATAACGCTGCTCGAAGCGATGAGTTATTCGCGATTGTGCATAGCATCCGACATTCCGGCGAACAAAGAGGGACTGGGCGAAAACGGGATATGGGTCAAAGCGGAAAATACAGACGATTTGGCAGACAAATTACGTTATACAGAGGACAATTACGACGATATGGCACCGCTCGAACAGTTGAACTTCGAGCGCGTAAAAGATTTTTTCACATGGGAGAAAATATCGGCGCAATACGTCGATTATCTGAAATCCATATAAGCGAATGAACCGAATGAACGAAATAACCGAAAAACGACTTTTCGCACTATTGCGACTGGCATTGTGGCACCGCGATGAAGATACCGACATATTCGACGGCATCACGGAGACGGAATGGAGCGACGTATACGCAGTCGCTCTGGCACAGGGAGTACTCGCCATCGCATTCGACGGAGCGATGATGCTGCCGGAGCGGATGCAGCCCGATCTCGACAACAAGATCCAATGGGGCTACAATGTCGGGCATATAGAGAAAATATACACCCGCCAGATAGATACGGCATCGAAACTTACCAAGTTATTCGCCGACAACGGAATACGCACCATGATCATGAAAGGCATCAGCGTAGCCCGCTACTACCCTGTTCCTTCGCACCGGCAGTTCGGCGACATCGACGTATATCTGATGGGCGACTATGCAAAAGGCAACGAGATAATCGCGTCGAAAGGTATTCCAATAAAATACGAATACTTCGTTCATTCAGAATTTCGGCTCGGCGGAGTAAACATCGAGAACCACGAACTCTTCGTAAATGCACACGTAAACAAGACCGGCGCATACGTCCAGCGCGAATTGAGCCGGCTCATCGCAAACGTTCGCCGGCACCCGACTGTCGAAAACGCATACGCACCGTCGCCGGAGTTCGACGCATTGTTCCTGACGCGCCACGCCACGTGGCATTATGCCCGCGAATGCATCCGTCTGCGCGATCTGTGCGACTGGGCGTTATTCCTGCACCACGAAGCGGACAACATGAACCGATCCAAGGTAATAAGATTGCTGCAAGAAAGCGGACTCGAAAGATATTCATCGATCATAACGTCGATTTGTCGCAAATATCTCGGACTGGACAAAACTCTGCCGTTCTCGGCAGAGTACGACGAATTGTCCGAACGTGTAAAGAACGACATTATGACATTCGAGAATCCGGACAAGTTCAAGGATATAGGCTTCTTCCGTGTCTTTATCCGCAAACTGCAAAACCGTATCGACCGAAAATGGTGCTACGATCTCGTCGTACCAGACAGTTATTACGGCAATATTCTATATTCGATAAAAAACTATTTAACTGCACCGTTTGCGTTATTCAAAGCAAAACTTTAAATATATGTTAAGAGGCATAATATTCGACATGGACGGCGTACTCGTGGACAACGCCGAATTTCATATCCGAGCATTCGAGATTTTCCAGCGACGCTACGGAATCAACAAACCGTTCACCGTCGATCTGTTCGGTCGCACCAACAAGGCAATTCTCGAAAAACTGATGCCGGAAACAGTTGCCGACAAAGGTTGGCACACGCTTTCGCAAGAGAAAGAGGAGATATACCGCAATGAATTCCGCGAGCAACTGAAACCGGTAGAGGGATTGCTCGACCTGCTCGCCGCATGCAAGGCCGAGGGGATAAAATGCGCAATCGGTTCGTCGGCATGCAAAGAGAACATAGAGTTCATAATCGGCTTGTTCGGTTTAAGCGACTATATCAACGCATGGTGTTGCGAAGACGATGTAACATTCGGTAAGCCCGATCCGGAAGTTTACCTGAAAAGTATCGCCAAAATCGGTCTGTCGCCGAAAGAATGCGTCGTATTCGAGGATGCGACAGCAGGCATTACTGCAGGTAACCGTGCCGGATGCAAAGTGGTGGCATTAACGACTTCGAATCCGCGCGAACGGCTCGAAAATACGGAAGCAGACCTTATAATCGACGATTTCCGCGACATTTCGCTCGAACATCTACGAAAACTGGTAGGCTGAGTCAGAGTCTGTCGATCAGACGTGCGACAGCCGGAACTCTCAACAGAGGAATAAGTGCATGTGCCGGCATTATCCGGCACAAAAGCACTTCTATTTTGGTAACGACTCCCGGAATACAGATGCGGCGTCCCTTGAACATTGCCCGCAAACCTTTACGAGCCAAATCCTCCGCCGACATCATCACTCCTAAACGACGCAAGCGGCAACGCATCTTCACGTCGAGGTCGTACAGCGGTGTATCCACAGCCCCCGGAAATACCGTCGTAACACTCACTCCGCAATCACGCAGTTCATACCACAGCGACTGACCAAAGTTCCGCAGAAACGCCTTCGTCGAACCGTATAGCGACATGGTCGGATAAGGTGTCCAAGCCGTCATCGACGACATCAGCAGAATCCGGCCTTCACGTCGGCGGCACATATCGGCACCGAACAGCCGGCATAATTTAACGGGCGTAGTACAGTGGATCGCCACGATACGATCTATTGTAGCAGGCGACGCATTGGCAAGTTTGCCGAAATGAAGTATTCCGGCATTGCTCACCAGAATATCGACTTCGGCATCATGATCCCTGCACCAATCATAAATCATATTCGCCGAATCCGGATCCGAAAGATCGGCATACAACGGCAATACCGCCACGCCGTATTCGCGACTGACGGATTCGGCTGCCGATTCGTTATCTCCGCGGCGATTGCTCACTATTATCACATTATGTCCATGAGCGGCGAGTTGCCGAGCGTATTCGAGTCCTATTCCGGACGACGCGCCTGTAACGAGTGAAAATTTCATACGACGAAGATAGCGATTTTCGGCTGAATCTGTACGATAAATCGATTTTTTCGATAATTTCGCGTCGTAAAACCGAAACTGCCATGCCTATTCTGAAAGGATCTCTTACAATTCTGCTGCTTACTATCTCCAATGTATTCATGACGCTTGCCTGGTACGGACAGGTGTTTTTCAAAGAGCGGATGTCGCGTTTGGGGCTTTTCGCTGTCATTGTCATCAGTTGGCTCGTCGCATTCGTCGAATACTGCGTTATGATTCCGGCAAATCGCATCGGCAGTGCGGAATTCGGAGGACCGTTTTCGATATGGGAACTAAAAGTAATACAAGAGGCATTGTCGCTGGTTGTCTTCACGGTCATCGTACTGATCGTCATGAAGAATGAAACTCTCCGCTGGAACCACATAGTCGGTTTCGTATGTTTGATTCTTGCCGTATTCTTCATTTTCAAGAAATAGGCGGCATCTATCGACACTCCGGTCGCTCCGAAAAAGAATAAATTTAAGAAAATAGGTGCCATTCGGTTACCGAACGGTCGTAATCTGCAAAAAAATCGCTATTTTTGCCAAAATTAAATATTTATCCATAACTAATGAATATCGAACAATATATATCGGATACGGTATGTCGGGCTGTGGAAGCACTCTACGGTCAGGTGGAGAAATCGCAGATTCAGATACAGAAAACACGTAAGGAGTTCGAGGGCGACTATACTCTCGTAACATTCCCGTTGCTCAAACTCAGCCGGAAGTCGCCGGAAGCGACCGCAACCGAAATCGGCGAACGTCTCGTTGCCGACAATCGCGAAATCGAAGGGTTCAACGTCATAAAGGGATTCCTGAACATAGTAATCGGCGCATCGTTCTGGCTCGAACGGTTCGGCGAAATCGTCGCATGCGAGAATTACGGTCAGGCTTCACCTACGGGACGCAATATCATGATCGAATATTCATCGCCGAACACCAATAAACCTCTTCATCTCGGACACGTCCGCAACAATCTGTTGGGCTACTCCGTCGCACAGATACTCAAAGCCAACGGTCATAACGTAATCAAGGCTAATCTGGTGAACGACCGCGGCATTCACATATGCAAATCGATGATCGCATGGCAGTTGTACGGAAACGGCGCGACTCCGGAATCTACCGGATTGAAAGGAGACCACCTCGTCGGCGACTACTATGTAGAATTCGACAAGCATTACAAGGCGGAGATAGCGGAACTCGTAGCCGGCGGAATGGAAGAGGACGAAGCCAAGAAAAAGGCTCCGATAATGTTGCGCGCACAGGAAATGTTGCGCAAATGGGAAGCGAAAGATCCGGAGGTCTACGCACTTTGGGAGAAGATGAACGGTTGGGTTTACGACGGATTCGATGTAACCTATAAGGCATTGGGCGTCGATTTCGACAAGGTATATTACGAGTCGCAGACCTATTTGCTCGGCAAGTCGCTCGTGCAGGAGGGGCTGGACAAGGGCATTTTCTTCCGCAAGGAGGACGGTTCGGTATGGATAGACCTTACGGCAGACGGACTCGATCAGAAGTTGCTGCTTCGCGGCGACGGCACATCGGTATACATGACGCAGGATCTCGGCACGGCACTGAGCCGGTTCGAGGAGAACAGCCTCGACGACATGATATACGTAGTCGGAAACGAGCAGAACTACCATTTTCAGGTGCTGAAACTCGTTCTCAAAAAGTTGGGCTACGAATGGAGCGACAATATCTACCACCTCTCCTACGGTATGGTCGAACTGCCTAACGGCAAGATGAAATCACGCGAAGGCACGGTTGTCGATGCGGACGAACTGATAGCCGGCATGATCGACACTGCCCGTACGATGTCGCAGGAACTCGGCAAACTCGACGGATGCACGAAAAAGGAAGCAGATGAAATTTCGGCAATGGTCGGACTCGGCGCATTGAAATATTTCATTTTGAAAGTCGATCCGAAGAAGACGATGCTCTTCAATCCCGAGGAGTCCATCGACTTCAACGGCAACACCGGACCATTCATACAGTACACCCATGCCCGCATCTGTTCGGTTTTGCGCAAGGCGGACGAACAATGTATAAACTTCGACGACTGCACGTCGGCAAACGGATGTCTGCCAGAGGAGACGGAGATAATCAAGGCTCTCTGCGACTATCCGAACATCATCGCAGCGGCAGGCGATAATTTCGCTCCGTCGGTCATCGCCAACTACACTTACGAATTGTGCAAGTCGTTCAACGGTTACTACCACGATCATTCTATCTTACGCGAGGAGTGCGATGCCACTAAACGTATGCGTCTGCAACTCGCCAAACAAGTGGCAGGCGTAATCGCATCGTCGATGCGTCTGTTGGGAATAGATGTACCGCAACGAATGTAAAATTTCGCAGACATGGCAGGATCTAATTTCGTAGACTACGTTAAAATATTCGCACGCTCGGGACACGGTGGTGCGGGATCGGCTCATTTCCGTCGCGAAAAGTTCGTCGCATTCGGCGGACCCGACGGAGGCGACGGAGGTCGTGGCGGCAGTATTATTCTGCAAGGCGACAGTCAGTATTGGACACTCATTCACCTTAAATACCAGCGTCATCAATTTGCCGAGGACGGTGAATGCGGTTCCGGTGCGAGGTCGTCGGGCAAGGATGCCAAAGACATCGTTATTCCTGTACCGCTCGGTACGGTAGCCAAGGATGCCGAAACCGGCGAGATTGTGGGCGAAGTAACAGAAAACGGCGAACGGCTCGTTCTGCTGAAAGGCGGTCGCGGAGGTCTCGGCAACTGGCATTTCAAATCGGCGACCAACCAGACACCGCGTTATGCCCAACCGGGCGAGGAGGGCGCGGAGGGCGCATTTATCCTCGAACTGAAAGTGCTGGCGGATGTCGGATTGGTAGGATTTCCTAATGCCGGTAAAAGCACGCTGCTGTCTGTCGTTTCGTCGGCCAAACCGAAGATCGCCAATTATGCCTTTACGACCCTCGAACCGAATCTGGGCATCGTAGAGGTGCGTGATCACAAGTCATTCGTAATGGCAGACATACCGGGCATCATAGAGGGTGCGCACGAGGGCAAAGGACTTGGAACGCGATTCCTGCGTCATATCGAACGCAATTCGATACTGCTGTTCATGATTCCGGCGGACAGCGATGACATACGCCGCGATTACGAGATTCTGCTCGGCGAACTCACTCAATACAATCCGGAACTGCTCGACAAGCAGCGGCTGTTGGCAATCACCAAATGCGACATGCTCGACGACGAACTGATGGAGGAGATGCGAAGTCACCTACCGGACGGAGTAAAGTCTGTATTCATATCATCGGTTTCGGGTCTGAACATCACGCAACTGAAAGACATGTTGTGGACGGCATTGCACGAATGATGCGATGCGTCTGCTAAAATACATATCGGTTATTATAGGTACAATATCGTGCATTTCCGCTTTCGGGCAGGATTTGCACGATTATCGTTATTACAAACTCTTCGAGAATCCCGAAGAAACGACGACAGAAGAGAAACCCGATTCGCTCGCACCTGCACCGAAAAAGATTGGCAGATACGATGCACGGCTCTTCGACTACAATTTCTTTTTCGTGAGAACTTTGCGAAGAGGTGCGACATTTGCCGAACGCAGAATTACACTTAACGGAATCGAGATCGACGATCTGTCGCGCACGGAAGCAACTCGGCTTCAACTGGCATGCAATGACAATCACGGAATAATCATGAACGGCATAACAGCCGGAAACGCATTCGGAAACATCGCATACCGCTGCGATACGGTACTGCGACACGGGACATCCGTGGCATTCAATCTTTCGTCGCGTAACTACACCGCCGGCATCAACGCCTCGACCAGCCATACGCTCGGTCATGGCTGGGAAATGGCAGCCGACATATCGGCTCGCACCGGGCGCGATGCGCACATCCGAAGCATCTTCGCAAATGAAATAACGCTCAATACATCATTCGTAAAGCGGTTCGGCAACTCGCATTTTCTGACATTCGCTTTGTTCGTCTCACCTACCGAACGCGGAACACGTCAATCATCTACTGCGGAAGCATTCACGCTGCGGCGAAACAATCTATATTCGCCATCGTGGGGCTACCGCAACGGAAAGATATGCAATTCGCACGTCCGTCGCGAGTTCGTACCCACATTGGCAGCATCATACGGCGGCAAAGTATCCGCCAGAACGCACATAGACATTGCAGCAGGTGCGACTATCGGCAAAAGGCATTACAGCATGCTCGAATGGTTCGATGCACAAACACCGATGCCCGACAACTATCGTTACATGCCGAGTTACTTCACCGATCCGGACATTGCAGATGCCATCGCAAATGTCTGGCGAAACGGAGACGATCGATACACACAGATAAATTTCGATGAATTGATCGCTCGCAACCTATTGAACGGAGGAGAATCGATATACGCCATGGCAGACCGAGTGGAACGTATCGCACGCTCTCAGTTGCGGGCTACGGCAACTACCGGTATCGGCAAAAGAACGGAAATTGCATACGGAATCGACGCATCGATCGACAGCAGACGGTGTTACAAACAGTTGCGCGACATGCTCGGCGGAGAGTATGTAACGGACATCGATCACTATCTGATAGACGATGATACTTACGGAAACTCATTGCAGAACAACATGCTTACTCCCGACCGCAGGGTCGGTGAAGGCGACCGGTACGGCTACGATTACGCTCTCGTCAGAGGACGGTTGGCGGCAACGGCTGCGATAAGTTACAAAACCCGACGACTGAATCTGAATGCGGCGATAGAGGTCGGATATTGCGTCGTACACCGACGCGGATATTATCGTAAAGAGTTGTTCGCCGACAACTCTCTCGGCAAGTCGCAGCGCATAGAACTGTCGCCATATGCCGTTCGTATAGCCGCAGGCTACGACTTCTCGGAAAATCATTCATTGGGAATCGCCGCCATTGCGCATGGCAATGCCCCCGAATCGGATGATCTGTTTCTGCAAACCAATTACAACAACCGCATAATCGACAATCCGGCACTAAGAAACACCTATGCATCCGAGATGAGTTACCGTTACACTGCATCGGTATTCGACCTGACAGCAACACTCTTCGCTTCACTGTCGAAAAACGGTACGCAGACAGAACATCTTTACGACGACACATCGGCTGAGTACAGCGACATGGCAGTAACCGGCATCGACATGTTGCGTTACGGAGCGGAGATAGAGGCAAACATACGGCTTACAAAACATCTGCGTGTCTCGCTCGCAGCATCCGCCGGTCGCTACAAATACGCAGGCAATCCGAAAATAACGATGTATGCCGACAGCGACAACCGTATAATATGCGAAAATGTCGAAAGTTACGTTGGCGACTGCACGATAGGCGGCGCACCTCAGATTCTCACAGCAGCCGAATTATCATATTTCAATCGAGGTTGGGGTGTAAACATAGGAGCCAATTATGCCGGATTACGTTACGTATCGCCGTCCTATTTGCGACGTACCGAACGGGTGGCATATATGGCGGATTCACCCGAACTGTTCCGAGAGTTCGTCAATCAGGAACGGTTGCACGATGCCTTCACTCTCGATGCATCGTTGTCGAAAACGTTTTATCTCAGCAGATTCGACAAACGAATATACACGCACCCTACCAATCCGCGGTTTATCGACCACTATCCGCATTCACGCATAACGCTGTTTCTGTCGGTGCGGAATCTGTTGGGCAACCGCAATATCGTGTATAGCGGATACGAGTCATCGAGGCTTCACAAACAGTGGATAGCCGACGGCTACACATTCCGTCCGCAGGCGACACGTTATTTGTATGCCTATCCGCGAACATATTATTTCTCGATAAGATTCACATTTTAGACAAAAAAGGCGTCCGCAAACCGAACGCCTTCAAGATAAAATCCTACTCCCACTCGATGGTTGCAGGCGGTTTCGAGGAGATGTCATACACTACGCGGTTTACCCCCTTAACCTTGTTTATTATGTCGTTCGACACATTTGCCAAAAATTCGTAAGGCAGATGAACCCAATCGGCAGTCATTCCGTCCACCGACGAAACGGCACGCAATGCGACACAACTTTCATAGGTGCGTTCGTCGCCCATGACCCCTACGCTCTTTACCGGCAACAGAATCGCTCCCGCCTGCCATACGCCGTCGTACAATCCGTCGCGACGCAGAGAGTCGATGAAAATTTTGTCCACCTCCTGTAAGATTGCGACACGCTCGTTCGTTACTTCTCCGAGAACGCGGATAGCCAAACCCGGTCCAGGGAACGGATGACGTCCGAGAATACGGTCATCGATATTAAGCGCACGACCTACGCGACGAACCTCGTCCTTGAAAAGCAGACGCAGCGGCTCGACGACTTTCAGATTCATCTTCTCTGGCAGACCACCGACATTGTGGTGCGACTTGATCGTACATGACGGACCGTTCACCGACACCGATTCGATGACATCCGGATATATCGTACCCTGAGCAAGCCACTTGACATTCTCGATACGTTGTGCCTCGTCATTGAATACCTCGACGAAATCGCGACCGATGATTTTGCGTTTCTTCTCCGGATCCGAAACACCCCGCAAGTCGTCGAAGAACTTCTTATGTGCCTTAATACCCTTGACATTCAGCCCCATACCTTTGTATGATTCCATCACGTCATCGAACTCGTCCTTACGCAACAGACCAGAATCTACGAATATGCAATAGAGATTCTTGCCGATAGCCTTATGCAACAACACTGCCGCTACCGACGAATCGACTCCGCCGGAAAGTCCGAGTACTACCCTGTCGTCGCCCAACTGTTCGCGCAACGCCTTGACGGTAGATTCGACGAAACTCTCCGACGTCCAATCCTGACTGCATCCGCAGATGCCGACAACGAAGTTGCGCAACAACAGCATTCCGTCGGTAGAGTGGTAAACCTCCGGATGGAACTGGATAGCCCATGTCTGCTCGCCCTCGATCCGATAAGCGGCATTGGCAACATCCTCGGTACTTGCAATGGTCTTATATCCCTCAGGCAGAGCAACGATAGTATCGCCATGAGACATCCACACCTGCGTAGGCGACGGAAGATCCTTCATCAGCGAATCCTCTCCATCGGCAACAGTCAGCATCGCTCGCCCGTATTCGCGGCTCGGCGCGGGAGCGACATCACCGCCATAGGCATAAGCCAAATATTGCGCACCGTAGCAGACTCCGAGCAGCGGTAGCACGCCCTTTATACCCGAAAGGTTCGGTTTAGGAGCATTTTCGTCGCGGACAGACGATGGACTGCCGGAAAGAATCACGCCACGGATGCTCTCGTCGAGCGTAGGGATTTTGTTATACGGATGTATCTCGCAATATACATTCATTTCGCGTACGCGACGTGCGATAAGTTGGGTGTATTGCGATCCGAAATCGAGTATCAGTATCTTCTCCTGCATTGTATTACTCTCCTCTCGTATAGTTAGGTGTTTCACTCGTAATAGTAATGTCGTGCGGATGATTTTCAATCACACCGCTTCCGGTTACTCGGATGAACTTGGCACTCTTCAACGTTTCGATGTCGCGTGCGCCGCAATAGCCCATACCCGCTTTAAGTCCGCCGACAAGTTGGTAGACAGTTTCGCTCAAAGTTCCTTTGAACGGTACGCGCCCCACGATACCTTCCGGCACGAGTTTGTTGGTATTGACCTCTCCGTCCTGAAAATAGCGGTCTTTCGACCCGGCTTTCATCGCATCGATAGAACCCATACCGCGATATGCTTTGAATTTTCTGCCGTTGTAAATGATAGTTTCACCAGGAGATTCCTCGGTTCCGGCGAACATCGAACCGCACATGACGCAGTCGCCGCCGGCAGCCAAAGCCTTGACGATATCGCCCGAATAACGCAAACCTCCATCAGCGATAACCGCTACACCGCTGCCTCGAACGGCACTCGATGCGTCGAAAATTGCAGTAAGTTGCGGAACACCGACGCCGGCTATGATACGCGTCGTACATATCGAACCCGGACCGATACCGACCTTTATACCATCCACGCCGTTCTCCACGAGATAACGGGCAGCCTCGGCAGTTGCGATATTACCGACAACCACATCGAGATTCGGATATGCCGCCTTAATCTGTTTGAGCAGCGAAACAACACCTTTCGTATGTCCGTGTGCGGAATCGAGTACCACGGCATCGACGCTTTCGGCAACGAGAGCCGCGACACGCTGCATCGAATCGGCTGTGATACCGACTCCGGCAGCAACACGCAGACGACCCTTGGAGTCCTTGCATGCGTTAGGGTGATCCTGCACCTTAGTAATATCCTTATAAGTAATCAAACCCACCAAATGACCTTCGGCATCGACGACCGGCAGTTTCTCGATCTTGTTGCGAAGCAGCACGTCAGCAACATCCTCGCGGCTCGGATCATTGATCGTAACCAATTTTTCGGAAGTCATGACCTCCTCGATACGGCGCGTCATATCCTTTTGAAAACGAAGATCGCGGTTGGTAACGATACCGACGAGCATCATGTCGCCATCGACGACCGGAATACCTCCGATTTTATTCTCCTTCATCAGCGCAAGGGCATCGCCTACCGTACGCTCTTTGGTAATGGTGATAGGATCGTAAATCATACCGTTCTCGGCACGCTTCACACGACGTACCTGAGCTGCCTGCTCGGCAATCGACATGTTTTTGTGGATAACGCCTATACCGCCTTCACGGGCGATAGCAATAGCCATAGGGGCTTCGGTCACAGTATCCATCGCTGCCGAAACGATAGGGATATTCAGACTGATATTACGCGAAAACTTGCTCTTCACGCTCACTTCGCGCGGCAGTACCTCCGAATAAGCGGGTACGAGCAGCACGTCATCGAAAGTCAGTCCCTCCTGTTGTACTCTTTGATCAATAAACGACATTGGCTTTTTACTTTTATAATGTTTGACTTCTTGTATTTTCCATATACCGAAAGGAGTGGGGCGCTTTCGCACCTCACTCCTTTCATTTCATCAGTATTGCTCCCGCTCGTTCGGGAAATCGCCGGATTTCACATCCTCGACGTATCGCGACACAGCGTCGGTCATGATTTGATGCAGGTCGGCGTATCTTCGCAGGAATTTCGGCGAGAAGCCTTTGTTGATTCCCAGCATATCGTGGACGACAAGAACCTGCCCGTCCGTACCCGAACCCGCACCGATACCTATCGTAGGGATACTCAGTTCGGAAGATACTTTGGCAGCCAAAGCAGCCGGAATCTTCTCAAAAACCATCGCGAAACATCCTGCATCTTCGAGAAGATGAGCATCGTGAATCAGACGCTCGGCTTCCGCTTCCTCCTTGGCGCGAACCGCATAGGTTCCGAACTTGTGAATTGCCTGCGGAGTGAGTCCCAGATGTCCCATCACCGGAATACCCGCCGCAAGAATAAGTTTTATCGATTCGAGGACCTCTTCGCCGCCCTCTATTTTGACTGCATCGGCGTCGGTCTCCTTCATTATGCGTATCGCTGCATTCAGTGCGGCGAGCGAATCGCCATGGCATGTTCCGAACGGCATATCGACAACAACGAGAGCCCGATTTACGGCACGAGTAACACAACGCGCATGATAGATCATCTGATCGAGTGTAATAGGCAGGGTCGTTTCGAGACCTGCCATGACATTGGCGGCAGAATCGCCCACCAAAATCACATCCACACCTGCTGCATCGACGATGCCAGCCATCGAGAAATCGTAGGACGTAAGCATCGATATCTTCTCGCCACGCGCCTTCATCTCTCTGAGTTGCAAAGTCGTTACAGGTTTTACAGTACTTTCTACCGACATTTTATATTGATTTTGGAATAAATTGTTGTGCAAAGGTACAACAAAAATCGATACCGACGACCGATCCGCTGCAAATTTATCGCAATTTCCTATCAGACATCAGACGGACTAAATGACCTTAATATAAATGGGTATCGTGGTTCAAGAAAATAAAACTAAAAATCATAGTTAAAAAACTATAAAAAATAGTTGCACGTGAAGATTTTTTAGTTACCTTTGCAATACGGATTACACGAAACATGATTTATCCGCTAAAAAGCAAACTTGTTATGGAAAAACTGACACGCAAGGAGGAAGAGTTGATGACGCTGTTCTGGGAAAACGGAGCAATGTTCGTTCGCGAGGTCGTAGATTTATATCCCGAACCTAAACCGCATTTCAATACAGTTTCGACAATGGTGCGTTCGCTCGAAGCGAAGGGTTACCTCGCACACAAGGCATTCGGCAATACCTATCAGTACTACCCTGCCATCTCCGCCAAGGAGTTCTCGAAAGGTACGTTGAGCAGCATCGTAGGCAAATATTTCCAGAATTCGTACATGAATGCCGTTTCAGCGCTCGTCAAAGACGAAAAAATCACGGTAGAGGAACTCGAAGAGTTGATCCGCCAAGTACAGAACGGTAAATTGTAGGGAAAATGTACGACATCATAATATATCTGTTGCAGTCGGGCGCATGTTTGGCAGGATTCTATTTCGTCTACAAACTGTTCCTCAGCCGCGAAACGCTCCACCGGTTCAACCGTCTGCTTTTGCTCTCCGTTATCATCGTTTCGGCAGCGCTGCCCCTGTGCCGCATAACCGTTGAACGCGAAATTCCGGTCGTCGCAACCGGCACAACGATTGAAATCAGCGAGATTGCGGCTGCCGAAATCGTCGAAGAGAACGGTTTTGACTACGAAGCGGTAATTTGCATTCTGTTCGCACTCGGAGTCGCAGCATCGGTAGCAAGGCTGATATTTTCGATAACGTCGGTACGCAGAATCATCGCCTCCGGCACTACAACCACTATCGACGGAGGAATCGCACTTACAATCGTAGACGACACAAAACCGTTCAGTTGGATGCGGCATATCGTACTTTCGGCAAAAGACTACGAAGAGGACGGACGGATAATAATCGCACACGAAAAGGCACACATACGCTTGCATCACTCGTGGGACATACTGGCAGTCGATATGATCGGTTGTCTGCAATGGTTCAACCCTGCGCTATGGCTCCTGCGACGCGAATTGCAGTCGTTGCATGAATACGAAGCCGACGACGCCGTACTGGTATCGGGCATAAACATAAAGGAGTATCAGATGCTTCTTATAAGGAAAGCAGTTGGCGGACGTCTGCTAACAATCGCCAACTGCCTCAATCACAGTAAACTTAAAAAACGTATCACTATGATGTTACAAAAACCGTCATCGCGGTGGAGTGCAGGCAAAGCCCTGCTGATGCTACCGCTCGTCGGGCTTTCGCTGGGAGCGTTCGCCCGTACGGTCTATGTTCTTCCGCAAGAACAAGACAAAGTTATGCAAAATTCGTCGAACGACCAAATCGCAGCAGTCGAAAATCATGCCGACACGCTGAAAGGCAAAGTCGTATCGATATGCTCCGCCAACGGCAGCAAGACGAACGGCGAAATTCGGACAATAACCATCAAAGGCAGCGACAACGAACTGAGCGAAACAACCGTTTATATCAACGGGCAGCAAGTCGATAGCGACGCAATGAAGAATGTGGACAACCAATCCGTGGCAAGCGTAACCATCCTCAAAGGCAAGTCGGCAGAGGATGCGGGATACGCACTGAAAGACGATAACCACAAAGTAATTGTGATTTCGATGAAAGACAGCGCAACGACGGCCGAAAACAGCGAATCGAAAACCGTTCAGACGACAACGGTGGCTTTCAACAAGTTGGATAACATCGAGCCGGCAAACAAGCAAATTATCGTAAACAGCAGTTTGGAAAACATCGTAACGAGATTGAATGGTGCCAAAATCATTCTGAACGGCAAACTGATTACAGCCGAAGAACTCGGCAAAGTCAATTCTTCGCAAATCGACAATATCGTAGTGGACAGGAGTTCGGGCGAGAATGTAATGCGTGTAACGACCAAAACGTTCGACCCGGCAGACTATTCGCAACTCGAAAATGCCGAGGTATGCGTGAATGGGAAAACCGTCAAGGCATCGTCGCTGAAAACGCTCGACCAGCGCTGCATAACCAACGTAAACATCGACAAACGCGGCAGCAAGACCTTTATCGACATCCGCACCAAAGATGGAAAATGGCTGAAAAAGCAGAAGGCAAAGAAAAGCAAATAAAACATTTCAGTACATAAGCATAAACGTACCGGCGACTCTTGAAAGGGTCGCCGGTTTCGATATTATTCCGAAAGATCTTTAAAGCCGTTAGGAATATTAGAGACCTTAAAACCATTAACTACTCACCCGTTATTTATCGTACACACGTCGGATAAAACAGATATCGGACTGAGGAACATTTTGGCGCGGATTGGAGTACTCGTTACTGTTTGTCCCCGAATTAGACCAAACCCGTTGAGTCGTATATGACTGGAATCCGAATGTAAAATAGTTGATATCGAACGCAAAATGACCGTTAGCCGCTTTTTGTTTATACCAATACACCGCTCCTTGTTCGTGCCACAGATCGTAAAGGCACGGAACATTCACAGCGACGTTCTCCGGCATCTCATCGGTTCTGTCGGCATATTTCAATACTCCGTTACGCGCACCGCTCAACCACGCATTGTTGTCATCGCGATATTGGCGTCGTCCGTAACCCGTATTTCCGATAGGAAAGAAAAGATGCACTCCGGTAGTGTTGTCGCAGATGAAGCAGCCGCGCATGCCTTTCTCTTCGCC
>ENA-UOIZ01001252-UOIZ01001252.1-human-gut-metagenome-genome-assembly--contig:-P88-NODE-1252-length-21713-cov-4.957152_pt1 | contig 21713 bp, 19 predicted proteins | sample MGYA00242336_ERZ723883 | MGnify/ENA metagenome assembly ERZ723883 | reverse complement strand
TTGGACATTTACCAATGCTGAAGGAAAATTACTTGGTGCGACTGCTGCTAAAAAAGTTGCTTGGGATAATGGAACTAAAACATGGACTATTACTATTGATAAATCGACGGGAAATGCGACGATTCAAAATGGAACGTCAACGTATGGCAAATTTTTATATAATGTCAACAGTCCTCGTTTTACGACATATACAAGTAATGCCACAACGAGTATGCTATTGCCTCAAATTTATAGATTAGAGTAATATTAGTTTAGTTAAAGCGGCAATTAAAATTGCCGCTTTCCATTATGTCATCTGTATTATAAACATTTATAAGTATAAAAGCAAAAAGAGCGCCTGAAATTCGGGCGCTCTTTTGTTGACTTCATAGTCATTAAAAGATCGATTAAGGTTTTTAAAGTCCTTAACGACCTTATCAATTATTAACGCGTGTTAGCGGAATGCGTAGTGCGACGGTTCGCGAAGACCCAACAGAAGATCGTGTACGGACATGCGGCGTTTGCCGGAAATCTGTATATCTTCGATTGAAATCCAGCCGTCTGTACATGCCACTGCAAATCGGTTCTTTCCGTCAGTATCGATCTGCCCCACCGGTGCTGAGTGTCGTGACGGTTCGAAGCGGGCAGTGAAGATCTTTGCCGTGCCGACCTCCTCGCCGTTCTTGTACATGTGTGACCATGCCGCAGGATAAGGTGATAAACCGCGGATAAAATCGATAATTTTGTACCCCGATTTATTCCAATCTATTAAACAATCTTCCTTGAATATTTTTGGTGCAGGATGAAGATTTTCGTCGGATTGCGTCTGCTCCATCGGGTTGATGTCGCCGGATGCGATACGCTCGACAGTGTCGAGGACAAGCGATGTGCCGATTGTCATCAATTTGTCGTACATTGTTCCGATCGTGTCGTCATTGCCGATAGGAACCCTAGTTTGACCGATAATTGCCCCCTTGTCTATTTCACGATTGAGCAAAAATGTGGTTACTCCAGTCTCTTTTTCGCCATTTATTATTGCCCAGTTGATCGGTGCTGCACCACGGTATTGCGGGAGTAATGAGGCGTGGAGATTGAAAGTGCCGAAACGCGGCATAGCCCATACGATTTCTGGCAGCATACGGAATGCGATTACGATTCCGAGATCGGGCTGCAATTCCTGCATGGCGGCTACGAATGCCTCGTTTTTCAGTTTCTCGGGTTGCAGAATCGTTTCTATACCGAGTTCTCGTGCGGCAATTTTTACGTCGCTTTCCTGCAATTTAAGTCCTCGACCGGCCGGTTTGTCGGGTGCCGTAACGACGGCGACAACGTTATATCCGTTTTCTACCAATGCTTTGAGCGACGGTACGGCGAATTCCGGCGTACCCATGAATATTATGCGTAAATCTTTGGCGTTCATCGTGTAATATTTATTTATTTGCAGCAGAGTTCGGTGTGCGATTCAATTTTTTGCGCCATTTTTCGGGCAGTTTCGCTATGAAGATTTCCTTGTAATGCTTGTATCTTCCTATGTACCAATCGACATCGAGTAATGCCGAATCGTTTGTCGCTTTATATGTCAGATAGACGGCGATCGGTGCAAGAATCAGTGACGATATCCACATTCCGAAGAAGGAGTTCCATGTGCCTTCCTTGGCGAGTTTTTCGCCGGATATGCTTATAATGTAATAAATTACGAAAAAGATGACTGATATGACGATTGGCATTCCGAGTCCGCCTTTACGGATGATCGCACCGAGCGGCGCTCCGACGAGGAAAAAGATCATGATCGATACTGGTAATGCAAGTTTGCGATGCCATTCATTTTTGCTTCTATAAAGTTGGTTCAATGCCTCTTTCGATGTCGATTCGTCGAAAGAAAACATGTTGCGAGAGTTTTTTGCCGATTGACGTGCGCCGTTCCAGATTCGATTGCGGGTACGTACGTCGGCTTTGGCAATCGAATCTATAACATAGACTTCGCCCATTCCGGAACGGTCTATGCGAATGGAGTCTGGCGGAGTTACGGCGTCGGGATCACGTGCGAAAATCTGTTCGCGCAGGAGCGGCGTGTATGCAGTAGTCGTGATGTTGCCGACCGTCATATCAAGGGAATCTATTGCATGTTGCAATTCGTTGATATTCTTCGTTTGGCTGTTGTTGCTGAACAGATTCTCGTCGGAGCGTTCGAAATCGAAGCCGGACATCGGTATCTTGCCGTCCTGACGGTCGAATTTATGATGGCGCAGAGTGCTGTTAGTGTACCACTGGTTGTTGCGGGTTTGCTCGTATGTTTCGCCGTTATAGAGCGTTACGAGCAGATACTTCTTGTCGTCGGTAAGACGGATATATCCGGAATCGGCAATTGTCGTCGTCATGTTGCCGTTTGATGAACGGTTGTCGTAGATAAGAACGCCGCGCAGCAATTTGGTTGTCGGATCCTGTTTTTCAACACGTATGCTCATGTCGTCTATGCCGTTGAAAAACAGTCCGTCCTGAAATTCCAATGCCTGATTTTGTTGCTTGATGTCGTAGATGATGCTGAACATCTTTTTGTTGGCATACGGTACGAGGTTGTTTACGATGAAGAAACTGCCGATCGATATCAATCCGATGACGATAGTAAGCGGCTGCATGATGCGTGGCAACGACATGCCGGCGGATTTCATAGCCAACAACTCGAAATTTTCGCCCAGATTGCCCATCGTCATGATTGTTGCGAGCAGGATTGCCAATGGAAGTCCCATTGGAATCATATTTACTGTCGCATACATGATCAGTTCGATAATGACACTCGCATCCAGTCCTTTGCCGACCAGTTCGTCGATATAGCGCCACACGAAATTCATCATCAGCACGAAAATGACGATGAAGAACGTCATGAACATCGGTCCGAGATAGGCTTTCAGTACGAGTTTGTGTATTGTTTTCATGGTATTAATGCCGAACTCGTTTTACAATGTACAAAGATAGCGGTTTTGCCAGAATAAGCGCTATCGTCAATACGAATATTATCGCAGGTCCGGACGGAACTTCGAGGTAGTAACTTATCGCGATGCCTGAAATTCCGGCAATTGCTGCGACGATTGCCGACCAAAACGTTATGGTCTTGTAGGATTTGGACAGGAAATTGACGATAACTACCGGCATGGTCAGCAGCGAAATAAGCAGTACTATGCCCATGATCCTGATAGACAGAACGATTGTTACGGCGGTGACGATCGACATCGTGTAGGATATGATTCGGGTATGGAGACCTGCCGATCGCGAGAATTCGCGGTCGAAGGCTACGTACATTATCGGTTTTAGCCAAAGTATTGCGGCTGCGAGCAATATCGTAGCAGTTATCGACAATGCGATTACGTCCGTTCGTGTTACCGTGATTATGTTTCCGAATAGAAAACTCGATAAATCTCCGGATGTATATCCGGGTCGGAGACTCATGAATAATGCACCGATCGCCATGCCTACGCCCCAAATCAGACCTATCGCCGAATCTTCCCTTATTTTTTCGCGTGTACTGATATATTCGATTCCGAGAGACGACAATACGGCGAATGCCATTGCCCCGAGGATGGGGTTTATCCCGAAATAGAATGCTATGCCCAATCCGCCGAACGATGCGTGAGTGATGCCGCCGCTGAGGAAGACCATGCGGCGGGCAACGATGTATGTGCCTATTATGCCGCAAGTTATTCCCGAAAGCAGGCATGCGATGACCGCATTGCTCAGATAACCGTATTCGAATATGTCTTGAATGAATCCCATCGGATTTTATTTTAAGCGTGTAAAAGTACACTTTTTTATCGGAATCGCGCAGTTTTCATCCGCTTTTTGTATCTTCGCATGATAAATAGAACCTAAATTATGCAACGCAGGGTAAATTTTCATACATTGGGATGCAAACTGAACTTCTCGGAGAGTTCCACCATAGCCCGTAAATTCGAGGAGGGCGGCTTCGTGAGAGTCGCTCCGGACGAGGAGGCGGATATCTGCATCATAAACAGTTGTTCTGTAACGGAGCATGCCGACAAGAAATGCCGTAACATAATTCGCAAATTGCATCGCCGGAATCCGAATGCCATTATAGCGGTAACGGGTTGTTATGCCCAACTCAAACCGCATGAAATTGCCGAAATAGAAGGTGTCGATTTGGTGTTGGGTAATAATTATAAAGGCGATACATATAAACGAATACTTGAATTGTCGGAGCGGGGACGTTCACATATTTATAGTTGCGAAACGGATGAAATCGCCAGTTTTTTTACTGCTTTCTCCGGCGGTGACCGAACGAGAGCGTTTTTGAAAGTGCAGGACGGTTGCGATTACTGTTGTTCGTATTGTACCATTCATAATGCGAGAGGTGCGAGCCGTAATATTCCTATTGCAGATGTTGCCGAGCAGGCTCGGCGCATTGCGGCGAATGGACAGAAAGAGATTGTTATCACGGGGGTGAATACAGGCGATTTCGGCAAGACGACCGGTGAAAAATTCATCGATCTGCTGCGGGTCTTGAACGATGTAGAAGGCATCGAAAGATATCGTATATCGTCTATCGAACCCAATCTGCTAACTGATGAAATAATAGAATTTTGCGCATCTTCATATAAATTCCAGCATCATTTCCATATTCCGCTCCAATGTGGTTCGGACAAGGTGCTTGCATTGATGCGGCGACGTTATACGACGGCAAAGTTCGCCGATCGTATAGCAGCCGTTCGTTGCGCGATGCCGGATGCGTTCGTCGGAATAGATGTGATTACCGGTTTTCCGGGGGAAACGGAAGAGGAATTTCGTCGCAGTTACGATTTTCTTGCATCGATAGAGCCGTCGTTCCTGCATATATTTCCGTTTTCGGAACGTCCGAACACTCCCGCCGTCGATTTTCCGGATAAGGTGCAAGCGTCGATATCGACGGCAAGAGTTAAGGAATTGGAGGTTCTTAGCGATCGTCTGCACTTCGACTTTTGCAATAGATATGTCGGGCAAACGGCAGATGTTCTGTTCGAAAGCACCGAAAGAGGTGGAATGATGTACGGTTTTACCGGAAACTATGTAAAGGTGAAAGTGCCGTATCGTCGAGATCTTATAAACAGAATTTCCCGAGTGGAATTAAAGTCTATCGATCCGTCTTCGTGCGATATTTGCGGGCATATTGTCGAATAAAATCGTCGGAATTTATTATATTTGCGAAAATAACGTGATTTGAATTATGAAAGGCATAGGAAAACGAGTCGCGATCGGATTCATGAGCATCGTTGCTCTGTTGTTTATCTCGGGTATGATTTCGTTGTTCGAACTCGGAAATCTGAGCAACGATACCGAAAATATTCTTTCGGCAAGCAAGCGAAATATGGAATTGGCGAAAGACATGCTCAAATCCGCTCACGATCACAGTCGGGCGATGATGAATGTCGCCGTATTCGACGATCGTACGTCCGAGGATCTCTGTCGCCGGTCTATGGGAGATCTCGAAGGTCTGCTCGCTGCGGCTCGCAGCGAAGCGTACAACGAGAGTTGTCTCGATTCGCTCTCATCGACCATGAACGAGTTGCGAACATTGTCGGATGGATATCTGTTGCAGTCCAATAAGCAGTCTGATGCCGAAAAATCGTCGTTGGCGGATTTCGAATTCGATACGGCTTCGTTCTCCGGGAAGGTTTGGTACGACACGAAATACGAAATGATATATTTGCGTTTGTTGGATCAGATCAAGAATTTCATGACTCTTACGCATTCGTCACTCGCTCCTCGTGCAGCCCAACTTAACAAAAACGCCTATCGATCGGTCGCTCCGGTATTCATTTCTCTGATAGTGATGATTGCAATAGTGCTGATGTTCTTCTATTTCATCAATGTATATTGTGTACGGCCTATTTTGAAAATCAACGGATCGTTGCGCGAATATCTTTCGTTCAAATTGCCATATAATGTCAAGGCTGAGTTGATTGACGAACTGAAAGAACTCGATGACAACATCGGGACTCTGATAAATATTTCCAAACAGAACAAGCAATAGACTGTATTATGCGTTTCAGTGTCATATTAAGATATATCGGGACCGTAATGCTTTGTGTGTCGGCATTCATGGCGGTGTCGGCATTCATTTCCTATATGGACAACAGGGATTCGGGATACTACCCTCTCCTTTTGTCGGCATTGCTTACGCTGTTGCTCGGTCTGTTCCCGATGCTGTTCGTGCAGAAAGCCGATACGATAACCAACAAAGAGGGATTTTCGATCGTCGTAGGTTCGTGGATTCTGGCGAGTGTGGTAGGCATGTTCCCCTATTTGATTTGGGGCGGTGAATTTTCGCTGATAAACGCATGGTTCGAGAGTGTATCCGGTTTTACCACTACCGGTGCGACCATTCTTAATGATATAGAGGCTTTGCCTCAGGGATTGTTGTTCTGGCGTTCTGCCACCGCATGGATCGGCGGTGTGGGAGTGGTTATGTTCGCACTCGTTATTCTGCCTTCGCTCGGAACCAACAAAATGGCGTTGTCAAGCGTCGAATTGTCGTCCGTGGCAAAGGATAACTATCGCTATCGCACGCAAATTATCGTCCGTATTCTGTTGATCGTTTATGTTGGATTGACAATAACCACGACATTGTTGCTCAAACTTGCCGGAATGAGATGGTTCGATGCCTTGAATCATGCAATGTCTGTTTGCGCAACTGGCGGATTCAGTACAAAAAATGCGAGTATAGGATTCTACGACAGCCCGATAATAGAAATAATATTGATCGCGGCGATGATTTTGGCAAGTATACATTTCGGACTTATCTATGCTACGTTCGCCCGCAAATCGAATAACATATTCCGCTCGGAGGTTGTTAAAACCTATTTCTCTATAATAGCGGTATGTTCAGTTGCAATTGCCATAAGCATATATGCCGCCGGAATATACCCTACCGTGTGGTCGTCGTTGCGACAATCGGCATTTCAGTTCATTTCGGTAATATCCACTACCGGTTTCGCAACTGCCGATACCAATCTCTGGACGCCTTTCGCTATTATGTTGCTCATTTTCGCATCGATAGTCTGCGCTTGTGCCGGTTCGACGTCTGGCGGAATCAAAGTCGATCGTCTGCTCCTGTTTGTAAAGGTGTTTGCGGCTCGATTGAAATTGCAACAACACCCTAACGCCATAATCAGAATCAGAGTAGACGGAATCTTGCAGGACGAGTCGCAGTTGCATTCAGTAGTGGTTTTTATTGTGATATATCTGTTTCTTATATTGGTCGGCACGGTCGTCAATACGATGTTCGGTCTTGATCTGATGACCGGATTCTCATCGACGGTAGCCTGTATCGGCAATGTCGGACCAGGATTCGGTTCGGTCGGTTCGATGAACAATTTCTCGGAGATCCCGACCGTATTGAAATTGCAGGATACGATATTGATGCTGATGGGACGTTTGGAAATATTCGGATTTATACAGTTGCTGTTTATTAAATGGTGGCGATGAAAAAGTTAGTTCAAGTAATATGGATATTTGTCGGTATCGCATTTTCTATGGATGCGACGGCTTTTGATAACGGTAAAAAGGGCGGATTGCGCAACGACAGTACGTATGTTGCACTCGTTAGGAATATGGAAGCGGAGATTGCCCGGCGCGATTCGCTTGCTCGAGAGGTCTCGGCGATGCGAACGAGATATGCGGAGCGTGCATCGGAACGAGAGTCGTTGGGCTCGCGAATAGTTGTATTGGAGAGTGAGTCGTATGTAGCCAAGGCAAGATGCGACAAGGCTATGGCGGCTTTGGCTGAATACGAACGCAGGTGGATGACTGACAATTTCGGCAAAATATTGTACGGCGAGGCGGTAGAAGCAGTATCCGGTAGTGATGAGAAAATATCCGTACCGAATGCTGCGGTGCGGAAGTTTGCCAATTTGGTTTATAATGATTTTTTCGTCAAAGAACTTCCTGCTCCGGATTATCGTACATTGCGCGAGGCGCAGGATAATGAGGCGAATGTTACCGATGCTATTCGCGAATATCGCAGCGTATATGCTTCGATGATTGCGATTCAACGCGAGTATATGGAGGCGGAGAGCGAATCCGTTGCCGACAGCATAATGCACAGATTTTCGCTTTTGCGGCAGGCTGCCGAACAGGCTGAGCATTCCATCGAGCAAAATTGGACTGCCGTATACGATAATAAGATTTATCTGTACAATTTGTTGATGGAGAAGTGCGGTCGCAGTGATGTCCTTGCCGATGCCGAACGGAAGACGGACGAAATCGCGCAAAACATTGCGGACAGCAGAGGTGTGTACGCATCCGATGTACTGGCTGATTATTACTACCAGAAACGCGGGTTGCTCGATTACGAAATCAAAATCGCATCGGCACTGGATCTCGTTTCTGTAAAGGATTCTCTTGCTCGAGTGGCTACCGAATTGAAAAATATCGACTATCGTGCCGGCAAAATAGCGCTGGAAAAGCGTTATTTCATCGAATACGAACCGTTGAAGGTGATACGACCGACGATATATAATGCTCAGAATCCGATTCCTATTACGAAAGTATACGAACACGGAACTATATATCGTATCAGAATAGGTATATTCACCAATCGTCCCAATCTTTCGGCGTTGCGTGGTATTACCCCTCTTTCGCACACTGATGCTTATCATGACGGTCGCCATGCCTATTTCGTCGGAGGTTTTCGTACTGAGCAAGAGGCAGACGAAGGCGTTGCATATTTGAAACGACTCGGTTTTCGAGATCCGAAGGTCGTTATGTGGGTAGACGGCGAGTACATCACGGAACCGGCAAAATGGACGGCAGAGAATACAGGTGAGTACAATATCGAAATATCGGGGATCGCAACTCTTTCGGAGCATGTAAGGTCGATTGCGATCGCCAAAAATGCGGATTGCGAATTTTCGCGTGTCGGCAATAAGTTCGTTATCGGCAAGTTCGCAGACAAGACTGCGGCAGATGAGATCGCGGCAGCGGTTGCTAAGACCGATGGAGAACCGGTAGTCGAGATAGTGAAAGTAAAGAAACCTTAAAACGAATAAATTATGTTTTACATCATTCTTTTAATATTTCTGGGAGTGCTTTTTCTCGTTGCGGAACTGCTCCTCCTTCCCGGAATATCGGTAGGTACGATATTGTCGCTCGTTTGCTACGGAAGTGCGGTATATCTTGCATTCGCCGACTACGGCTCCTATACGGGTGCGGTAACCATTGCTGTTGTTTTGCTGCTGTCGCTGATAACGACGCTTATATCTCTGCGTGCCAAGACCTGGCAACGTTTTTCGTTGAAGCAGGAGATCGATTCGAGCAGCATGCAACTTCCGGAAAAAGAGATGTCGATCGGTTCCCGAGGCATTTCCGTTTCGCGATTGGCGCCGATGGGCAAAGTCGAAATAGACGGGAAGTCATACGAAGCAAAATCCGCCGATGTGTTTATTGATCAGAAGCAGCCGGTAGAAGTCGTCGGATTCGAGAATTTTACGGTAATCGTCAGGAAAACGGAATAACACCCTAAACCTTAAAACTATATGAACCCATTGAAAAAAATTATTTGTGCGGTAGCGGTTGTGGCGGGATTGTTTCCGAATGCCGTTTATGCCGGCAATGACCCCGAAGCCGATGCCGGAGCGATCGTTATTGCAGGTAATGCCCGATTTACCGTACTTACGCCTCAATTGATTCGCATGGAGTGGAGCGAGGACGGAGTTTTCGAGGACAGAGCGACGCTTACGTTCGTGAATCGCAAACTGCCGGTTCCGAAGTTCGATGTCGTGAACAGCCGGTCGAAAGTAATCATCAAAACATCGGATGTTAAACTGACTTATGTCAAGAACGGCAAGTTCTCGGCAGAAAATCTTAACGCCGAATTCCTGCTCAACGGGAAGAAGACCGTATGGCATTACGGCGATGCGGATTCGTTGAATCTTATGGGTACGACCCGTACGCTCGATCGTGCGGATGGTTGGAAACTCGGTAAAGAGCCTATGGAAACCGGTATCGTGTCGCGAAGCGGTTGCGTTGCGGTGGATGATTCGAACAATCATGTTTTCGAACCTGTAAATTCGCATTGGAAAGAGTGGGTTGCATGCCGCGAAGATAAAGTGCGTCAGGATATATATCTTTTCGCATACGGTCATGATTATATGAAGGCAATTCACGATTATACGACAGTCGCAGGCGCAGTTCCGTTGCCGCCTAAATATGCGTTCGGCTATTGGTGGAGCCGTTACTGGCAATATTCGGACAACGAATTGCGTGATGTCGTCGGAACGTTGCGCAGTCTCGACATTCCTATCGACGTGTTGGTAATAGACATGGACTGGCATGAGACGTGGAGTCTGCGTCGCAACGATCCGCCTAAGGATGAATACGGGCAGCGCATCGGCTGGACGGGTTATACGTGGAAAGAGCAACTTTTTCCGTCGCCTGCCAATTTCCTGAAATGGTGTCGCGACGAGAAACTGAAGACTTCACTCAATCTCCATCCTGCATCGGGCATTCAGCCTTACGAAAAGTGCTACGATGCTTTTACCTCGGCTTACGGTTGGTCTGATAAGGGCAAAAGTGTTCCGTTCCATATCGACGAGCAGAAATGGGCAGACGCATATTTCGATACCGTTCTCGGTCCGATGGAGAAAGACGGAATAGATTTCTGGTGGCTCGACTGGCAGCAGTGGCGCAAAAGTAAATTCACTAAGAATCTGAGTAATACGTTTTGGCTGAATCATGTATTCAACCATCACATGAGCGAATCGACCGATACTCGCCCGATGATTTATCATCGTTGGGGCGGATTGGGTTCGCATCGTTATCAGGTCGGATTCTCGGGAGATACTATTATTTCGTGGGAAACACTCGACTTTCTTCCGTGGTTTACTTCTACCGCATCTAATGTCTGCTACGGATATTGGGGACACGACATCGGCGGTCATACGTTTCGCAAAGGCGAATCGTATACCGAGCCGGAACTCTATCTGCGCTGGTTGCAGTATGGCGTGTTTACTCCGATTTTCAAAACGCATTGCACGAAAAACGGAAATATAGAACGCCGTATATGGAAATTCCCCGATCATATGTTCTATATGCGCGATGCTATTCGTTTGCGCTATACCCTCGCACCTTATATATATAATGCGGCTCGTCAGACCTACGATACGGGTATCTCGATGTGTCGTCCGATGTATTACTACTATCCTGAATGCGACGAGGCATACGATATGAAGCGTCAATACATGTTCGGCGACGATTTGCTCGTAACGTCAGTGGCGTCGAGAGCCGATAAGAAGACCGGACTTGCCGAATGCGATATGTGGTTTCCGGAGGGCAAATGGTTCGACTGCGTTTCTGGAGCGATGATTGATGGGGCGAAATCCGAAACCATGCGCTATACCATTGCCGAGAATCCGTATTACGCTCGTGCAGGAGCGATAATTCCTATGAACCCGAATACGGTGCGTAACTTGCAAGACAAGAACGATACTCTCGTATTGACTTTTATCCCCGGAGCCGACGGCGAACTGTCGTTGTACGAGGACGACGGCATCTCGAAGAACTATTCCGAGGCATTCGCGACGACGAATATATTGAAACGTATCGACGTAAATACGATCCGTATTGAAATTCGTACTCGTAAAGGCTTTTACGAAGGTATGCCGACTGCGCGGAAGTATGAATTGAGACTGCCTGCCACCTTCCCGCCTAAATGCGTGAAGATTAATGGTCGAAAGATCGATTATGCCCGTTATGCAGCGGAAAACGAATGGACTTACGACGGTTATGCGCTCGCACCGGTGATATATACGGGAATGTGTCCGTGCGATAGCGATTGCATCGTCGAAATCGAGATGAATGACGGCGATATGGTTGCGCAGCCGCGTCTTTACGGCAAACAGGGGATATTCAATCGTTGCGTCGGTCTGACACCGGAGTTCAAGGAGAATTATGCAGTCAATTACGACCCGTGGTCGATGTTGCCTGATGAATATATGAGTGTTTCGCAAGCGCCGAATTACATAACCGAATACCCTTTCGAAATTTGCAAATGGCTGGATCGCTACGATGACGGGATAGCGAAACTGATTCCGTCGCTCGAAAAACTCGGTGTACTCGATGCCGACTTTATAGCAAGACTCAAAGCGCAACTTACAACTGGAAACTAAACCTCTTAAAAATTATAAATTATGGAACTGGAACTCGGTATTATCGTTTTAGTCTCGTTCTTGGGACTTATAGCCATTTGGCTGATATTCTATTTCATTCCTGTCGGACTATGGTTCTCCGCACTTGTGTCGGGAGTGCATATCTCTCTGCTTCAACTCGTGTTGATGCGCTGGCGCAAGGTGCCGCCGTCGGTTATCGTATCGTCGATGATCGAAGGAACCAAGGCGGGTTTGAAACTCAATCCGAACGAACTGGAAGCACACTATCTCGCCGGCGGAAATGTTCGCAACGTGGTACATGCTCTCGTGTCGGCTCAGAAAGCGAGCATAATGCTCGATTTCAAGATGGCTACGGCTATCGACCTTGCCGGACGCGACGTGTTCGAAGCCGTGCAGATGTCGGTAAATCCTAAGGTTATCAATACTCCACCGGTCGCTGCCGTTGCGAAAGACGGTATACAGTTGATCGCCAAGGCTCGTGTTACCGTCCGTGCGAACATCAAACAACTCGTCGGCGGTGCGGGCGAAGAGACTGTGCTGGCTCGTGTGGGCGAAGGAATCGTTTCGTCGATCGGTTCGGCTGCGACGCACAAGGTCGTACTCGAAAATCCGGACTCGATCTCTCGTGTGGTTCTTGAAAAGGGATTGGATGCGGGAACTGCATTCGAAATCCTGTCTATCGATATTGCAGATATCGATGTGGGAAAGAATATCGGTGCGCAGTTGCAAATGGATCAGGCGGATGCCGACAAGAACATCGCGCAGGCAAAAGCGGAGGAGCGTCGTGCAATGGCGGTTGCTCTCGAACAGGAGAATCGCGCAAAGGCTCAGGATGCCCGTGCCAAGGTGATTCTTGCAGAGGCGGAGGTGCCGCTTGCAATGGCTGAGGCATTCCGTAACGGCAATCTTGGCATAATGGATTACTACAAGATGAAAAACATTATGGCTGATACGCAGATGCGCGAATCCATCTCGAAGCCGGAGAAAAAATAGACGGTTTCGCTATGCTTCTTTTGGAAGACCTTATTTATGCTCTGACTTCATTTGTAATGGAGTCGGAGCATAATTACGTTACTTCTGATATGGCTATTGATCCGGCGGATGTCGGGCAACGGCTGTATGATGCTCCTATTGTTGCTGTCGGAGCAGCAAATGATCCCGAATGGGACGTAATGAAGCGACCGGAAGCCGTAGGTGAATTGTTCCGAACTCCGAAAGAGTGGATGCCGGAGACGGTAAGCGTCGTTTCGTATTTTGCCCCATTCAGCGATTTCGTCGTCGACGGCAACAAGGTGGATTCTGTGGATGTCGGCAACGGCTGGCTGTATGCCCGTATCGAAGGGCAGGCATTTTTGACGGAGGTGAATCATTTCCTCGAACGCTGGTTGCAGGAACGCGGGTATAAGGCATTTTTGCCGTATGCGAGTCCGGAGTTCAAATACGTTTTTGCAGCCGGAACGAATGATGAGATCGCCAATAAATCGTTGAGTTATACGAGCAACTGGTCGGAGCGCCACGTTGCATACGTTTGCGGTTTAGGCACGTTCGGATTGTCGAAAGGTCTTATTACCGAACGCGGCGTGAGCGGACGTTTCGGAAGTGTATTGACTGATGCGGTTTTGCCGGTAACCGGACGAAAATATTCTGATATATATGATTATTGTACTATGTGCGGAGCATGTGCAGAGAGATGTCCGGCAAAAGCGATTTCGTTGAAAACCGGCAAATCCCATCCGGTGTGTGCATCATATTTCGATACGTTGCGCGATAAATATGCTCCACGATTCGGTTGCGGAAAATGTCAGGTGCATGTCCCGTGCGAGCGAGGAATTCCGAAAAAGAGATAACCTATAAGCCGAAAGCGCAATAGTTTTTCAAAAACTATTGCGCTTTCGGTATTTAAGGACTTTATTGCCCGCGTCGCTCAATATACTTTCTCGACTTCGATCGGATTCTGTACGACCTCTTCGATCTCGTCCCGCCATCGCAACGCTGCGTGCGTCCCGTCGCAATATGGTTTGTTGGCAGACATTCCACAGCGACATAGTACGGTGCGATTCCGAATCTCGTAACCTTGTCCGTCTTCGCGTGATATAAGTATTCCGCCACGAACCCACAGTCCGCCGCTTGCGCCGATTGCTTGGTCTTCGATCAGTCCGATGCTCGGTTCGTATTTGTATTCGTAAGGCTTTTCGCTGTCGTTGTCCCAAGCCATCAGTCGTCCGCTCGGACACATCGACGCTTCGCGAATCGCCAAGTTGCGAGCCTGCGGGTCTTCCGCCGAATCTGCGAGCGACCATACACCGTCGCCCGCATCGCAGAATCTTGCGAAAACGCAGTATTTGGGATTGTCGGTTATCGAAATTTCCTCTCCGGATGTGATTTCGATATTGTCGAGTAGTGCTTCGGGCGGCGAAGATAATTCGGGATTCCATTTGTGTCTGGTGTGTGTGCCGTCGCAGTACGGCTTGTTGGCGGATGCTCCGCAACGACACAATGCGGTCGGCTCATTATCGGTTTTGAAATGACGACCTTCGCGAAACTCCCAACTTTCGCCTTTTGCGTTCGGCACTATGAACTGTTGCGCCAACGGCGGTCGTCCGAAGACGAGATACGGTCCCTTCTCGGTAATCGTTATGCGGAATCGAGATTCCGCCTGCGACGATCCTGTTTCGACTTTTTGTTTTGCCATATAATAAATGCCGTTAAAATCCGTTCGAAGATTGGCAACAATTATTCCCAACGGATGAATTGATGTGTGAAAATGTTGGAATATTCCCGACTTTTTGAGTATCTTTGCCATTTAGAGATATAAAAGACAAATATTGTATATATGAAAAACCTGAAATTATTGTTGTTTTCGGTAATTGCGATCGTCGGCTTGATCTCCTGTAACAAGAATGAGTCGTACAGTGTTACGTTCCCTCAGACGGGTTTCTATTTCAAGTGGGGCGGTTCGGCGCAGACGGTTTCGTATTCGACGCACAATATCACTTCCGTCGAAGTTACTTCGATCAGCGACGGATGGTCGTGTGTCGTGAATGCCGCGGCAAAAACCGTAACGATAACTCCGCCGGAAGACCCGTCAGATGACGAAAAACGCGAGGACATGCGTACCGGAACGGCGAATATATCGGCGGTTTCCGAAAAAGGAAACACGGCCAAATATGTTCTTACATTCCATATCATAGATAATTCCGAGGTGAATCTCAACGAGAATAATGAATATGCCAATTGCTATGTCGTGTCTACTCCGTATGCTCTTTACACGTTCGATGCTAAAGTTGCCGGTGTTGGGACTAAGCGTATCGATACGTCGAGCGTAGAGTTGTTGTGGCAGTCTAAATCGAACCTGATACAGCATTTGAGCATGAACGATGACGGCAAGGTTACATTTTTCATCGATCGCCTGAGCGATGAAGACGGATATGTAATGGAGGATGGCAAATATGTTATTCCTAACGGTAATGCCGTTGTCGCAGCCCGCAATTCCTCGGGTGCGATAATTTGGAGTTGGCATATATGGTCGGTTCGCGAGAGTGCAAATCCGCTGTCGACTTACGATACTTATTCGAACGGAAAGTCGTATATGAACAAGAATCTCGGTGCGTTCGACAACAGCGCCGGTGCTACGGACGATACCGATGCAATACTCGGATCTTACGGCTTGTACTACCAGTGGGGGCGCAAAGATCCGTTCGTACGACCTTATTATTATGATTGCGCCAACAATTACGACGAACGCATTTACGGTTCGTCCGGTAGCGCGACGTACGTTCGTTTCGAGGAGACGAATGCTACGGTCGGAACGATAGAATACGCTATTGCCAATCCAATGACTTTCATTACCAATGCTGCTTGTGTTACGGATGACGGCGACGGTGTCGGCGATTGGATGAATACGCCTGACCGTAATTTGTGGAGCGATACCGCAAAGAGTGATTACGATCCGTGTCCGGCAGGATGGCGAGTTCCGTCGAAATCGGATTTCGATGTACTCTCGCTTTCGGATGAGGAGGATGCGAAGGATCTGGAAACGGCTCGCAAACAGTATGGTTGGAGTCTGAGTGACGGTCAGATCAAGTATTTCTATACCGGAGCGGGTTACAGAAGTTATTATAACGGAGTTATTACCAATATGAACCATAAGGACGGCGTGTATCCGTCGGTGCCGGAACCGTGGGAGGGATATTATTGGACTACCGGCAAGTCGAGCGACGGAAAGCAATCTACCTGTATGTATTTCGATCTTACTACGACGCGAACTATCAATAAATTTAATTTGAACTATCCGTCAAAACGCGCCAATGCAATGCAGATTCGTTGCGTGAAGATGTAGTTGCGGTGAATTGCGATTTATATATGGGCATGCTCGCGCGAGTATGTCCTTTTTTTGTACATTTGCGGTGATGAAGACTGTAACGGAGATATTTGGAACACTCGGCGACAGGTTGTTGCAATTTGGTGAAGACGATGCGTCGCGAACAGTGTGTGAAGATGCGCTGAAGGCTAACGAATGGTTTGCAGACGTCGATATTAGATGTGCGATCGATGCGATATGCAGACAGATGCTGCAACGCGAGAAAATCGAACAATGGTTGGCTGCCTACCCTATTGTTGCGCATGTGCCGAAGCGAGTGGCGATAATTATGGCCGGCAATATTCCTCTCGTAGGATTTTTTGACCTAATGTGTGTCGTTGCGAGCGGAAATGTTCCGTATGTAAAGTATTCGAGTAAAGATACGGCTCTTATGGAGTATATCGTATCGTTATTACGCGATATAGAACCCGAATTGCAAATCGAGTATTTTAGTGGAGACGTGCCGGCAGATGCCGTAATCGCGACCGGCGGCGACAGTGCCAATCTCTATTTCGGAACGGTATTCGCCGGTATTCCGCACCTGCTTCGCGGGAGCCGTCATTCTGTCGCCGTATTGTCGGGAAATGAAACGGATATTGATCTGTCCGGTTTGGCGAACGATGTTTTTATGTATTCGGGTTTGGGTTGTCGCAATGTATCGCTCGTATTTGTTCCGCGCGGGTATGAATTGCGGCTGCCGGCGAGACGAATGTGTAGTGGTTATCACAACAACTATCTGCAGTGTCGTGCGATGCTTGCCATGCGAGGTATCGAGTTCTTCGATAACGGAGACGCGGTATTCGTTCGCGGTGCAGCCGAATTTCCGATGGCTCTTAGCCGAATAAATATTGCGGAATACGACTCTATGGATGAGGTGGTGGAGTGGCTGTCGAAGAATGACGATAAATTACAGTGCGTCGTATCGTCTGCGACGGTTCATCATCGGGTTGTTCCATTCGGACAGGCGCAATATCCGTCGCTTACGGATTATCCCGACGATGCGGATGTGATGGATTTTCTGTCGGCTTTATAAATAGAAAGGTTATAGCCTTAAACTATATGCTATAACCTTTCTGAGATTATTAGTTGATGTTCAGTCTCTTTACGAATGTCGCTTTGTTGTCAAAATACACCTCTCCGTTTTGGTATCCGATCTGTTCGTAAGCACAATATTGGCAATCTCCCGAATCAGAATAAGTATATTTCCATGTTTTTATGGTTGTGTATACCGGATCATCACAGATTGTATATTTCTTTTCTGATATCCAACCGTTATTGTCATATTTATATTCTGTACGTCCTATAATATTGCCATTTTCGCCGTATTCTTCCTCATACTCTATCCAAGGTTGTTTCCATGCATCGAATTTGTGTGTATCGGTAATCGGAGTTTTTGTTACCGGATCGTTATCGTCATTCTCTGCGCATGCCTGCAAAGACAAACTTACAAACAGCCCGATCGTAAAGGCTGCTAAAATCAAACATAATTTTTTAATCATAACTTTTTTGTTTTGGTTCGTACTGTCCCCCATACGAAAATAATAATGAAGATTTGGAGCATACATACAAACAGCGTGGGACACAGTCTTATTCATTTCTGAGGTATCGCCAAACACCTTTGTCCAACCAGACTATGCCCACGCCGCATGGCGTGAACAAGAATCTATTCTCGGACTCTTAAATTTGGCGATTTTCAGAAATGAGAATAAACGCTAACGCATTTTATATGTCGATTTTAATTTTGTTCTCCTGATTTTATACCATAGGCAATCTCATTTGTGTTTTTTTGTTGTTGCAAATATAATGATTTGTGTCGATTCGGCAATGATTATCGACGATTGACCGGTTTTGCGTATTCGATTTCATTTGAATTTCGTATATTTGTGAAAAGTAAATCTCAAAACAAATTATATATGAAAAGATTTATTCTTTCTATTTTCGTAGTTCTTGCCGCATGTTCGGCTATGGCTCAACCTCCGCGCGGAATGATGCCGCCACCTCCACAGCATGGTGGAGCGGATCAACCGTCCGACCGCAGTATTGCCAAACGTTACGATCATTTGAAAATCGCACTCGAGATGAACGATGAGCAGATCGAAAAATTCGCTCCGGTTTATTCTGCTTATCAGCGTGAGGTGCGAGGTATTCGCAAGGATCTTAAAGAGTTGATGGACTCGTACAAGGGCAAAACCATTGATGATAAGGTCGCATTCAGACTCGTAATGGCGCAACTCAATGCGGATGCGGATGTTATACGATGCAAAAAGGAGTATATGCGTGTTTTCAAGGATTATCTTACACCGGATCAGATGTCGAAGATATTCCTCGTCGAGAATCGTCCGCCGAGAAAGCCGCATGACGATAACCGAGAAGAGCATCAGGCACCGATGCAGCGTTAACTAAAAATGCCCGAAATATTTCGGGCATTTTTAAGTTTTTCAAATGTCGTGCGACAGCGACGGAGGTATACAACCGCTTACGTCGAAATCGCCCCAGCGTTCGGCGATAGACAATATGGTTGCCTGTAATTCGGCAGGATCGTTGAGCGTTACGAGTTTCAATCGAGTATCTTTGAAATTGGGCAACCCCTTGAAGTAGTTGGATAGATGGCGTCTCATTTCAAGTATTCCTACCCTCTCACCTTTTATTTCTATCGATTTTGCAAGGTGCTCTTTTGCAATCTCGACACGTTCTGCAACGCTCGGTTGCGATAATGTTTCGCCTGTTTGCAGGTAGTGCTTTACCTCTCGGAAGATCCAAGGTCTGCCATATGTCGCGCGTCCGATCATTATGGCATCTACACCGTATCGGTCGAACATGAGTTTGGCTTTTTCGCCGGAATCGATATCGCCGTTGCCGATTATCGGAATGTGTATGGCGGGATTGTTTTTCACTTTGCCTATAAGCGTCCAGTCGGCTTCGCCACGGTATAGTTGGGCGCGGGTTCGTCCATGAATTGTCAGCGCGGCTATGCCTGCATCCTGCAATCGCAATGCAATCTCCTCTATGTTTTTGGATTCATCGTCCCAGCCGAGACGAGTTTTGACGGTTACTGGTTTACGTACCGCCTGCACGATTTGTTGAGTCATTTCGACCATCAGTGGAACATCGCGCATCATTCCTGATCCTGCACCTCTGCCTGCGATTTTTTTCATCGGACAACCGAAATTGATATCGATGACGTCAGGGTCGGCACTCTCGGCGATTTTGGCGGCTTCGACCATCGGTTCTATCAAATTTCCGTAAATCTGTATGCCTACGGGACGTTCGAAATCGCAGATATTCAGTTTTGCCCGCGATTTCCAGGCGTCGCGTATAAGCCCGTCCGAGGATATGAATTCGGTGTAAACCATGTCTGCACCGAATTTTTTGCACATGTATCTGAACGACGGGTCGGTTACATCCTCCATTGGTGCGAGAAATACGGACTGTTCGCCGAATTCGATATTGCCGATTTTCATATATCGTTCTTTTTATAAATTTGATATGAGTTTACCATGTTCTGCCAGACGATGTAGGCGGTCGGAGCAACGCTCGACAGCGGATCGAGAAACGATTGTGCCATCCATACCGCCAATACCGTATTTTTCTGTCCGAGCGATTGTCCTCCCGCTATGCGATCCCCGTAGCGGGAGCCGATGAACCGTCCCAATGCGAACTGTGCGATGCAGATGACGAATGCAACGGCTGCCAATGTGATCTCGGTGCTGCTTTCGGCAGTACCGTGGTCGATGATGAATACCGTTGTCCGTCCGATGATGACAGCGAGCGAAACAAGCCAGAGATAGAATGATATCCGACTGTGGTTCGATACCCATTTGCCGATCGGCTTTATGCCGAATCTGCATAACTGTCCGACAATGAATGGAGCAATGAGCAGGGGTGCGACTTTCGATAGTATTTGCCATAGCGAACATTCTCCACTGCCTGTAAATGATATTATTACAGGTGCGAGCAGTGCTGTGGCGAGATTGCATATCAGACTGTATGTCGCCATAGTTTCGATATTCGCGCCGAGCATACCGCCTATGACTACGGCTGCCATGGCTATCGGTGCGAGTACGCATATCATTGCTCCTTGTGCGACGATTTCATCGAATGGTGATAATGCGTAATATACTGCAGTACACCCTATCATCTGTGCTGCGAGCAACCATGCGTGCATTATGCTCGGTCGCATTTTGCGTACGTCTACACGGCAGAATGTAAAAAACAGCATCAGGAAAATAAGCGAAGGTGTAACCATGTGTCCGCTCCATTCGTCGATAGCGGAGATTTGACGACAGAAAAGCGCACCGACGACCATTCCCATGGGCATCGATGCGGTTTTGAGCGTATGTGGCGACAAGTGCATCATCCTATGACAGCAACTCTTTGACTTTGGCGGCGATCTCCTTGCCGTCGGCTTTGCCGGCGAGGTTCTTGGACGCAATGCCCATAACTTTGCCCATCTCTTTCATGGACGTTGCTCCCGATTCGGCGATTATTGCTTTTACGGCTTCGGTGAGTTCTTCCTCTGTCATCTGTTTCGGGAGAAATTCCTGCATCACCGCGACCTGCCCCAACTCTTCGTCTGCGAGATCCGGACGGTTCTGAGCCTTGTAGAGTTCTGCCGAATCGCTACCCTGCTTGGCGAGTTTTGAGATAATCTTGATTACGTCGGCATCCGGCAGTTCATCTACTGATGTTCCCGATGTTTTAGCCTCGATGATGAATTTCTTGATGTTGCGCAGAGCGCTGAGTCTTACTGTGTCTTTTGCTTTCATGGCATCCATGATGCCTTTCGAAATCTCTTTTTCCAATGACATGTCGTGTATGTTTAATGGTTGTTATTTTATACCGTTAAAGACATATGGCGCGTATTTGTAGCCGTCGCGGTCGTATACTTTCCGCAATGTTTCAAGACGCGATTTGAAATCTTCGTAGTTCTTGCGGTCGTAAGACCAGCCGACTTCGGCGAGTGCAGCCAAACGCGGCAGAAGCATGTGTTGTACGTGGTCGAATGTCGATATGTATTCCGTCCAAAGGTTTACCTGTACACCGACTATGTATTTCTGCTCCTCTGAATTCAGTCCGGCATACGGATCGAGCGCATAGACTTTGTCGATAGGATTCGGTTTGCGTCCGTTAGCGAGGGGTTCTCCATTCGCAATGGGGTTGTATGTCTGGTAATAATCTATGTAGCAGTGCGAATTGGGAGCCATTATGACTTTGTTGCCCAA
>ENA-UOIZ01001247-UOIZ01001247.1-human-gut-metagenome-genome-assembly--contig:-P88-NODE-1247-length-21768-cov-5.116060_pt1 | contig 21768 bp, 20 predicted proteins | sample MGYA00242336_ERZ723883 | MGnify/ENA metagenome assembly ERZ723883 | reverse complement strand
TTCTTCCGAAAGAAATATACGCCTTCTTCCTGTTGGTTGGAGAAAAGATAATTTGGAAAATGTGCTGGTATCTATACAAAGAAAATTTGCATAAAAGATACCGTTATGGTATCTATACACTTAAAATGTAACATTTAGATACCACAAAGTCTCTATGGAACAAAAATTGCTTCTTCAGGTACCATTTTTTCAAAAAATCGGTATCTGAAGAAGCAATTTTTCTCTTACAGGTGACATTCCTTTATTTCAGGCATTGAAAATAAGAAAATGTGTCACCCTAATCATTATTTTTTTATCAATAGATCCCGTCGTATCGAGAAAATTTATATTTATACTTGTTATTTATTGGCAAACCCTCCGCATAAGCTTCTTCCGACAGTGGAAGAATGCCGGAAGCAGGAAACAATCCGCAAACAGCCATGCCAGCGGACTGGCAAAACATGCAGCCGTAAATCCGAAGATCGGTACAAAGATCAGACCGATCAATGCGCGGGCAATCATCTCAAATACACCGGCAAATACAGCAAAGCCGGAAAATCCCATTCCCTGAATAAGAAAACGAACAATATTGACCAGCGACAGAAGCATATAAAAGCAGGTGTTGGTGATCAGAAATTGTCTGGCCTGTGCGACAACCTGTGTGATATTGGCACTGTCCGAAGGAGCTATAAACAGATAGATCAGTGGACGTGCAAGGAAAATGATGACAACAAGGATCGCTGCGGAGTAAACTGCGGCAAGAATGATGGCGGATTTCATACCGCTTGCCAGACGATCATATTTTCCGGCACCCACGTTTTGTCCACCGTAAGTTGCCATCGTAGAACCGAGTGCGTCAAATGGGCACACCATAAACATCGAAATACGGCTGCCGGCCGTCATGGCTGCCACGGCACCGGAACCTAAGGTGTTGACAGCAGTCTGCAGAATGACGCTTCCGATGGCGGTAATGGAATACTGCAGACCCATAGGAAGTCCCATAATCAGAAGATTTCTTACATAGGAAGCATCCAGTACCCAGTCGGAGCGCTTCAGATGCAGAATGTCAAATTTCCGGATGATCACGAAAAGACACAGCACACCGGAAACCGCCTGCGATAAAACGGTAGCAAATGCGGCACCAAAAACTCCCCAGTGCAGACAGATGATAAAGAACAGATCCAGTCCGATATTTAAGACAGCCGCAACGATCAGAAAAATGACCGGCGTGATGGAATCCCCCAGAGAACGCAGGTAGGAGGAGAGTATATTATAAAGGATGGTGGCTGGTATGCCGGCAAAAATAACAACAATATAATTGTAGGACAGGTCGATAATATCGGAAGGTGTCTGCATCAGCACCAGAATCTGCCGACAGAAAATGACGGTCAGTGCCGTGAGAACACCGCCGATGAGAACCGACAGAATGGCGGAATTACCGACATATTTGCGCACGCCGTCATAGTCGCGCGCACCGAACCGCTGGGCAACCGGCAGACCGAAACCGTTGCAGATTCCCTGACAGAATCCTATGATCAGAAAATTGATACTTCCGGTTGCCCCAACTGCAGCAAGTGCCGTCACGCCGAGATAGCGGCCGACAATGATGGTGTCCATGAGACTGTAAAACTGTTGAAACAGCATACCGAACAGAAGCGGTACGGCGAAACCGAGAATCAGTTTCATAGGGGAACCGCTGGTCAATTCTTTTGTTGTACTTCTTGCCATAATGATTTACTCCTTTTATATTTTAAACAAAACTGCAAATGCTAGGATATTTTATCACGATTGTGTAAAACTACAAGAGGAAAAAATGCTGAAATTTCATTTTTTTTGCTTTTTTTTTGCCGCGTCAATTCTTTACATTTGAGGAAGAATGCGGTAGAGTGGTAAGTGACTGTAATATTGTACATATAAAGGAGATTAAAGTTGAAAAACTGGGAAAAAAATATACGTAAGGTTGTTCCCTATACACCGGGAGAGCAGCCAAAGAAATCACAGATCATCAAGTTAAATACCAATGAAAATCCATATCCGCCGGCACCGGGGGTAAAGGAAGCACTGGCACATTTTCATACGGATGATCTGCGGCTGTATCCGGATCCGGTGGTGACAGATCTGGTGGATGGGATTGCACAATTCTATCAGGTAGCCCCTTCACAGGTCTTTGTCGGTTTCGGATCGTATTATGTTCTTGCAATGCTTTTTATGACCTGCTTTAATTATATGAAGGCGATTCTGTTTCGTGTTATTACCTATTCATTTTATGACGTGTGGGCAGAAATGCTTCGCATTCCGTATACACAGATTCCGCTGGATGATGCATTCCGCCTGAATCCGGCAGATTATAAATGTGAAAATGGTGGAATCGTATTCCCAAACCCGAATGCACCGACCGGGGAACTTCTTCCGGTATCTGCCATTGAGGAGATCGTTCAGGCAAATCCGGATGTGATTGTGATCGTGGATGAGGCATATATTGACTTTGGAGGAGAGAGTGCCCTGCCTCTGATTGATAAATACGATAATGTAATTGTGGTACAGACATTTTCCAAGTCACGTTCTCTGGCGGGGTCGAGGATTGGCTTTGCCATCAGTAATCCGACACTGATTAAATATTTAAATGATGTGAAGTATTCCTTCAATTCATACACGATGGATCGTATCACCATTGCTTTGGGAACGGCATCTATCCGTGACCGGGCATATTTTGAGCAGACGACAGAGAAAATCATAAAGACAAGAGAGTGGACCAAAGAGCAGCTTCGGGCACTCGGGTTCGTATTTGGTGATTCCAAAAGCAACTTTATTTTTGCCATGCATCCGGATGTTTCCGGTGTGGAACTGTTTGAAGCACTGAAGAAAAACGATATTTATGTGCGGCATTTTGGCAAGCCGGCACGGATCAACGAATATCTGCGTATCACAATCGGTACGGATGAGCAGATGCATAAACTGATCGATTTTCTGAAAAAATATTTAAATAAATAAAGCGAGGATTTTTTATGTTGACAAAATACTTGTGGGTATTTTTGGTTTCCATGGTACCACTGGTGGAACTGCGCGGTTCCATTATTATTTCGCAGGGACTGCAGCTGCCGGTACTTTCTTCTTATATTGTGGCAATTATCGGAAATATGCTGCCGGTGCCGGTGATTTATCTGTTTGCACGGAAAGTTCTGGTATGGGGAGCGGATAAACCGGTGATTGGAAAGTTTTTTTCCTGGTGTCTGGAGAAGGGAGAAAAGGGCGGAAAGAAATTACAGGAAAAAGCAGGCCGGGGGCTGTTTATCGCACTGCTCCTGTTTGTAGGAATTCCGCTTCCGGGAACCGGTGCATGGACAGGAACACTGGCGGCCAGTATTCTGGACATGGATTTTAAATCAACAATTATCGCCGTCATGCTCGGGGTTCTGCTTGCAGGAATTATTATGATGGTGCTCAGTGTGGCAGGATTCGGCATGTTTTTGAAATAACCAAGGAAGTAATTAATCAATGAAAGACAAGAAAAAAAACAAGACGATTCCGCGTCAGGTGCGCTGGGATAAGCTTGATAATACAGCACATCTTTTCCCGTCCATTGCGGGGGAGAGTATGACAAACGTGTACCGGATCAGTGTGACCTTAAAAGAAGAGGTTCAGGTGGAATTTCTGCAGCAGGCGCTGGACATGATTCTGCCGAAATTCGATGGGTTTAATCTTCGGATGCGCACAGGCGTATTCTGGTATTATTTTGAAGAGAACGGAAAAAAGGCGCCGAAAGTCACGGAAGAGGCGATGTTTCCATGCCGGTTTATCCGGCAGAACAAAAACCGCAATTATCTGTTCCGTGTGACCTATTATAAGTCAAGAATCAATCTGGAAGTGTTTCATGTACTGACCGATGGCATGGGAGGCATTAATTTCCTCCGGGAGCTGACGTATCAGTATCTGCGTCTGGTGCATCCGGAACTGGCGGAAAAAGAAGGAAACAAACTGAGCGGAGATACCTCTCTCAGCAGGGAGGACAGCTTTGTCCGCAATTACCGCAGCAGCAAGCCAAGCGGATTTAATAAAGAAAAAGCATATCTGATCAAAGAAGATAAACTTCCGGCCGGAGAATTTGGTGTCATGCATGGGCGGATGCCGGTCTCACAGCTGAAAAAGGTAGCACATGGCTATCATGCATCTTTGAATGAATATTTTGTTGCAGTCTTTGTATGGAGTGTGTATAAAGAACTGTTACACGGGATGCCGGGGAAAAAACCGATCCGAATCGCAGTGCCAGTCAATCTGCGGCCGTATTTTGATTCGGATACGACAAAAAACTTTTTTGTTATGGTATCTGCAGAATTCCGTCCACAGAAAGAGTCCTATACGTTTGAGGAAGTACTTGCATGCATACAAAGCAGCCTGCACTCCCAGATCAATAAGGAACATTTAGAGGATCTGTTTTCTTACAGTGTATCCAATCAGAGGAACCTGCTTATGCGTCCGGTGCCGTTATTTTTGAAAAATATTGCCATGCGTATCGTATATGAAAAATCCGCAGTGGCAAATACGACAACGATCACAAACATCGGTAATATCAAGATCAAAGATATTTACCAGCCCTATATAGAAGGTTTTTCGGCTTTTATAGCCATGTCAAAAGGGCAGTATCTGAAAGGAACGATCTGTTCTTACCAGGATACGCTGGTATTTACATTCAGTTCCATCTTTTCCGAGGCTCTGGTACAGAAGGCATTTTTCCGCAAGATTGCGGCGGATGGTGTGGATGTGGAGATTGAGACGAACGGAGTATATTATGAATAAATGCAAAAAATGTAATGTTGTCATATTGGACGATACGGACCGCTGTCCGCTCTGTAAACATGTGCTGGAGTCGGACGGGATACCGGGAGAGAGCCGGTATCCGGATGCCATTGCAACGGCGCGTAAATTCCGGTTTGTGGAGAATCTGGTACTGTTTATCTCCATTGTGGCGGAGTGTCTGCTGATTGCCATCAATTTTCAGGTGGACAGGGAAGTGGCATGGAGCCTTGTAATTGGTATCATTCTTTTATATGGAAATGTGGTGCTTCGCATGGCGATTCTGGGAAAATCCGGATATCTGGCCAAAACCGTCTGTCTGGTACTTCTTGCCATTGTAATGCTTCTTGGAATTGATTATCTGACCGGATACCGGCGCTGGTCGTTAGACTATGTGTTTCCGGGGGGAATCATTGCCATTGATCTGGCGTTGTTTATCCTGATTCTGATAAACCGGAGAAACTGGCAGAGTTATATGATGTCGGAACTGCTGACGATATTGCTGAGCATTGTACCGGTGGTATTACTGCAGATGAGAATCATTCATTTTCCATATCTGGCATGGGGGTCCCTCGGGGTATCGGTATTTTTATTCCTTGGAACACTGATTCTTGGTGATCAGCGTGCACGAACCGAACTGAAACGGAGATTTCATATATGATAGAAAGCGAAGCGAGTGTAAAAGGACGTGTGGTGGCAGAAATGCTGTCACATTTTACCAATGATTTGAAAATCGGAAAAAAAATAAAGAGCGGAGAGCTGCGCAAGCGGATGATAGAGCCGCCATGGATTCCACCGGCAATGTTTAACCTGACAGGAATCAATATGGATCATTTTACGATGAAACTTTTGTCGTTAAAGGAAAATCCAAACACGGATTACGTGATTCTGCAGTTACACGGCGGTGGTTATACGGGAGCTGTGCGCAATGCGTATTATGTGTTTGCAGGATTATATAACGAGCTGAGCCATGGATGCAATGTGCTTACTCCGGATTATCGTGTGGCCCCGGAGAATCCATATCCGGCAGCACTTGAAGATGCATTGGCATCATACCGCTGGCTGCTTTCCAAGGGATATTATGGAGAACAGATTATCCTTGCCGGAGATTCGGCAGGCGGTGGACTGGCGATGGCACTCTGTATGTATCTGCGGGATCATAATATGCCGGTACCGGGAGGAATCATAGCCATGTCTCCGTGGACGGATCTGACGGCCAGCGGGGAGTCTTATGAGACCAATTATGAGAAAGATCCACTGTTTGGAAATACGAAGGAGAGTCTGATTTACCAGAATGATTATCCGGGGGAACATGACCGGATGGACCCGTATATTTCTCCGCTGTTTGGGGATTTCCGGGGATTTCCGCCAATGCTCATACAGGTTGGATCGATTGAGATGCTTCTGAGTGATTCGGTTTCGGTAGCGGCAAAGGCAAGGGAGCAGGGGGTAAAAGTGCGCCTGTCTGTTTATGAAGGGATGTTTCATGTGTTCCAGATGGCATATCTGAATATTCCAGAATCAAAGAAGGCATGGGCAGAAGCCGGCAAATTCATTGATGTGCTGCGCACGGACAGCAGACTGTAAAAATTATTACAAAAATGGCGCGGAATTTTTTCACATATTGCATAAACGCCTAGATACGTCTACATTTCCATGGAGTAAGCCTCCACATGATGTAGAAATGTGGGTTGACAATAACACAAGATGTAGTGTAGTCTTGTATTTGTTAATGAAAATATACAAGATATAGGGAGTAATCTCTATATCTTATATTTTGTGTAAACAATCGTTTATAAAGATAGAATTTGAGAGGAAGATGGAACATGAAAATTATTAAGAGAAGCGGAGTCGAAGTATTTTTTGATTCGAATAAGATCGTTGCGGCTGTACAGAAAGCGAATGCATCGGTAATCGATTATGAAAAACTCAGCGATGAGCAGATTCAGGAGATTGCCGATAATGTGGAAGTGGCATGTGAAAACATGAAACGATCTGCCAGCGTGGAGGAAATCCAGGATATGGTAGAGAACCAGCTGATGAACCAGCATGCATTTACGGTTGCCCGTAATTATATTACATACCGTTATAAGAGAGCGCTTGTGCGTAAATCCAATTCTACTGATGAACAGATTCTGTCCCTCTTAGAGTGTAACAATGAGGAAGTAAAACAGGAAAATTCCAATAAAAATCCTACTGTAAACAGTGTACAGAGAGATTATATGGCGGGAGAAGTCAGCAAGGATATCACGAAGAGATTCCTGTTGCCGGAAGATATTGTGGAAGCACATGAAAAAGGACTGATTCATTTCCATGATGCAGATTATTTTGCGCAGCACATGCATAACTGCTGTCTGGTGAACTTAGAGGACATGCTGCAGAATGGTACTGTAATCAGCGAGACCGGAATTGACCGTCCGAGAAGTTTTTCCACGGCCTGCAATATAGCAACACAGGCGATTGCGCAGATTGCAAGTTCGCAGTATGGAGGACAGAGTATTTCACTGTCCCATCTGGCACCGTTCGTACAGGTGAGCCGTGAAAAATTCCGGATACAGGTCCGGACAGAGTTTGAAAAGATCGGGCTGGATCTGGATGAGGAGAAAATCAATAAAGTAGCAGAGATGCGTGTAAGAGAAGAGATCAACCGTGGTGTGCAGATGATCCAGTATCAGGTGATCACGCTTATGACCACAAACGGTCAGGCTCCGTTTATCACGGTGTTTATGTATCTCGACGAAGTGCCGGAGGGACAGACCAGAGATGACCTGGCAGCGATCATTGAGGAGATGCTGCATCAGAGAATCAAGGGAGTAAAGAACGAAAAAGGAGTATTTATTACCCCGGCTTTCCCGAAACTGATTTATGTACTCGAAGAAGATAATATCCATGAGGATTCCAAGTATTTTTATCTGACACGCCTGGCTGCACAGTGTACGGCAAAGCGCATGGTTCCGGATTATATTTCCGAAAAGAAGATGAAAGAACTGAAAGTGGACAAGAACGGGGAAGGACACTGCTATCCATGTATGGGATGCCGCAGTTTTCTTACTCCGTATATTGACCCGGAAACCGGAAAACCGAAATATTACGGACGTTTTAACCAGGGAGTTGTGACGATCAATCTGGTGGATGTGGCATGTTCTTCCGGAAAAGATGAGAAAAAATTCTGGAAGATTCTCGATGAGCGTCTAAAACTGTGCTACCGGGCACTGATGTGCAGACATAAGAGACTTCTTGGCACACCGAGTGATGTGGCTCCGATTCTGTGGCAGAACGGAGCGCTTGCCCGTCTGAAAAAGGGAGAGACGATCGACAAACTTTTATTTGGCGGTTATTCCACCATCTCTTTGGGATATGCGGGATTGTGCGAGTGTACCCGTTATATGACAGGTGTTTCCCATACGGAGCCGGAGACCGGAACACCATTTGCACTGCGTGTCATGCAGCGTCTGAATGATGCCTGTGCAGAGTGGAAAGAAAAGGAAAATATGGATTTCAGTCTGTACGGTACGCCGCTGGAATCCACCACCTATAAATTTGCAAAGTGTCTGCAGAAGCGTTTCGGTATCATAGAGGGCGTAACAGATAAAAATTATATTACGAACAGTTATCATGTGCATGTGACGGAAAATATCAATGCTTTTGATAAACTGAAGTTTGAGTCACAGTTCCAGAAGCTGTCTCCGGGTGGTGCAATCAGCTATGTGGAAGTACCAAATATGCAGGATAATATTGATGCCGTGATTGCCGTCATGAAATACATTTACGATAATATTATGTACGCGGAGCTCAACACGAAGAGTGATTACTGTATGGAATGTGGCTATGACGGTGAGATCAAAATTGTTGAGGAAAAGGACAGCGGAAAACTCGTCTGGGAGTGTCCGAACTGCGGAAACCGTGATCAGGATAAGATGAGTGTTGCACGTCGTACGTGCGGGTATATCGGAACACAGTTCTGGAATCAGGGACGTACACAGGAAATCAAAGAAAGAGTATTACATTTATAAAACATGGAAGAAAACAAACGGAAACAATATGCCCATTTGTATGAACACCATGAGGTAGAAGATCCACAACCCCGGGAAGAGAAAGAAAAACCCATCGGGCCGAGTGGCAGAAACCGCCATCGGCCGATGGTGGAAAAGGTATGCAGACGCATCGCCTTTTCTTTCCTGGCCATGGCGGTTGTTCTGTTACTTGCATTGAATTATTTTCAGATCAAAGAGGCAAAAAAGGAAGCGGTTTTGGAATATATCCGCAAAGAAAAGCAGCAAATGAAAAATCGTGAGACAGAAAAGACGGACCAGCTTGCAATCTTAGACCAATATGATATATTATATAGTATGTATCCGGATCTGGTTGGATGGATCAAAGTTGACGGGACACCAATCGATTATCCGGTGATGCAGGATCATACAGGCGGGGAATATTATCTGAAACACAATTTTGAAGGAAAAGATGATAATAAAGGAAACCCGTTTGTTTCCGCAGATGCCAGCATTGATCCGATGGATCAGAATATTGTGATCTTTGGGCACAACGTAAGTGATGGAAGCCAGTTTGGAGATCTGGATGCCTATCTGGATAAGAAATTTTAAAAAAAGCATCCGGTGATTACTTTTGATACGATTTATGAAACTGGACAATATCAGATTGTTGCGGTGGTAAAGACACATGTAAAGGAAAAAGACGAATCCGGATTCCGTTATTACTGGTTTCGGAATTATAAAAACCGGAAAGAGTTTCAGAATCTGCTGGATTTTGTGGAAGAGAACCGTGTGTATGATACAGGGGAGCATCTTATCTATGGAGATACCACAATTATGCTCTCTACCTGTGAATACACGGTAAACAATGGGAGACTCGTAGTCATAGCAAAAAGGATATAGGGCAGAAGATGAAAAAATTAGGGATGATGAAAACGATACTGATGATGGGATGTGCGCTGGCGCTGCTTTTTGCAGCCGTTCCGCAGCCGGTTATGGCAGCGAACAGCCAGATGAATCTGACGGTTGGAACAACCAATGATGCAAAAGCCGGGGATACGGTAACGGTACGTCTGGTCGGAAGTAATAATCCGGGACTTTCGACATTTGCAGCAAGACTGGCATATGACGATTCTGATCTGGAATATGTAGGAACCACATGGGCAAATACGATTTCTTCGGATTCGGGAAATATTGAGCTGGTTTCCCCGGTTACGGAAAATAATCAGCAGGCACTTAATCTTTCGGCAATTTTAAATAAGACCTATTCCCAGAATGAAACCATTGCCACGGTTACTTTTAAGGCGAAAAATGCATATACAACGATGCCGGTTACCCTGACAGTGCGTGAAGTGACGGATGCAAGTTACAATCCGGTTACGGTTACAACGGTTGTGGATGCTTCTGCAGGACAGACACAGAGCCAGTCACAGTCCCAGAGCACTTCCCAGAGTCAGTCGGACAGTCAGGATGACACAGAGTATACAGATGATACAGACGATACGGACGATACTGATTCGTACGATGATACAGACGATACGCAGGATTCCCAGCGCAGCAGTGGGAATACACACAAAACTTCATCGAACAAAAAGAATAACAGTGGAAATACATCAAAAAACGGGAACCGGACAGATGCAACACCAAAGACCGGTGCGGTCGATCTGCGGATGGTATTTGGAGCAGCAGTAATTGTCTTTTTACTGGTAGCTGCAGGCTGCATCCGTTTTCTGAATAAAAAGAAAGAGTAAATTATGAATTATGCAGGAATTAAGTATTGTGACATCGCAAACGGTCTTGGCTGTCGGACGGTACTGTTTGTATCCGGATGCCGCAATGCGTGTAAGGGCTGTTTTCAGCCACAGACATGGGATTTTACCTATGGAGAATGTTTCGATGAGCAGGTACAGCAAAAGGTGCTTGATTCACTGAAACCGGAGTATATAGAGGGAATGACCCTGTTGGGAGGAGAGCCGTTTGAGGAAGAAAATCAGGAGGCTCTTCTTCCTTTTATGAAAAAAGTAAAAAGTTTGTATCCGGATAAGAATGTCTGGGCATTTACCGGATATATATATGATAAAGACCTGATTTTGGGAGGCAGAAAACATACGAAAGACACGGATGACCTGCTTTCCCTGATCGATGTACTGGTGGACGGTCCATTTATTGAGGAACAGAAGGATATTACGCTCAAGTTCCGGGGATCGGTCAATCAGCGCATTCTTGACTTGAAAAAAACCATGGAAAGTGGCAAAATAGTTAAGTTGATGGAATAGTTATGAAAACGAGGATGGATACATATGAAAAAGCATATTAATGCATTGTTGGGATTTGTCTGTTATACAATCGGTGTGATTGCAGCAGCATATTACGGGTTGTGGAAGATGCTTGTGCTTCCGCTTCATACTCTGGCAGTTTCTTTTCTGGCAGGGGACCTGAATATCACACTGCTTGCGGTATGTGTTGTCAAAATACTTTTTTCAACAACGATGGCAGGATTGATCTGGTGCATTGGCTATATAGCCTATAATCACTTTAAAGGCACACAGGATCCGGACTGGGAAACTATGGAGAAAGAGTACATGGCAGAAAAAGAAGAGAAAGAGAGGCAGGCATCGTGATTTTACGGGTTCCGGAATATTATGAGAAATTTTCCTGCATTGCATCCCGCTGCAAGGACAGTTGCTGTGCAGGCTGGGAAATTGACATTGATGAGGATTCCTATGCATATTACAACAGTGTGGAAGGTAAATTTGGCAAAAGACTCAAAGAAAGTATGTATGAGGCCGATCCGGATGATGATGGCGGTGGATACCGTTTTAAGCTGAAAGGGAAGAAACGCTGTGCCATGCTCAATGACCATAATCTCTGTGATCTTTATACAGCACTTGGGGAAGAGGCTCTGTGTGAAGTGTGTACAGAATATCCGCGTTTTTCCCTGATTTACGGAGATGTGGAGCAGAAAGCACTGAGTCTTTCCTGCGAGGAAGTCGGACGGATTCTGTTTGAGCGGACAGAACCGGAAAAGCTGGTGGATATAGAGCTGCCCGGAAATTGCGATGACGGTGAGGACGATCCGGCATATGTTGCGTTCATGGAATGGGTGCAGCAGGAGTCGGTGAATATTCTGCAGAATCGTACCCATAATATTCCGGAGCGCATGAGAGAGTTTCTGGCGTGGTGTGACCGTGTACAGACCGTGATCAATTATGCACAGGCAAAAGAGGATATGTCGGTACTGGCAGACTGGAGATACGAAGATGCCGGTCATGAACTTCGGGAGTGGGAGCAGAAAAATATTGAGGGGAAAGAGAAGCCGGTTCGTGCACTTTCTTATGAAGATTTCGAGGAACGTTTTGCGGTTTTTGCCGATATGGAAGAGCTGGATGAGGAATGGGTTCACACCAAGGAAGAATTCGAAAAGCTGTATCACGAAGATACCTATGAGGCATTTCTGACAGAATATATGCGATCATCGGATTATTCGGAACTTGGCTATGAACATCTTCTGGTTTATTTTGTGTATCGTTATCTGATGAATTCAATATATGATTATGATATTTTATCCTATGCCAAAATGATTGTGATGGCAACCCTTGTGGTAAGAGATATGGATGCGGCACGTTTTTACAGAAACGGTGGCAAATTCACAATGTCTGACCGTATTGACGTAGCGCGTATTTTCTCAAAGGAAGTGGAACATTCCGAAGGAAATGCACAGGATCTGAAAGAAATGTGTATGATGGAAGAAATTGCGAAAGTGGATGCACTTTGCAGACAGATTTAAACGTTTATAACAGAGATAAAACAGGCATCTGGCGAACCCCGGATGCCTGTTTTGTATTATGCTTTATTTGTCTAACAGATCGGTATAGAAATCTGCGTAATCCTTGCGGTTGTCCTTGCAAAAATCAATGGCAGCAGATGGATGCTGGTTCAGACGTCCGGTCAGCAGATACGGAATATCATATCCCCATACGGCACCGGTTTCTTTGAGCGGCAGCATATAGTCTTCTAAGAACCGGAGTACCGGGAATACATTGTATTTCGGATTTTTCAGAAAACTCAGAAGCAGTTCCATGGCACAGTTTCCGGCACCCCGTCCCATGGACATCATGGTAGCATCTAAAAGACTGTCACCGTGGGTGAGTGCTTCAATCGTGTTGGCAAACGCAAGCTGCTGGTTATTGTGTGCATGCATACCGATGTATTTGCCGTATTTTTCTCCAAGTTCGGTGTATTTATCTGCAATCGCACGGATCTGTTCCGGGTAAAGAGCACCGTAACTGTCCACGATATAAATGCCATCGGCGCTGCTTTGACCGACCATTTCAAGTGCCTGGTCAATATCGGATTCTTTGGCATTGGAGATTGCCATGATATTACAGGTTACCTCGTAGCCCTTTGCCTTGGCATCTTCAATCATTTCGATTGCAGCAGGCATCTGGTGCACGTAAGTTGCCACACGAACCATGTCAATTACACTGTCTTTTTTGTCAATGATATCTTTTTTGTAATCGCAGCGTCCGACATCTGCCATGACGGAAATCTTCATATCGGAGTTGTTGTCACCAACGATCTCACGGATGGATTCTTCATCACAGAACTTCCACTTGCCGAATTTATTTACGTCAAACAGCTCCTTGGAAGCTTTATAACCAAACTCCATATAGTCAACGCCGGCCTTTACATTGGTGCGGTAGAGTGCGTTGATAAAGTCATCGGAGAACATAAAGTTGTTTACGAGTCCTCCGTCACGAATGGTTGCGTCCAATACACGAATATCGGAACGTGCTGTCATTAAGTCTCCTTTTTGAGCCATTTTTGTTTCCTCCTTGTGGTTCTTTGAATCTTTTACACTTTAACGCTTTGACGCGTGTGAGTATATAATAACACAATTCGATAAAAATGCAAGCAAAAACTTTACTTTTTTCCAGTCTCCTAATATAATTAAATCGGGTGAAAGCCCGAAGGAGGAGAAAATGATATACTTATTAGGAACATATGAACACGCACTGGTTGCTTTTATCGGTGTTTTATTTGCTTTTGCAGTGACCTGTATTGCAATTGCAAAATTAAACGGATATCTGCCGAAGGACATGGGAAGACAGTATGCACATGATGGAGCTCTTTCCGCAGGGAAACCAAGAGGTGCGGGTATTATTTTTGTGTTGACTTTTGTTGTTTCCGCATTGTTGTTTGGCAAAATGAATAAGGAAATTATCATTTATCTGGTGCTGATCGTCATCGAAATGTTCACCGGATTCTTTGATGATGCCGCAGAAAAACCATGGGGAGAGTATTTAAAGGGAATTCTGGATCTGGCGGTGGCAGTCGTTGTAGCCATTTCCTATCTGCATTACAATTCCAGTGAGATCACCATTGCCATTACGGGAACGACCATCGTGATTCCACCGGTTGTATTTGCCATTCTGACCGTTATTCTGGTGTGGGTTTCCATCAATGTTACCAACTGTTCGGATGGTGTGGACGGATTGTCGGGAACACTGACCATTATCACGTTGATGAGTGTGTTTGTTCTTGACAATATTTTAAAAGTCAATGATTCTTTCAATTACTGTATTTTACTGTTTGCGGTATGTCTGCTGGGATATCTGTGGTATAACGCAACACCGAGCAAGCTTCTTATGGGAGATGCCGGATCACGTGCAATGGGTATTTTTATTGCCATTGCGGTATTGAAGATGCACAGTCCGTTTATGTACCTGCTGGTTGCTGCGGTACTTATCGCAGACGGTGGTCTTGGTCTGGTAAAGGTTTCACTGCTTCGGTTTTTAAAGATACATATTCTGAAGAATACCATCACACCGATCCACGACCATGTAAGAAAAAAGGGTGGGTGGTCCAATGCCCAGGTGGTATTTCGTTTTGCTATCATTCAGATTGTAATTTCACTTGCAGCAATTTATCTGGTTATGATTTAAGTTGTAGTTATAATTGGAGGCTTTATGCGTTTTGTTTCCATTGAAGATGCCAGACCGGGAATGTGTCTTGCGTATGATTTATATGATTCCATGGGACGTACCATGGTGGGAAGTGGCTGTGAACTGACGGCTTCCTATATCAATAAACTAAACGAATACGGATTTAGCGGTATTTATATCGAGGATGAACAGTCGAAAGATATTTACATCGAAGCAACAATACCGGAAAAACTGCGCCAGGAAGGGTTTAAATGTGTGCAGGAGAATGATATTGACCGTTGTGCCGAGATTGCACAACAGATTGTGGAGAATCTTTTGTCCAGAAAAAATGTGTGTCTGGATATGACAGATCTGCGCTCATACGATGATTATACATATGCACATTCGGTGAATGTTGCGGTGCTCTGCTGCGTGATCGGTATGGGGATGGGAATGAGTGAACGCGATCTGAATTATCTGGTTACAGCGGCTCTTTTGCATGATCTTGGAAAACTTGCCATTCCAAAGGAAATACTAAACAAACCGGGCAGGCTGACACCGGATGAATACCAGCTGATGAAGACCCATTCGACCCGTTCGTACCAGCTGCTTTCGAAGCGCTGGAATATTTCGGCGCATATCAAGCAGACGGTACTTCTTCATCATGAAAATGTAGATGGAAGCGGATACCCACAGGGGCTGATGGGAGATGAACAGTCACTCTCCGTAAGAATTGTACATGTGGCGGATGTGTATGATGCGCTGACATCAAGACGTCCGTATAAGAAACCATATTCCCCTTATGAGGCAGTAGAATATCTCATGGGAGCCTGTGGCATCATGTTTGACAAAAACGTTGTGGAAGTGTTTATGGAACGTGTCCCACTGTTTCCGAGAGGGACGGAGGTAAACCTGTCGGACGGACGTAAGGGACTGATCTATGAAAACAAGGGACCGCATAATTTGCGTCCGGTTCTGAATATGCCGGATGGAACCAAACTGGATCTGATGGAAAATAAAAACTTAAATGTTACGATTCTTCCACCGGAATATCTTGATACGGTTTCTCCAGATTCGGAAGAGCCGGGAAGAAAGAAGATGGTTCAGGAAACTGCCAGAAAAAAAATCATGATCGTAGATGATATGAAGACTAATCTGGATGCCATGCGTGGAATTCTCGAGGATGAGTATACCGTCATTCTCTGTAAATGCGGAAAACAGGCATTGCATTATCTGGAACACAATGAGTTTCCGGATCTGATCATTATGGATGTTGATATGCCGGAAATGAACGGAATCGAGACTACCATGAGAGCAAACAAGCTCACAGGGGGCAGGATACCGGTTCTGTTTGTCACGGCCATGTGTGATGCGCATACGGTAATGACCTGTCGGAGACTGCATGCGGCAGGATATATTGTGCGGCCATATAAAGCCATTTATATCAAATCCGAAGTAGAGCGGATATTTAGTGGTTGGAGGTAAAACGGATATGGGACTGGTTTTCCATCTGATCTGTCTTTTTTTTACACTGTTTGTATTACAAAGTTATGTCAGCAGCGGGTTTCACGCAAGGGAACACCGGCTGCTGCCGTTGGTTTTAGGGCTGATTGCACTGAACAGTTTTTATCGCATTACCTATTATGTTACGGGAGAGGCACAGACACTTCGTATACTGACAGATTTACTGGCCATTCACATGCTGTATCTTATGATTCATTATGTGGGTGATTTTATGAAATTCCAGCTGAAACTCAGGACGGAAGTGATTTTGTTCTGCAGTCTGGTGCTGTTTAATTCCATGTTGATTATACGTGCTGCGCAGCGCGAGACGTATCAGGATGCGTTTCGGATTGCGCTGCTTTGTTATACGGGAATTCTTCTGGGGCTGGCTACTTATGTGAGAGTGAAAAGCGAGGTTTCTGTCTGGGAGGGACATGTAAATGATATGTTGTATCTTGGCATGGCACTTCCGGGAGTTGCAATGTTGTTTCGCGCAGTTACGCCGAAAGCGGAAGAATTTCTGGTGCCGGGAGCTTTTGAAATTTCCTGTCTGATTGTCTTTTATCTGATGATGACGGGAAGATTATCCAATGTGACGAACATTATCCGGGAAAACTTTTATAATATCAGTGATATCCCTACGTTTTTGTTTGACAACAGAATGCGTTACCGGGATGCCAATGCCAGTGCCAGACGATGGTTTCCGGAAATTGTGGGGGAACTGACGGACGATCCGCAGGAGTACCCTTTTTATACCAAAATGATGCGTTGGAGTAAAGACCCGGATCAGGATTATGTGGTTCAGTGGAAAGAAAGTTATTGCAGGTGTCAGCTGCATCCGGTCTGCAGTGAAAATGTGGTGAGAGGATATATTCTTACTCTGCTCGACATCACACAACAAAAGAAGGAAACGGTTCTGATGGAGGATCTGAAAAAGAAAGCAGAAGAACAGTCATTTTTAAAAAGCCGTTTTCTGGCATCGGTCAGTCATGATCTGCGCAGTCCGCTGCATGCGATTATCGGAGGTTCGGACATTTTAAAGAGGCAGAATCTTCCGGATGAGAGCAAAAACATTCTTGAATATATCTGTATCGCGGGAAATAATCTGCTTGAACAGGTGGATACCATCCTTGCATATTCGAAGCTGGAAGCAGGAATGTTGACGCTCAAAGACAAAACATACAATTTTTATGAGATGATCGAGGAACAGGCCCGTCTTTGTCTGCTGAATATCCGGGAAAAAGATATCGTATTTACCGTGAGGTTTCTGGACCGGTTTCCGGAGCAGGTAAGTGGGGACTATTTACGTGTGGCACAGATTTTTCAGAATATTTTATCGAATGCCTGCAAGTTTACGGAACAGGGAACGATCACGCTGTCACTCCACTGTAAGATGGAAGAAGGACAGGTATGGTTTGACGGCTGTGTGGAAGATACCGGTGTGGGAATGACAAAGGAAAAACTTGCACAGGTATTTGCGGAATATGTCTCGTTTTCCGAGGATATGGGGGTAGAGGGCTTTGGCCTGGGTCTGTCAATTGTCAGACAGCTCGTAGAAATGATGCATGGCTGGGTAAGAGCAGAGAGTGATCCGGGAAAAGGGACACGCGTATCTTTTGGGTTTTATCAGAAACAGGTTATGGCTGAGATATCAGAGCCGAGAAACATCGGACGGGAAATATTAAAAGAACAGAATGATCCGCAGGTCGAAGAAATACAGCCGAACTGGATTTATCCGCGGGCACGTGTCCTTCTGGTGGATGATATGGAAGCAAACAGGGTGATTTTTCAGGAACTTGCGGCTCCATGGAAGTTTATACTGGATCTGGCGGTGTCAGGGGAAGAAGCTGTACAGATGGTAATAGATCGGGAATACCAGATGATCATTCTGGTTCAGATGATGCCGGGAATGTCCGGATTTGAGACGGCGGATCAGATACAAAGATACAGTCATGCACCGCTTGTTCTTATGACAGCGGATATTTCTGATGAAGTCAGAAGCCGTTCCATCCGGCATGGATTTACCGATTTTATGCCGAAACCGATCCGGCTGCAGCGGATGAGGCAGGTTTTAGAAACCGGAATTCCGGTAAGATACAGGGAACTTCCGAATCCGGTCGATGCGTCAAAGAAGGCGAAAGCCACAGGGCAGAGGAACGCTACGGATATCCGTACGCTGGAATCTTATTGGAAAGAGGTGGAGGGTTTACTTCCGAAACTTCCGGAATATGTCCAGCGGGATCTGCATATGTTTCAGACAAAAGTTCATGGAATCAAAGGGATCAGCCGCCAGATTGGAAAAGAGGAGATTGCCCAGCAGGCAGAAATTATGGAGATGGCGGCAAAGACCGAAAACCGTGCCTTTATAAACCGGAATCTGCATATCTTCTTAGAGCAGCTGCGGGGGACGGTGAAAGAAATAAAACAGGAGACCAAAGATTTACCGGAGAGTGGTCACATACTTCGGCAGGGAAAACTCCCCATGATGGATGAAGAGCAGCGACGACTGTGCTGGAAAGGGTTAAAGTATGGATTTGATACCTATGATATTGCACAGATTGAGGAGAATATAAAGATACTTTCTGAACATGAATTACCGCCGGAAGAAAAAGAAAGGCTTCCCGTGGTAAGGGAAGCCTATGAAAATCTGGATTATGAAATCGGAAGCAAAGCCTGTATGTTTTAGACACGGCGGCGCAATAACGCATAGAATTTTTCAATATGGAAAGGTTTTCCCTGAACCGCCTGGACTTTCAGGCGGTTTTCTTCATTGAAACCTACCAGAATGTTGTGATTGGCTTCTGCCAGGTAATCCATAATACCGTCAATATCGGATTTGGTATTTTTCGGACAGTTTACATACATATGTTTGTTTGCGGTAATATGCATGGTATAAGAGATGCTGAAATGATACCAGAGCATTTTGTGGAGCGTCGAATGTTTATAGATCCACAGAATCTCCTGAATAGGCACAATGGCATTTCCATATGGTGATGTCATGATAAAATAATGTTCGGTAATAAACATATCCTCCGTTGCCAGCTGTGGAAGTGTTGCAAGTTCTTCCTCGGCCTCGGCGAGAATCTGACCCGGATGTCCGAAGACGATCAGGTTCTGGCACGGTGGGGAAAGCACCGGGAACCGGATATAGACCATACAGATCAGAAGATACAGGACGGTATAAATCATGGAACCGAAATACGCGAAGAATAAAATGCGCGTCGTGGTTAAATGATAGTCAGGCTCACTGAAATAATACGAAGACAGCTGATTGCGGATACCGGTTTCGGTCCAGTTCAGGTCAGAGGAAAGCTGGGACAAAAGTGCCAGATAAGATTCTTTTCCTTTGACGATCCGGCCGGTGACGGTCAGACGGTCGATCGTAGGGAGTCCTTCCTCACATGTATGCGGGGTAAGGAGAATGATGCTGCAATTATTTTTCTGTGTGGTGTAATAATAATATCCGCGGGTCTGTCCATAGGTTTCACAGGTATATCCGCTGAATTTCAGATCTGTGAAGGTCATGCGTACATAACGGTGATGGTTCTTGTAGGCGTCCGCAATTTTGGTATTGTCGGAAAGCTGTGCAGGCCGCAGCATGGCACCCAGTGGAAATACGATCCAGAGAACTGCAAGCAAAACCAGATATATCATTGGAGAAAAAAGTCTTCTGCGATAGAAGGCCTGAATATTTTTGGAAATATAATGTTCGTAGTTGTCAGGCATGGAAAATCCTTTCTGTAGTTCAACTTATGCATTCAGTATAAAGGTTTCGGGAAGAATAATCAACCTTGCTTTTGCCATAAAAACTTGCTAAACTATGATACAAAGCAGGAGGAAAAGAATGGACGCGTATACGGGTTTTGCGCAGGTTTATGACCTGTTTATGGATAATGTGCCCTATGATGAATGGTGTGCATATATTTGTGAGACATTAAAAAAGCATGGAATTGCAGACGGACCGGTGCTGGATCTGGGATGCGGGACCGGAGAACTGACCCGGAGACTGGCTGCCTGTGGGTATGATATGACCGGTGTGGATGTTTCTGTGGATATGCTGCAGAAAGCCATGGAAAAGCAGACAGATCCGCCGATTCTTTATCTGCTGCAGGAGATGCAGACACTCGAACTGGATGGATGTGTGCGGGCAGTCTGCTGTACCTGTGACTGTGTCAATTATGTGCTTGAGCCACAGGAACTTTCCGATGCATTCCGGCGGGTTGCCGCCTGTCTGGAAAGCGGTGGAGTATTTATCTTTGATATGAATACCGCCTATAAATACGAACAGCTTCTCGGAGATCACACATTTGCGGAGAGCAGGCAGGAAGGAAGTTTTATCTGGGAAAATTATTATGACGAAGAGACCAGAATCAATGAATATGACCTGACACTGTTTATCCCGGAAGCGGGAGAGCTGTACCGCCGATATGCGGAAACACACTATCAGAGAAATTATAAGGTGGAACAGATAGTGGGTTTTCTGCAGCAGGCGGGACTGGTCTGTGAAGGAATGTATGATGATTACACCGACGCCGGGGTCAAAGCCGACAGTGAGCGTATCACATTTGTTACAAGAAAAGAATAAAGGAGAAATGATACATGGCAGATTATATTGTTAGAGCAACCGCAGCAGGTGCCGCAATCCGGGCATTTGCAATTACATCGAGGGATCTGGTGGAGACCGCCAGACAGGATCACAATACGTCTCCGATCATGACGGCAGCCCTGGGACGTTTGTTGTCCGGCGGTGCGATGATGGGAACAATGTTAAAAGGGGAAAAGGATCTTCTGACCCTGCAGATTCAGTGCAGCGGTCCGGCTAGGGGACTTACCGTTACTGCGGACGCCAATGGACATGTCAAGGGATTTGTCAATAATCCGATTGTGGAACTTCCGCCAAACAAAGACGGACATTTAAATGTAGGGGGTGCGCTGGATCTCGGTATTTTGAGCGTCATCAAAGATATGGGACTAAAAGAGCCATATGTGGGACAGTGTCAGCTGCAGACAGGAGAGATTGCAGAAGATTTAACCTATTATTTTGCAACTTCCGAGCAGATTCCGTCTGCGGTAGGATTGGGTGTGCTGATGAACAAAAACAACACGGTGCGTCAGGCCGGTGGATTTATTATTCAGCTTATGCCGTTTACGAGTGACGAGATCATTGAAAAACTGGAAAAGCGTATTGCAGAGATCGATTCTGTGACTATGATGCTGGAGCGAGGATTGACACCGGAAGGAATTCTCGAAGAAATTCTCGGAGATTTCGGGTTGGAAATCACCGACAAAATTCCGGCAGCATTTGTCTGTGACTGTTCTAAGGAGCGGGTATCGCGTGCACTTTCAACGCTCAGCAAAAAAGATCTTGATGACATCATCAATGATGGGGAGAGCATCGAGGTAAAGTGCCAGTTCTGTAACAAGGCATATGAATTTTCCGTAGAAGAATTAAAGGAGTTAAGAAAGTGAGACAGGGATTTGTAAAAGTAGCTGCAGTTACACCGAAAATTAAAGTGGCAGATACAAAATATAATGCAGAGCTGATTCTGGATATGATGAAAGAAAGTACCCGTCAGGGG
>ENA-UOIZ01001238-UOIZ01001238.1-human-gut-metagenome-genome-assembly--contig:-P88-NODE-1238-length-21971-cov-8.286412_pt1 | contig 21971 bp, 24 predicted proteins | sample MGYA00242336_ERZ723883 | MGnify/ENA metagenome assembly ERZ723883 | reverse complement strand
GGCGATGCCTTCCTGATTAAAATCAAAGATTTTAATCAGGAAATAGTATCAGACATAAAATGCGCCCCCTTTTTTGATGGGTGGTCAAAATGGAGCGTATCGGTACCGATACGCTCCATTTCTCGTGCATAAGCCCCTTGGCTCTCCCATAGGGAGAGGCAGGGGGTGCAGTTCATTATCCCGCTGTGCATGTTAACTGCCTAACGCGGCCCGCCCATTTGGCAGGTGGCGCGTCTCTCTTACCTTATTTCCCGTTCAGGAAGTCGGACAGGACCTGGAAATACTTCAGGTTCTGCACTTCCCGGGAGTAGCTGATCTTGTTGGAGACGATGGCCTTGATGCGGTCCACATAGCTGTCATCAACCTCCACGCCCTCGGCGGGAGTGAAGGTTCTGGACCCGGAATCGTAGGTGCCCTTGTCGGTTTTCCAGCTGTATTCCGGCCAAAGCACCAGCGGCTCCGTATCGGAGAACACATCCCGCCCCACCAGCAGGCGGGAATCGTAGTTCAGGCCAAAGAGATTCGACAGGGTGGGCAGAATATCCAGACTGTACACCGGCGTCTCCACCTTCAGATTCTTATCTTCCAGACAGCCGCTCCAGATGATCAGGGCGTTGCTGTCACGGGTGAACCGATCCATTTCTGTAACACCATAAAGTTCGGTCAGGTAATTTTCGGCATTTCCCCAAGTGGCGCTCCGTTCCAGAGCATAGGGATAGTGATCCGGGCTGATGACGATCACCGTGTCGTCGGCAATACCGGCCTCCTCCAGCTGACGGATCAGCGATTCCATGGCCATTTCCAGCTCCATCTGAGCGGCAAGGTAACACTTCACCGTCTCGGAGCCGTCATAATCCACCAGATCGTAATTCTTCCGGGACATGGCGTTGGCCTTCAGGGAGTAGCCGCAGTGGCCGGAAACCGTCATATAATAAATGCTGAAGGGCTGCTGGTCAATGTACTGGGGCACGGAAATATCTATCATTTCCAGATCGCTTTCCGGCCAGACCGGCGTGATCCCTTCCAGACCGCCGTAGCGCGCCAGAAACCGGTCGTAGCCCAGCTTGGTGTGGGTCTTGTTCCGGTCATAGAAGTCCGCAAAGTGGTTGTGATAGGCGGCGGAATAGTAATCCAGCTTCTGGAGCTGATGCCCCATGGTCAGGAACAGATCCTGATAGACGGCCTGCTTCATGCACATGCCCACATCGGCCGGCACCAGACCGATCACATTGGAAAACTCGCCGGTGGTGGTACTGCCGCCCCATGCGGGCTGGTAGTAGTCGGTAAACTGGATGCCTTTGGTAGCCATCCGGTACAGAGTGGGTGTCCGCCCCGGGTCGATGACCTGCTTTGCGAAAGCTTCGGCGGTGATGAGGATCAGGTTTTTCCCGGCAAACATGCCGGTGTATTCGTTCTTTTTGGAGGGAGTCAGGGAAGATACGTACTGGCTGACGGCGTTGATGCGGCTGTTGCCGGTGTTTGCGATCAGGGCGTTAAAGTCAATGTCCATCACGTTGTCACCGTAGACGACCGCCTCCGTTTCCGCCGGGGCGGTTTCCTCCGCGGGGGATGAAGTCTCCGGGGAGATTTCCGCGGGTGCCGCGGCTGAATCTACCACAACGAATTCCGGCGTTTCCCCGTCAGACCCGCCGCTGTTGATGGCATCAAGAGGAATGGCGATGTTCAGTCCGAACACCCGAACGGCGCTGTCAAAATTGTAGGCGCTGGAAAACCGGGCGGCATCCGTCCCTACGCCCCGGACGACACCGAAGCCCAGCAGATAAGCCGCCACAGCCCCCGCCAGCAAAAACCAGCGGGTCTTCCAGACGGTTTCGGTGGGACGCGCCAGCAGCGCAAACAGCAGCGCCGGCAGCAGCATGACCAGAATGCGCCAGAGATCATTCAGAACCAGCGAGACGACCACATCGCCGAAATCGGTGGTGACGCCCTTTGCACCGCCCAGCAGCATACGCATGGGCATGAAGCTCTGATAGGCGTCATTGACGAAGTACTCCACAATGTAGAATACCGATACCACTGCCGCCAGCGCGGCGGTGACCCATTTTCCCCACGTCCTGTGGCCGATAAAGCCGGCGATCTGCCCAAGCAGTCCGCCGAAGCCCAGAGCGAACAGCACCACTGCGGCGAACCGCCCAAGGGAAAAGTCGTTCATCGTCCACAGATGGAGCAGCACCTCGCAGTATACCACCGCCACCAGGGAAAACAGCCATCCAGGAATGGGGATGCTCTGAAGAAGCTTTTTCAGTTTGCCGGGATTTTTCTTTATGATACTCATTTCCTCTGTAATCTCCTATGGCAACGGAAATCGTTTACTGTCCATCTCCCGCAGGGCGGGGCTTGCGGCGGCGGTGATTGGGACGGCGGCGGGGCCTGTCCCCGGACGCTTCGGTTTTCGCGGCTGCCTCCTGAGGCGCGGGCTTGGCCTGTTCCGGGGCGGCGTCCTGTACCTGAGGACGGGGCTTGCGGCGGCGATTCCGGGAACGGGGGGCCTTCGGATCCGGACTTTCGGCGGTCTCCGGCTTCTCCTCCTCCGGGTCGTCTACGATTTTTTCCGTGCTGTAGCGGAAACGGATAGGCTCCAGCAGGGGCTTTTCCTCCGTCTGCTCCCGGCGGACGCGCTTGCCGCTGCCGGAAATGGGGGCAAGGTCTGCCGGAATGGGGGGATCGTTCTTTCTGGCCTTGCCGCTGCGCAGGACGGCGATATCCTCATTGGAAAAGACGGAGATCGTCTCCGGATTATCTTCCATGCGCACCTTCACCCGCTGGCGCAGCAGCCCCACCTCCACCACGGTGCCCCGGCCTTCCGGGGTGTCCACGAAGGAGTCCATCCGGGGGCTGTTTCGGATCAGGTCTTCATAGGCGTCCTGCTCGTATTTCAGGCAGCACATGAGCCGCCCGCAGGTGCCGGAAATTTTGGTGGGGTTCAGGGAAAGATTCTGGGTTTTTGCCATTTTGATGGAAACTGGCTGGAAATCGTCCAGAAAACTGGCGCAGCAGAAGGGCCGTCCGCAGATGCCGAGGCCGCCAACCATTCTGGCCTTGTCCCGGACGCCGATCTGGCGCAGTTCGATGCGGGTGCGGAATACCGAAGCCAGATTTTTCACCAGCTCCCGGAAATCCACCCGCTCGTCGGCGGTGAAATAGAACAGAATTTTGCTCCCGTCAAAGGCCACCTCCGCGTTCACCAGCTGCATGTCCAGCCCATGCTCCGCGATTTTCTGCTGGCAGACCTCGAAGGCGCGCTTTTCCTTCGCCCGGTTCTCCTGTATCGTTTTTTCGTCCTGGGGGGTGGCCCTGCGAAGCACCTTCCGCAGGGGCGCTACCACATTCTTTGGCGGGATTTTGTGATTCCCGCCCACGCAGATACCGAATTCTTCACCCCGGGCGGTGTCAATGATGATGTGATCGCCGTCGGCGAAGCGCTGGCCGTCGGGGTCGAAAAAGTAAATTTTCTGCCCGGAACGGAACTGGATGTCCACGACCTCCACATCCGTCTGGGGGGCTGTCTTGATTTGTTCTTCCATTGAATTTGCTCCTTATATCATACAGGATGCCGTATGCGGCTTCCTGATTATTTCCAACCTATCGCAGCGCCCATTCCAGCCAGCCGCACACGGCGGCGGGGGAGACGTTGCCCGTCGTGTAGTCCACGGCTTTTTGCAGGCACTGCACGGCGTTCAGCAGCTCCGGGCTGCTGCGGCTCTGGGCGAGTTTCCGGGACAGGGGCGACACCGCCCGGATGCCGCTTCGGCTGGCAAGGGCGCTTTCCAGCAGCTCCCGCCAGCCTTCCAGAGTGTCCGCCAGCGCGTCCCGCTTCCACTTTTCCATGGGCGTCAGGGTCTGCATCAGTCCCAGCGCGTCCCGGGCGGAAAACGCCTGAACAAAATCCCGTGTCTGCTGGGGCAGCTCGCCGCCGCCACTCAGCAGCGACATGGCTTGGCCCAGAAAGCCGCCGCTGCGGTCGATGGCGGCGGTAATGTCTTCCTCCTGCGCCTGAGGAAACTCCCGGCGCAGGTGACTGCGGAGAACGTCCTCCGGCAGCGCCTGCATATTCAGCTCCGTACACCGGGAACGGACAGTGGGCAGCAGCTTGTCCGGATTGTCCGTGAGCAGAAGAAACACGCCGTATTTCGGCGGTTCCTCCAGAATTTTCAGCAGTGCGTTCTGCCCGGGAAGACCCATGTCCTGCGCCCGGGGAAACAGGTAAATTTTGTACTCCGATTCGTTGGGCTGAATGTACACATCCGCCCGCGCCTGCCGGATCAGGTCAACGGTCACGGTCTTCTTCTCCGGGTCGTCCACGGTGATGAAGTCCGGGTGGCTGCCGTCCATCACCTTGCGGCAGGGGGTGCAGCGGCCGCAGGGCTTATCCTCGCCCTGACAGAGGATCGCCGCGGCAAGCAGCTTTGCCAAAGTATGCTTGCCCGAGCCTTCCGGCCCGGAGATCAGGTAGAAGTGGGAAACATGCCCTTTGGACAGACTGCGGGTCAGATTCTGTTTCAGCCGGTCATTTCCCAGCAGAGCGTCAAAGCCCATGCTTCCCACCTCCTTGGATTCTTTTTGGTCGCTTAGCCCCACAGTATGGACAGCATGGGGATGATCTGCTTCTTCCGGCTCATGACCTTGGGCAGGAAGACGGTGTTGTCCTTGGGGATTACGTTGAATGCCTGCCGGATGGTGTCGTCGTCGCCCACATAAATGATCTGCGTGCCTTCCAGCAGCACGTCGGTGAGCATCATGATCACCAGATCGAACATCTTCTCGTCGGCGGTCTTCTTCATCAGCTTCAGGAATTCGTCCTTGCGCTTGAGCACGCTGGGGCTGTCCACACAGGTCAGCTGGGACACGGCCAGACTGTGCCCCGCAATATGGAATTCCTTGTAATCCGTGAAGAACACCTCCTCGACGGACTTGTTTTCCACGGCGGCAGAGAAGATCTCATGCCCCAGCTCATCCAGAGACACGTCGGCGATCCGCGCCATACGCTCCGCCGTGCGGATGTCCCGGGGGGTGCAGGTGGGAGACTTGAACATAACGGTGTCGGAGAGAATGGCCGCCGCCATCATGCCCGCCAGCTTGGCTGAGGGCATCAGTCCCCGATCCTGATACATCTCCGCAATGATGGTGTTGGTGGAACCCACCGGCTCGTTGCGGACGTAAATGGGGTTGCCGGTCTGGATGTCCGCCAGTCGGTGATGGTCGATAATGGCGAGAATTTCCGCTTCCTCCAGACCGGGGACGGACTGGGAAGCCTCGTTGTGGTCAACCAGAACCACCTGCTTGCGCCGGGGGCGGAGCAGATGATACCGGGTCAGAATGCCAACGACCTTCTCGTTGCCGTCCAGAATGGGGTAGCTGGGATGACGGTATTTCAGCACCATATCCCGCACGGTATCCACCCGGTCGTCCAGGTGGAAGCTCACCACGTTCTGGGTATTGCAGATCCGCTCCACAGGGACGGACTGGAAAATCAGCCGCGCCGCCCGGAAGGCGTCGTAGGGGGTGGAGATAATGCAGGTTTCCGTGGGCATGGTGCGCAGTTCCTCGGAAATTTCCGCCTGACACAGCACCAGACAGCTGACGTTCAGCTCCAGCGCCCGGCGGATCATGTCCGGCTGGTTGCCGCAGAGCACAATGCTCTCCCTGGAATGGAACAGCAGATTCTCCCGGCTCTGGGGAAGGGCAATCGTGACCTCGCCGGAGATGGTGTCGGTGCTTTCTCCCGCATCGTTGAGAATTTTGCCCTCCAGAACGGAGATGGCGTTGAACAGCGGCACCTCTTCCAGCACGCCGGAATTGGTGCGGGACATGTTGTAGTCCGCGATGTCCGTCCGGGACAGAATGCCGTACAGCGTGCCGTCCTCGTTGACCACGGGAATGGAGGCGATGGCGGGGTAGGCCTGAAATTCGTCCCAGGCGCGCCCCATGGTCACACCGCCGCTTAAGATGGGAGGCTTGTCAAAATCCAGATCCCGCACCTGATTGTACAGGTCAGTGATGCGCTTGGGAGGCAGAAAGCCGAACCGGTCCAGCACGATCTGGGTCTCGTCGGAGACACGGCCAAGGCAGGCCGCTTCGTACTCCCGATCCCCGCAGGCGTTGCGCAGCGCCGCGTAGGAAATGGCTGCCACGATGGAGTCCGTGTCCGGGTTCCGGTGGCCGGTAACATAGATGGGATCCATAAGGTAACCTCCTTTATTTGTCGGGAGGGGTCAGATGGTGACCTCTCCCGCAAGATTCTGACCGAACAGCTCCGAGACCTGCGCCGGATTCATGCCCTGACCGATCGCCCACATGAGCTTGGTCATGGCGGCTTCGGAGGTCATGTCCCGCCCCTGAATGACGCCCAGCTCCAACAGCTTGCTGCCCACCTGATACACCTGCAGGTCGGCGCTGTCGTACAGGCACTGGGTGGTCACCACCACGCTGACGCCGTCCTCCACGCAGCGGTGGATGCCCCGCAGTCCCCGATGTAGCACGTTGACGCCCCCAAGGCCGAAGGCTTCGATGACGATGCCCTTGTAGCCCATGGCGGCCAGCATGTCGAAAATGGCCGGATTCAGTCCCGGCGTGAGCTTCAGGAGGAATACCTCCTTGCTGATATCGGAAAGCAGCTTGCTTTCGCCGGTGCGCCGGGGCAGCACGTCCGTGTCCACTACCAGCCCCCGGTTGCTGACCAAAGCGGCATAGCGGGCGTTGACGCTTTCAAAGGCGGAAAACCCGGAAGCCCGCACTTTCACCGCCCGGCATCCCAGCATGACCTTCCGGTCAAAGGCCAGAAACACGCCGGGCGCGCCGGAGGCCGCCATGGCAAAGGCGGTGCGCAGGTTGTCCGGGCCGTCGCTGAGCATATCCGTCAGCGGCAGCTGGGAACCGGTGAACACCACCGGAACGTCAATATTGGGCAGCATGAAGGTCACGGCGGAGGCGGTATAGGCCATGGTGTCGGTGCCGTGGGAGACCACGATTCCGTCGTAGCCCGCCCGGTCCTCAAAAATGTGCCGTGCGATCAGCTGCCATTCCTCCGGACGAATGTTGGAGGAATCCAGACAGATCACGTCTTTCACGGAGATATCGTAATAGGTGCGCAGTTGTTCCAGCTCCCGCTCCATCACCTCGGAGCGCCGGGGTTCCAGCCCTTCGCCGCCGGGAACGGACGCGATGGTGCCGCCGGTGGTGAGAAGAAGTATCCGTTTCTTAGCAGTCATTGGCGACCTCGAAAAATTTTGGATGCAGACGCCCAAAACGAAAGGAAAAACATCCCTTCCGGGGCAATCCGCTACTATTATACCTTCCCATGGGGAAAATAGCAAGAAAAATAACACCCCGGAAGAAATCTCCCGGGGTGCAGATTATAACAATCAGTCAGCGACGTAGGGCAGCAGGGCGATCTGACGGGCACGCTTGATAGCGGTGGTCAGGTCACGCTGATGAGCGGCGCAGGTACCGGTGGTACGGCGGGGCAGAATCTTGCCGCGCTCGGACAGGTAACGGCGGAGCTTAGCGGTGTCCTTGTAATCGATGCTGGTCACCTTATCCACGCAGAACGCGCAAACCTTCTTGCGCTTACGCGGACGCATACGCTGTTCGTTAGCCATGGTGTTTCCCTCCTTGTAAGTCTTAGTAGAAAAGTCAAGAAAATTTTAGAAGGGCAGCTGGGCGTCGTCGTCCTCCAGCATCGCGAAGTCGGATGCGGGAGCGGCCGCAGGGGCGGAATATCCGCCGCCGTAGCTGGGTGCGGGCGCGGGGTTGCTGTTATAGCCGCCATTGCTATTGCCATAGCTGCTGTTATAGCTGGAAGCTCCCTCGTTGCCGCGCTTGCTTTCGCCGAAATAGACGTTGTCCGCGACAACTTCGGCGGAACGGCGCTTGTTGCCTTCCTTGTCGGTCCAGTTGCGGATCTGGAGCCGGCCGGAAACCACGATCATGGAACCCTTGGTGAAATACTTGGAGACAAACTCTCCCGTCTGACGCCAGGCAACACAATCGATGAAGTCGGTTTCCTTTTCGCCGCCGTCTCTGCCGCCGAAGTCACGGTCGACAGCCACGGTAAAGCTGGCAACGGCGATGCCGCTGCCGGTACGGCGAAGCTCGGGGTCACGGGTCAGGCGACCCATGATGACAATGTGGTTCAGCATAAATTACGCCTCCACAGCGGTGGTCAGGCAGCGCATAACGCCTTCGGTGATCTTCATAACACGCTCCAGCTCCGCGGGGAACTCGGGCTTGCTCTCGAAGTTCATCAGGACGTAGTAGCCCTCGGCCATGTCGTTGATGGGATACGCCAGACGGCGCTTGCCCCACTCATCGACAGAAGCGAGAGTACCCTCCGCCTCCACCATTGCCTTGAACTTTTCCACAAGTGCTGCGGTACCCTCCTCGCCCAGAGTGGGGTCGATGATGTAGAGCACCTCATACTTACCGGTGATCTTAGCCATGTTGATTGCACCTCCTTTTGGACTTTTGGCCCCCGGACGCGCCGGGAGCAAGGATATGTCCGCATTCGCAGACCAGTTTAGTTTACAGGAAAACGGCAGAAATGTCAAGGATTTTTTGAAGAAAACAGGGAATTCTCCGCAAATTTCTGCCCGTGCCTTCCGCTTCCTCAAATGTCCAGATCGTAAATCTTGGTAATTTCCGTCGGCCCTTCCAGCAGCAGGGACGTGACGTTTCCGTTTTCCCCGTCAATGGTGATTTTCAGCGTGCCGCCCATGTTGTGGGCGGTGAGAACGCCGCCGGGGAGCAGCCCCTTCTTCCACAGCACCGAGGCAACGGAGCCGCAACCGGTGCCGCAGGCGCGGGTGTAGCCCTCCACGCCCCGCTCGAAGGTCAGAATGCGGATCTCTCCGTCCCCCAGCAGCTGATAAAAATTCACGTTTGCCCCCTTGGGGAACGCGGAGTCAAAGCGCAGCGCCCGGAACGTTTCCAGCAGCTTGTCCGCATCCGCCCACAGGTCGCCCTTGTACTCCGCCACCGCGTGGGGAACGCCGGGGTGCCCCAGCTCCAGATAGGCCACGTCGCCCTTGCGGTGCAGATCCAGCACGTAGGGGTTGTTCAGCTTCACCCGGTACAGATTTTCGTCCAGCCGCCAGCCGGGGACAAGCCCCGCGTCGGTCTCCACGGTCATGACGTCTCCCGCCAGACCGATATCATGGCCGAACCGGCAGATGCACCGGGCGCCGTTGCCGCACATCTCTCCCCGGGTGCCGTCGGAATTGTAAAAATGCAGCCGGAAATCCGCCTTGTCAGAAACGTCCGTGGCCATGAACCCGTCCGCCCCCGTGATTGCGCAGCACTTCCGTGCCAGCGCCGGATAGTCCAGCGTCAGCCCACGGGCATCGATGACCATAAAGTCGTTGCCCGCGCCGTTCATATAGTAAACCTTCATAAAATCCACCTCAAAATTTTGTCTAAAGCGCCGTTTTACACCCCGAACCGGGTGAAATACGTGTACAGCGGCGTGAGCTTGGCGAAGAAGTCCGCCACTTCGTTTTCCAGCTCCGCGCCGAACATTTCGTCCCCCACGTCCTTGTGGCGGATGCACTCAATGCCGCCCTTCCATGCGAAATAGGGCGCAAGCGCGGGATTGTCCGTTTCCTTGGGGCGCTTGTACAGCTGCGCCGTGACGGGTTGTCCCACCGCCGCTTCCGTTTGGGCAATCAGATGCAGAAATTCATCGGGATAGGCGGAAATATACTTCCGGAATTCCTCCATCGCCGCCGTCCGGGGATGCCAGAGGGTAAAGCCGTAGCTCACACCCTCCGGGTTGATCTCAAAGAACAGGCAGGGATTTTCCGCCCACCACTCCACGTCCTGCCGGATGCAGAGCCACAGACTTTCCTTGTAGGGGTCGGGATGGTGCAGTCGGGCGTCCCGGTAGATGCGGCTGACCTTCAGGATCGTCCCCGGAATTTCCATAAAGGGCGCGAACAGGTCTTTTCCCAGCGCCTTCATCGGCTCGTACAGGGTACTGACGTATTGTTTTTTATGCTCCAGGAACCAGTCCCGGTTGTTGTTCATGCGGATGCCCCAGAGAAAATCGATGGTCTCCGGGGTGAAGCCGGTAAACATGAAATCACCTCGTGTGTCAGTTTTTTCAGATAGACCCTGGTCTCAGCAGTGCCGTTCCAGAGGATCTTCCCGCTTCTGGCGGGTCTTGTAGATCACCTGACCCAGCTGCTTTCCGTCCACCGGCCGGTCGGGAATTTCAAAGGTATAGCGTTCGGTGGCGTTGATGAGGGTCGTGCCGTTGTAGTCCCGCACCCGTTCCCGTGCGCCGTAGCGTATGTGGACATGCCCGTGGACAAGGTACTGGGGGTGGTATGTATCCAGCAGCTCTACCAGAGATTCAAAGCCCCAGTGCGCCGGGTCGTCCCCGTCGCCGAGGCCATAGGGCGGCGCGTGGGTCACCACGATGTCCACGCCCCCCATGCGCTTGAGCTTCCACTTAAGCTTCTGGATGCGGCGGCGCATCTGCCCGTCGGTGTACTGGTGGGGGCCGGGGTGGTACTTGCGGCACCCCCCCAGACCCAGAATGCGCACCCCGTTATAGGTCACGATGTGGTCGTCGATGCAGTCGCAGCCCTCCGGGGGAACCTGATTGTAGTTGGTATCGTGGTTCCCGTGGACGTACAGCAGCGGACACCGGGCCATGGTGACGAGAAAGCTCAGATACCTTGCGCTCAGGTCGCCGCAGGAGAGGATCAGGTCATACTCCTTCAGCCGTCCGGGAACGTAATTGTCCCAGAGCGCGGCGCATTCCTCATCGGATACGGTCAAAATCTTCACGGGGCTTCCCCTCCTTCTCTGTGGGAATTTTATCTCGGTAAATGCCCAGCTCCCGCACCATCTGCTGGGAGACCGGCAGAATCTGGTCAAAGGTGGGGATACTGCCCACAATGTTGTCGCACAGCCAATCCATGTGCAGCAGCTCCTCCGGGGCAAACCCCCGGGTACCGTCGGACTTCACCGTACCGTCCTGGGCGGTAATGCGCCGCCGGAAGGGGTCGAGAACGCCGTCCTCCAAGCCCTTTTTCAGAATCTCCGCAAACTGATGCACGCCCTCCGGAAGCTTTTCGGACAGCCGGACGCCGATGACGCCGCTGTCCATGCCCAGCCAGTAGTTCAGGGCGGTGGATTCTCCCTTGTCCCGCTTCCACCCTCCGGCGAAGATGCTGCGGATGACGAATTCGTAGAACTTGCCCCAGACCCAGACGGGCGTTCCCAGAGGGATCAGGTCGCCCCGGTCGTTCATCAGGTAGGTGCCGTAGTTGCAGAAGTCCAGATACATTTTCGCCTGGGTGGGCGCGTCCCGGTTGGATACCACCCGGATGCCGTCCGCCAGCAGGTCGGCCTGAGGCGTTCCCTTGACACAGGACCACCGCAGCTCGATCTGCGCCCGTGGGTTGGTCATCTGCGCCCCCAGCGCAAAGGCATTGATGGATGCGGGAACGCCGAAGATCGGGTACGACGCGATGTAGCCGATGCGGTTGTTCTGGGCCATGGCGCCCGCAATGGCGCCGGTGATGAACTTCGCCTCGTAGATACGCCCGTAATAGGTGCGGATGCTGGAATACGCCTGATCGACGGAGCAGTTAAGGAAACGCACCTTGGGGTATTTCACCGCAGCCTTCAGCGTGGCGCGGCTTAAGGGGGGCGCGGTGATGAACACCACCTGCGCGCCGTCGGCTACCGCCTGCTCGATGATCGGCTCGGCCAGCTCCGGGCTGGCAGCGTCGAAGTAGCTGCGCAGGGTGACCCGGTCGCCGAACACCTTCTGCAAATGCTCCTTGCCCTCCTCGTGACCCAGCACCCATGTGCTGCTCCCGGGATTCATCTGGTGGACGAAGGCCACGTTCAGATGATCGGGGCTTGCGGAAATGAACCGCTCCAAGAGGGACGCCTTGGAGGTATCCTCCGCCTTGGTCTGCACCTTGACGGCCTCCTGCTTCTTTGTGTTGGCGACCATGTCCTCCCGCAGGGCGGCGACGCTCTTTTTCAGCTCTGCGGTGGACAGCTGCCCCAAGTCGTGAAACGGGTACAGATCCAGCCACAGCAGCAGCGCTTCCTCGGGAAGGACTTCCTCCGGCGGCACCTGCAAAGCGCTGAAAGCGTCCCGGAAATAGTGGAAATAGGCGTTGAAGGTGCGCCGTTCCGATTCTTCCCAGATATCGTCGCTTTTCTTGCCCAGATGGGACAGCAGGCGGGCATAGTCCCCGGGGTGGCGGAACTGGATGCAGTACAGGTGGGAAGCCTTGTAAAAATCCATGAATTCGTAGTAAGCCTGAATTCGCGGCTCATCGGTCAGGGGCGGCACGATGCGCTTGACGGTGCCGGGAATTCGGGGCGAGCCGAAATGCCGCAGGACACTGACCCGCTTGTTGCCTTCCTGAACGTAGAAATTGCCTAAGTATTCATAGCACAGGATGGGGTCGGTGATGCCCGTTTCCCCCAGATGGGCAGCGCAGAGGTTGACCCACTTGACAGCAAATTCGGATTTGCTGTCCAGCAGGGGGCGGAAGGAGGCGGTGAAGGCCGTAATGCGCCCGGCGGATTTGGTGCCGATGATCCGTTCCGAGGGGATCTCTACCAGACCCACGTCCACCACGGAATCCGTATTATTTTCCGGCAGAATATCATCCAGCACGGCGGGGTAGGGCGACCGCCCCTCCATCACAAGCTCCCGGTATTCCTTCTGGCCCTGTTTCAGCGCCAGGTTGTATTCATCTAAAGCGGTTTGAATCGACATGGCAGCCTCCCAAGCAAAGTAGTTTTAACTGACGCTATGATACCACATTTTGGCCAGTTTGCAATCATTATGTGCACCTCCATATTTGCATTTCTTACGCAAAAACCCGCAAATCAGCCCCGCCGCAAGGAAATCTTAAGGCGCTTCGGTCCTCTCCGACTTGTTTTTTTAAGAAAAAACGAGTACAATGGGGAAAAACTAGCTTATGAAAGAGGTGGTTGGATGCCATCCAAAGACAATTCCGTTGCGAGCTGCGCCCAGCAGATCCTTACGCAGGTGAAAACCGTGGTCGTGGGAAAGGACCCCGTGCTGCTGTGGGTGCTGGCGGCAATTCTTGCCCGGGGACATATCCTGCTGGAGGACATCCCCGGCGTGGGGAAGACCACCATGGCGCTGGCATTTTCCCGTGTGCTGAGCCTGAGCTGCAGCCGCGTGCAGTTTACCCCGGACGTTCTGCCCTCCGACGTGACGGGCTATTCCGTGCCCGACTCCGCCGGGGGAATGCGCTATCAGCCCGGCGCGGTGCTGTGCAATCTGTTCCTCGCCGACGAGCTGAACCGCGCCACTTCCCGCACCCAGTCTGCCCTTCTGGAGGCCATGGAGGAAGGACAGGTCACGGTGGACGGGGTGAGCCACCCCCTGCCAAAGCCCTTTACGGTCATCGCCACCCAGAACCCTACCGGCGCGGCGGGCACTCAGCTGCTCCCCGACAGCCAGATGGACAGGTTTATGGTGCGGCTGTCCATGGGCTACCCCAGCCCCAAGGACGAGGCCGCCATGGTGCTGAACCGGCAGGGCGGCAACCCCCTGCACGACCTGATTCCCCTGATGACCCGGGAGGACTTGACCGCCATACAGGACACGGTGGAGGAAACCTACCTCAGCGACAGCGTGGTCAATTATATTGTATCCCTCATCGGCGCCACCCGGAGCAGCCCCGACATCCTTCGGGGCGCAAGCCCCCGTGCGACGCTGGCTGTCACTGCCATGGCGAAATCCGTCGCCCGGCTTCGGGGACGGGATTACGTGACCCCGGCGGACGTGAAGGAGGTCTTTGCCCACACCATCGCCCACCGCCTGATTTTATCCCCCAAAGCGGAAGCACAGGGAAAGCAGCCGCAGGCGGTATTGCAGGACATCCTTGCCGCCGTCCCCGCCCCCCGGCTTCGCTGACATGACCGGGCGCAGATTGTGGTATCTGGCGGCGCTGTTCGGCTGCTGGGTATTTTATATTGCCTACGGCGAGTGGTTTTCATGGTTGGCACTGATGATCGTAGGGGGACTTCCGTGGCTGTCGCTCCTTATCAGCATCCCCGCCATGCTTTCCTTCCGCCTGTCCCCGGACGGGGCGGACGCCGTCCCAATGGGTACGGAGGCGGAAACATGGCTGCTGGGCAGCAGCGCGTTCCCGCTCCCGCCATTCAAGGGGAAGATACGCCTGCGCAGCTGCATCACCGGCCAAGTCCGGCGCTATCATCCGGGAACCGGCCTGCCTACGCAGCACTGCGGCGGCATTGTCGTCACGGTGGCGCGGGCGCGGGTCTGCGATTATCTGGGGCTGTTTGCCTTCCCGGTGGGGAAGGTGACGCCCAAAACCATTCTCGTCCGCCCGAAGCCCCTGCCCATCCCCGCCATCCCAGACCTTGACCGGTATATTGCCCGGGCGTGGAAACCCAAATCCGGCGGCTTTGCGGAGAACCATGAGCTTCGGCTCTACCGTCCCGGCGACAGCCTGAATCAGGTGCATTGGAAGCTCACCGCCAAGACCGGAAAATGGATGATCCGTCAGCCCATGGAACCCCAGCGGGGGCTGGTGATGCTGACCATGACTCTCCGGGGCACCCCGGAGGAACTGGACCGGAAATTCGGCCGATTGTTGTGGCTGGGGAAATATCTTGTGGAAAAGGACGTGCGTTTTGAGATCCGCACCCTGACCGCCGATGGTGTGCAGTCATCGTGGGTGCAGACGGAGCAGGAGCTGAATAAAGCCACCGATACGCTGCTGTGTGCCGGGGAAGCAAAAGAAGGCTCCATCCGGGACTTTGGCTTCGCCGCCTCATGGCAGTACCACATCGGAGGTGAGCCGGATGAAGCGTAAGATCTGGGTCACCGCCGGAATCGCGGCGGCGCTGGCCTTCCTGATCGCCTTCGGCGCGGTGGGATGCGTGGTCAGCGGGTTTGACCTGCCTCTGGACAGCTATGCGAAGGTGGTGCTGATCTGTGGGGCGGCGTCGGTTTTCTGTGCTGCGGCCTTCAGCCTGAAATGGGGCGGCGCGGCGGTGCTGTGCGCGCTGGCGCTGGGCGCGGGCTATGTCTGGAAGCAGGACGAGGCAGCAGAGCAGCTGTTCGGGCTGCTGTACCGCATGACCTCCGTTTACAGCAACGCCTACGGCTGGGACCCCGTTCAGCTGGCCGACGGCGCAGCGGCTGTGGATATTCCCATGGCCGTGCTGGGCGTTCTGCTGAGCGCCGCCGTGACATGGTCGGTGTGCCGGAAGCTGGGGGCAGTCCTCCCGGTGGCGGCGTCACTGATCCCCCTTTCCGCCTGCATGGTGGTGACGGATACCGTCCCGGATGTGCAGTATTTATTCTGCCTGCTGTTTGGCCTTATCATCCTGATCCTCACCAGCCGCGTCCGCAGACAGAGCGCCCCTCAGGGCAATCGCCTGACCGCCATGGCGGCGATCCCGGCGGCACTGGCACTGGCGGCGTTGTTTCTGGCATTCCCACAGGAGAGTTATGTAAACCGCTCGGAAGCGACCCGGGATGCCATTCTGTCGTGGTTCCAGAGCATCCCCGAAAAGGTGGCGGAAAACGTCCGGCAGGAAGTGACCGTTTCCGTCCCCGCTCAGGAGCCGGATCATGTGCGCCTTGCGTCTCTGGGACGCAGAACTGAATCGCCCATAACGGTGATGGAGGTCACGGCGGAGATCGGCGGTACCCTTTACCTCCGTGGGCAGGACTATGACGGCTACGACGGCATGACCTGGACGACCTCCCAGCACCGGACGGAGGACTTTTCCCTCACCGGGGAGGACTACGGCGAAGTGTCTATCCGCACCGTAGGCGAGCGGGCGCTATTATACCTGCCTTATTATCCCGCCCGGAGCATGGCGCTCATCGGCGGAAACATGAGCAACACCTGGGCATACACCGAATACGTTATTCCCCGCGCTGGTCTGCCGGACGACTGGCGGATAACGGCGATTTCGGGGACGGCAACCCCGCCTGACCTCAATTCCCCCTATCTTGCTCTCCCCGACGCGACCCGCGCCCGGGCGGAAGTCCTTCTTGCGGACATTCTGGGCGGCGCCTCCTCCACCGTGGAGAAGGCAGAGAAAATCGGAGATTATGTCCGTGCTTCTGCCCGGTACGACCTGAACCCCTCACGAATCGGCGAGGGGGAGACGGATTTTGCCCTGTGGTTTCTGGAAGACGCTGAAGCCGGCTACTGCGTCCACTTCGCCACGGCGGCGGCGGTGCTGCTTCGGGCGGCGGGGATCGAAGCCCGCTATGTCAGCGGCTATCTGGTGAAAACCGCCCCCGGCACGCCCGCCGACGTTACCGAGAAAAACGCCCACGCATGGGCGGAATATTACGAGCCGACGCTGGGCGTCTGGCTGGTATTGGAGGCCACTCCATCGGATATGGCCGCGGCGCAGCAGCCCACCCCGGAGACCGTGCCGGGAGCCACGCAGGAGGCCGCCCAGCCGACCTCCCCGGAGCCGACGACCCCGCCGCCTGCAACTTCACCCTCCCACCCGCAGCCCCCCACCGAATCCGCGCCGCCTCAGCCGGATGCGCCAAAGCAGCACAACGTCGGAAAGATTCTGGCCGTACTGCTTGCGCTTGGAATGCTGGTTCTGGTGGTCACAGTCCAGCGGAGTATCCGCATCCGCCTGCGCCGCGGCAGACAGCAAACCGCCCGCCCCAACGCCCGGGGACTTGCCATGTGGCAGGAGACGGAGCAGCTGTCCAGACTTCTGCGCCAGCCGTCCCCGGAAGCGCTGGAAACGCTGGCACAGAAGGCCAAGTTCAGCCAGCACACGCTGACAGCGGAGGAACTGGAACAGTTCACGGCATATCTGACCGACGCCCGGCATCAGCTGGAACAAAAACCATTGTATCTGCGGCTGGTTTATATGTATCTTTATGCAGTGATTTAAGGAGAACACCATGGAAGAAAAATTCATTGCCGTCTGGGCGGCGAACCGGGAAAAGGCGGAAAGCCTCGGCGTTCGAATGCGCACCATCCCCGCCGAAGACACCATGAAAACGGCGCACCGCGTTTTATCCGGCAGCCGTCTCAGCGACGGATTCAACGCCCTTCGGGAAAAGCACCGTCTTGACCTGTCGCTGGAAGCTCTGGCCGTGGACAAACGCTTCACGACGCTGTTCAGCGACGAGGAAGCCAACGAAGCCCTGACCCGTCTTCTGGAAGCGGGCTACTACGGCGGATAACGACAAAAAAGAGGAAGCGTATAGCTGGGTGGTCGTAAAACAATGAATTCTCCGTATGGTTTAGATCATACGGAGGATTTTTTATGTCTAATCTTCAAACTTGCTGACGGCAAGTCCGCAGGGGATAGCCGCTTTAGCGGCGCAAAAAAGGGGGGCAGCCACCTTGACTGAACGAAGTGACACAACATTCGGGGTCAAGCAGTTTTCGCCTGCTGACGGAGAATGAAGCTCCGCAGGACGCACACTACTCTCAATAGGAGAGTATAGAAGTGCGCCCTTTCGTTCCTAAAGGGATTTTCCGTTTGCTTCTCTCCTCGACAAACTGGAATTTATCTGCAGTCATAAACCATATTTACTTCATGGCAGTCAACCTCATCAACAATATCTGTTTCTACAAATCCGATTTTTTCATAGATGTGCTTTGCGTGTTCGTTGCCGTAAATATAGGTCGTTGTCATCTCCAACATATTATAGGTATCTTTCATAAAACGAATAAACGCTCTTAGAGCAGCCGTCCCATAATTCTGATTTTGATATTTACGGTCTATCGCATAATTCCAAAGAAAATAGGAGCCTTCATCAAACTTCCGCACCATCACAAAACCAATCAGTAAATCTTGTAAATAAATATCATATGCCAGCACATTTTCTTTTAAGCATGCTGACGCTATGTTTTCTTTAGATGATAATTGCTTTTCCTGCTCAGGCAGAACGGTTACTTTCATAGATTTCGAGGGCTTAAATAGCACTACTATCACCTCCGCAGATTCAAATTTGTCTAGTACTTTTTTAACAAATTATACCAGAAAATTATGAAGAAATCTACCGTTAGGATAAGCCTGCCCGAACATTTTTGTCCGGGCGGTTTCGGTATCAATCATAAATCAGCTCAAATTTCACTATAACTCCTGTCTGTGCCTTGCAAGCGTTTATCTGCCGCACCCATTCCATTTGGTTTTCGGCTTTCAGCTTTTCGGTCACGCCGTTTCGCTTCGCCAGCGACTGCACGATCGGCTTCATGCGGTTTCCCGCTTTGACAATTTCGGCGCAATACTGTCTTACGCACACTCGCCAATTTGCTTCCTCTTTTTGCTGTCTAATTCGTAAAACCTTACTTTTCCAACGCCATAACCTTATCGATCCGGCGCTGATGGCGCTCTTCCCCGGAGAATTCCGTGCCGACCCAGACGTCTACGATCTCCAGCGCCAGATTTTCGCCCACAACTCCCGCACCCAGCGCCATCATATTGGTGTCGTTGTGCAGGCGGGTCATTTTTGCCGACCATGGGTCGGACAGCAGGGCGCAGCGGATGCCGTCGATCTTATTGGCGGTGATGGACACGCCGATGCCGGTGGTACACAGCACAATGCCCCGCTGGCATTCCCCGCTGGCAACCGCCCGGGCGGCCGCAGCGGCAAAGTCGGGGTAATCGCAGCTTTCCGTGGAATAGGTGCCGAAGTCCCTGACCTCATGCCCCTGCTTTTCCAGATGCTCGATGACTTTATTTTTCAGCGCGAACGCACCGTGGTCACAGCCAATGGCAATTCTCATACTACGATCTCCTTTGTATTACAGTAGTTAAATCACATACCCGCCGCTGACGCCCAGCACCTGTCCGGTGACAAATTCCGCGTCTGCCAGATACGCGATGGCTTTTGCCACATCCGTGGGCATACCGTTGCGCCCCAAGGGCGTTTCCTCCGCCATTCCCGCGAGGATATCCGGGGCGACGTTCGCGCACATGTCCGTCAGAATGACTCCCGGCGCCACGCAGTTGACCCGGATGCCGCTGGGGCCAAGCTCTTTGGCAAGCGCTTTGGTCAAAGCAATTACCGCCCCCTTCGTGGCGGAATACGCCGCCTCGCAGGATGCGCCCACCTGCCCCCACATACTGGCCACCGTCACGATACTGCCCCGGTGGGTCTTGAGGAAAGATGGCATGGCGGCGTTGACGCAGTGGTAAATCCCTCCCACGTTAACGGCGAACAGCCGGTTCCATTCATCCTCCGCCATCTGGGACAAAAGTCCAAAGTACATTGTCCCGGCGTTGCAGACAAGAATGTCCACGTCCCCGATTTGAGAAAACGCCCGGTTCACGGCTTCCCCGTCCGCCACGTCGCAACAGATGGCCGTAGCTCCGGTCTTCTCCGCCACGGCTTTCGCGGCGGCGTGGTTTTTTTCGTATAAAAACGTCACCCGGTCGCCCCGCGCGGCGAACAGCTCGCCCGTAGCCGCGCCGCTTCCCCGGGAACCGCCGGGGATCACCACAGTCCCCAGAGAATTTCCCGCCTTCCGCCGGCCATTTCCGTCTCATGAAAAACGGGCTGCCGGGGCAGCCCGTTTTTTATCGTCTTCTGCTCTTGGTGCGGTGATCCGCACGCATGGAGGAGAGCTTGTTGTCGGACTCGGACATGAACGCCTTCAGCTTTTCCTCAAACAGCTGGTCAGCCGTCTTGGGGGCGGCGGGCTGCATGGGGGCGCGCTGGGGGCGGTTCTGCGCCGGGGCGGAATTTTCCCGCCGGTAGCCGCCGTCCTGACGGGGCGCGCCGCGGTAGTTCCCGTTCCGATTTCCGCCGTTCTCACGCTGGGGCTTGGGTTCCAGACGCTTGATGGACAGGTTGACCTTGCCGTTTTCCAGACCAATGACCATGACCTTCACGTCCTGGCCCTCGGTCAGGTGCTGCCGGATATCGCTGACGTAGGCATTGGCGACCTCGGAAATATGTACCATGCCTGTCTTTCCCTCCGGCAGGGAGATGAATGCGCCGAAATTGGTGATAGACTTGACTTTACCCTCTAAAATGGCTCCAACGGTTAACTCCATAGTATGCTGTGATTCCTCCATCTATTTTCAGTTAATGATGCACAAGGTTAAGACTGCGGCTGTAGATCCAGAATAAGGGTATTGGGGTCAGCCAGCCCCAGCTCGCTTCTTGCGATATCCTCTACGCTCTTCACCGAGCCCAGCTCGCCAATTTTTTCCTCCAGCTCGCTGTTCTGATGTTCCAGAGCGGCGGCCTCGTCCCGCAGCTCTCCGGTCCGCGCCTGAATGCCGGTGTGTACCCACCTCAGAGCTGCCAGCGCCGCCATAGAGAATACGATAAGCACTGCCACGATGATCTTCAGTGCCAGCGAGCCTGACCGGAAAATCACTTTCCCCCTGCGTTTCTGTTCCAATGGGTTCACCTCTTCGTTTTCGCCGTTTTTCCCGACGATGATTCCACTTTATTGTAACCCATTTTTTCGCAGATGCAAATAAAATTTTTGCAAATTCGGAAAATTTTTTTGCGGGCAGCACCGCAAAGCCCAGGATTGCCCTGACGAATTTCCAGAATCCGGAAAAAATGGGTGTGATCAGGCTGCCGAACGCCAGATCCCAGACGATCCCCCCCGCCAGCAGCCCGGCGGAATACCCCAGCCGCAGGTCGCCGCTGCACACACGAAAGCTCATAATCAGCCAGGCCCAGACGCAGCCCGTCAGAAACAGCGCGTCCGCGGCAAGAGTATACCGTGGACGCAGGGGACGTAAGAATTCGTAATACACCCCCAGCGCTGCCCCCAGCAGGCAGCAGCACACGAATCGGTGTGCTGCCAGCGCGGGGGCGGTCATCCGAACAGACGGCGCTTCCAGCCGGCTGCCTGCCTCGGTTCCTCGTAGGCCAGCGCGGAAACACTGCCGTCCACCTCCACCTGCCCGCCCTCCAGTGACAGGGTTTTCAGCTGCAATTCCTTTCCTTGCACGATCAGCGTCCCCAGAGAGGTCTGCAGCACCACCGTCGTATCGTCAAAGCTGACCACCTCTGTCACCCCGGTCATGGTCAGCTGCCGCCGCTCATTCAGACAGAGCTTGTGGGGCATATGCTCATCCGCCATAGCCATCCCTCCTTGCCTTGCCATACGCTATGCCTTAGGCGGCGGGAATATGCCGCATTTTTTATTTTGCTATGCTTTTGCACAGCAAAAAGCAGCCAGAACGTTTTCCGCGTTCTGGCTGATATCATCGCTAGTTCTCCATCTGTTTTCCCAAAAAACCGGCAGCGGTCTTGACCAGCCCCTGATCCGCTTCCTGCAGGGGACTGTCGTTTTCCCCCAGAAGCAGCAGCACGCAGCCCATAAGGTCGCCCTGAGACAAAATCGGCGCGGCGGCGCCAAGGTGGTATTTCTCCTCCCCGTCGGCCGCCAGAATGGGGGCGTCCCCGTTTTTGTAGAGGTAATTTTTCCGCTGTTCCATGAGCTTTTCCAATTCCGGCGAATTGGGTTTGTCCATCAGCTCCCGCTTGGGGATACCGTAAAGGGCGATAATGCTGTCCCGGTCGGTCACCGCGGCGATATGCCCGGTAGCGGACCCGATGGACTCACACATCTGGGCAGCGAACTCCTGCAAGTCGCCCATAGGGGAATACTTACGGAAGATCACGCCCCCGTCTTTCTCCGTATAAATCTCCAACGGGTCGCCCTCGCGGATACGGAGGGTTCTTCTGATCTCCTTCGGAATGACGATCCTGCCCAGATCGTCCACCCGTCGCACAATGCCTGTTGCCTTCATAATTCTCTTCTCCTTTGAAGCGCGTGACGCGCGGTTTGCTCCTGTAGAAGTATTTGCAGGAAAAGGGGAATTATGTATGGGTGCTGCGGCAATCTTCTTCTCCGGTTGCGTCAGTTTTAAGGCAATACCGCACAGAAAGAAGTGCCAAATACCGCCGAGTGTGATATAATAAACTTATGGATAAACAGATGACA
>ENA-UOIZ01001213-UOIZ01001213.1-human-gut-metagenome-genome-assembly--contig:-P88-NODE-1213-length-22259-cov-62.233381_pt1 | contig 22259 bp, 13 predicted proteins | sample MGYA00242336_ERZ723883 | MGnify/ENA metagenome assembly ERZ723883 | reverse complement strand
TTTGTGCTGCCCAACGCCTGCGAGACCAAGATGGTGGTCACCATGAACGCCCGCAGCCTGCAGAACTTCTTCCACCTGCGCTGCTGCAGCCGCGCCCAGTGGGAGATCCGGGAGCTGGCCGAAAAGATGTTTGAGCTGGTGTACCCCGTGGCCCCGCACATCTTTGCAAAGTCCGGCCCGGCCTGCGTCAGCGGCCCCTGCCCGGAGGGCAAGATGTGCTGCGGCAAAACGGCCGAGGTGCGCGCAAAATATGCCGCTATCAAGGAAGGTGCCGCCGTATGAGCAAGGGCAGACTGATCGTGCTGGAAGGGCTGGACGGCAGCGGCAAGGCCACCCAGGCAAAGCTGCTTGCCGCGCATCTTGCCGCGCAGGGCTTTTCTGTGCGGGAGGTCACCTTCCCGAACTACGAGAGCGATTCCAGCGCGCTGGTCAAGATGTATCTGGCCGGGCAGTTCGGCCAGCACCCGGACGATGTGAACGCCTACGCCGCGTCCAGCTTTTACGCGGTGGACCGCTACGCCAGCTACAAAAAGGACTGGGGCAGCTTTTATGAGAACGGCGGCATCGTCATCGCCGACCGGTACACCACCTCCAACGCGGTGCACCAGTGTTCGAAGCTGCCGCCGGAGCAGTGGGAAGCATTTCTCGGCTGGCTGTTCGATTTTGAGTTCCATCTGCTGGGCCTGCCCGCGCCGGATAAGGTGATCTACTTACAGGTGGACCCGGCTGTGAGCCAGAAGCTGATGACCGAGCGCTACCACGGCGACGAAAGCAAAAAGGACGTCCACGAAAAAGACACCGAGTACCTTGCCCGCAGCCGTGCCGCCGCCGAATACTGTGCCGCCCACCTCGGCTGGCAGACCGTCCACTGCACCAGCGGCGGCGCGATGCGCAGCATTGAGGACATTCAGGCGGAAGTGCAAAGTGCTGTATTGGAGCGCTTGAAAGGTTGACAGGACAGCAGGTCTGCGTGCCGATGGCGTTCTCCTCAGAGAAACTACCGGCCCACAGACTGGACAGCATAAAATTCAACAAGAGGGGGTATCCTGAAATGTATCGTCTGATGCAGCCGGAAGACAAACCGGCGGTGCTGGCTTTGTGGCAGAGCCAGCGCAAGGAATCCGAAGAATTTGCAAAAAAGGCCATTGAACAGTTTGCAGGCGAGCAGAACGTCTACGTCGCTGAGGAAAATGACGAGATCGTTGCCGTGGCGCTGGCCGTTCCGGTCACGCTGCAGGCCCGTACCGGCAACTATTTATATGGCCTGTGCGGCGAAGGCAGCCTGATTTTGGCGGGCCTGCTGGATTACCTGTGCGCCCAGCAGAAGCTGCGCGGTGCGGGCTTTACCGTGGCGGTGCCCAAAGGCCCCGAGCAGGCGGCCCTGCTGCAGGATAAGGGCTTTGCCTGGGCGTTCCCGCTGCGGTGCCTGCCCCGCGAGGTGGAGCGCAACCTGTGGAGCCAGGCCGAGTTCGACTCGGTCACGGCCAAAAAGCTGTGCGAACTGCGGGAGCGCTTCTGGCCCGACACGGTGCAGCTGGACCCGGAGCGCATGGCTGTGGTGCTGGGCGACCTCTACTCGGCCGGTGCCACCATCGTTTCCAGTGAACACGGCTACGGCATCTACTTCCGCGAGGAAGACACCCTCTACTTCGTGGAGCTGCAGGCCGATACCGACCGTGCCGCCGAAGTGCTGATGGAAGCCGCCCGCGAGAAGGAAGTCATCGTGGAGAAGGCGGTCATCACCGTGGGCGCGTCCCAGACGCTGTTCCTCGGCGAGGGCACCCGGCAGGAATACGGCATGATCCGCTTTGACGGCGAGCCCTTCGATGTGACCGAAAGCTACATGCGCCTGATGATGGAAAACTGATTGGAAAAAAGGAGTGCACATGGCACAGAAACATTCCCATGCCGCCCGCAAAAAAGGCGGTGCATGGAAGATTTTGCTGGTCCTCGTGGTGCTGCTGGTGCTGGCTGCCGGGGCAGCAGGGGTGTTTGCCTACAACGAGATCCACGGCAACGGAAAGCCCGGCACCGAGGTTACTGTCAGCATCCCCCAGGGCAGCGGCGTGGCCTCCATTGCAAATCGGCTCAAGGAGGCCGGGGTGATCCGCTCCACCTACCTGTTCCGCTGGTATGTGGGGCAGAAGGGGGTGGCCGGGAAGCTGCAATACGGTGATTTTACCCTGCAGACCGGGGCCAACGCCTACGATGCTATCATCGCCGTTCTCTCCCAGTACGCCAAGGCAGATACCGTGCGGATCACCATCCCGGAGGGCACCACGGCGATTGCCATTGCCCAGAAGATGGAGGATGCCGGTCTGTGCAGCGCCGAGGACTTTTTAAAGGAAGCCAACGAGGGCGATTTCAGTGAGTACACCTTCTGGCAGTATGTGCCGGACGACGCCGATGCGCCGGACCGCTTCATGAAATGCGAGGGTTACCTGTTCCCGGAGACCTACGAGTTCTTGAAGGACGACACGGTGCACAACTATGTGGCCACCTTCTACGCTCAGTTCGATGCTCAGATCACCGATGAAATGTACGCCGAACTCAAAAAGCAGGAGATGACCCTGCCGGAGCTTATCACGCTGGCGTCCTTCGTGCAGGAGGAAGCCGGCAACAGCCAGGACTCCAACGTGGCGCAGGTGTTCCGCAACCGTCTGGCCGAGGGCTCGCCCTATCCGCGCCTGCAGAGCAACACGTCCAGCCACATCCAGAGCGACGCCGACAACAACTACCTCTGGAACTGGGTGGCACCCTACTACGGCGGCTGGGATAACATCCCGGAAAACATCGTGGCTGCGTATGATACCTACAGCTGTAAGGGCCTGCCTGCCGGGCCCATCTCAAATCCGGGCCTTGCCGCTATCCAGGCGGCGCTGGACCCGCAGCCCGACGAGGATGCGAAAGACGCCTATTTCTTCGTCACCGACCTCAAGGGCAACTACTACTATGCCCGCACCCTGAGCGAACACAACGCCAACTGCCAGACCGCAGCGGACGTGAACAAAACGGTGGGGTGAGGGAACTCTACCGTCATTTCTGAAAAAAGAGAGGAATTTGAACTATGCTGCAAATCCCGGAACTGCTCGCCCCGGCGGGCGACCTGGAACGCCTGCGCTATGCCGTGAACTACGGCGCGGACGCTGTTTACTGCGGCCTGCCGGAGTTCGGCATGCGCTCTGCCCCGGCCAATTTCACGCCGGAGCAGCTGACGGAGGGCGTCATCTACGCCCACGCCCGCGGCCGCAAAGTCTACCTGACCATGAACACCCTGCCCACCAATGAGGAAGCCGACCGTCTGCCCGAGGCCATCCGGGAAGCCGCCAAGGCCGGTGTGGATGCCTTCATCGTGGCAGACCTGGGCGTGCTGGAGGCCTGCAAGACCTTTGCGCCGGACATCGACGTGCACATGTCCACCCAGACCGGCATCACCAACTGGGCCGCCGCCCGCGCCGCCTACGATCTGGGCGCAAAGCGCGTGGTGCTGGCCCGCGAGATGACCCTGCAGGACATTGCCACCATCCGCGACAAGACCCCGCCGGAACTGGAGATCGAAGCCTTCGTGCATGGTGCCATGTGCATGAGCGTCTCGGGCCGGTGCCTGCTGTCCACCTACATGACCGGCCGCGACTCCAACCGCGGTCAGTGCGCCCAGCCCTGCCGCTGGAAGTACTTCCTCAGCGAGGAGAACCGTCCCGGCCAGCTCTATGAGATCGGCGAGAACGAGAACGGCAGCTACATCCTCAACGCCAACGATATGTGCACCGCGCCCTTCATCGACCTCATCTGCAAGGCGGGCGTGGACAGCCTGAAGATCGAGGGCCGTGCCAAGACCTTCTACTATGTGGCAAGCGTTACCGCCGCCTACCGCAGGGCGCTGGACGCTTATCTGGCCGACCCGCTCAATGATAACTTTGAACTGCCCGCCGAGGTGTACGAGGAGCTCACCCGCACCAGCCACCGCCACTATTCGCCCGGCTTCTACTTTGGCCGTGAGCAGGCAAAACAGTCCACCGACAGTGCCGCCTACATCCGCGATTGGGAGTTTGTGGGCACCGTGGACGGCTGGGAGAACGGCATCGCCTCCTGCCAGCAGCGCGGCAAGTGGAGCCTGGGCGACCGGCTCGAAGCCCTCTGCCCGGACGGCCGCAGCATCCCGCTGACGCCGGAATGGATCGAGAACGAAGCCGGTGAGCGGGTGGAGAGCACCCCTCATGCCATGGAAAAATACACCATCCCCACGCCGGAGCTGCCGCCCATGAGCCTGCTGCGGCGCAAGACCGTTTAAGGAGAACCTGTGATGGAGCCAAAACGCCTGTGTCCTTATTGCCTGCAGCCGATCCCCCCGGCGGCACAGAGCTGCCCGCACTGCGGCAAAGTTTTCGCCGACCGCAACCCCGGCGGCACCCTGCCGGTGGGCACCGTGCTGGCCGGGCGCTACACCGTGGGCGAGATGCGCAGCATCGACGGTGAGGGCGTCCTGTACCGGGGCGTGGAAAATCTGGGCGGCTTCCGGGTGACCATCAAGGAATATCTGCCCGTCACCCTCTCGGCCGAGCGCACGGCGGAGAACACTCTGTGCCCCAAGACCGGCAGCGAAGTGCTGTTCAAGACCACACGCATGGATTTTGAGGACCTCTACCGCGCCATCCAGCGCATCACGCCAGCGAACGGTCTGGAAGCGGTGCTGGACGTGGTGGAGGCCAACAACACGGTCTATGCTGTCATGGAAAACCCCGGCGGCACCCTGCTCAGCCAGTGGCTGGAAGACCGGCCCGGCCCCCTCCGGCCGGAGGAGGCCAGTGCCATGCTGCAGCCGGTGTTTGAGGGTGTGGCCGCCATGCACAAGATCGGCCTGGTGCACCGGGGCATCTGCCCGGAGAACATCCGCGTGATGGGCGACGGCCGGTGCCGTCTGGCGGGTTACGCCACGGTGGGCCTGCGCACGGCGGGCAGCGGCCTGCACGAGCAGCTCTACGAGGGCTATTCGGCCCCGGAACAGTATTCCACCGCCGAGTTTGAAGGCCGCTATACCGACGAATACAGCCTTGCGGCGGTGTTCTACCGCATGGTGTGCGGGCAGGCCCCGGTACCGGCCGCGCAGCGCATGGTGGCAGATTCGAACCCCAGGGCCAAAACGGTGAACAGCGCCGTGCCGGGCTATGTCTCGCAGGTGCTGCAGCTGGGCCTGCGGCTCAAGCCCATGGAGCGCATCCAGACGGTGCCGCAGCTGTATCAGGCCCTTTCTTCCAAAGAATACACCACCGAGCTCACCCGCACCATGAAGCCGGAGACCCCGGTGCGCACGGCTGCCCCGGAGCCGGAACACCGCGAACACCTGCTCAGCCTGAAAGCCCTGCTGGCGGGCATTCTGATCTTGCTTTCCATCCTCATCCTGCTCACGCTGTGGGGCATGATGAGCCACAAAAATGATTCGGCACCTTCTGCCGTGGAGCCGGAACCTGCCAGCAGCGAGGTGCTGGAACCCCAGAACCTTGTGCCGGACTTCCTTGGCATGGATTACGCGCAGGTGCAGAACAACCGGGAATACACCGGCATGTACCTGTTCTACGTCACCGAAGAATACAGCGACACCGCTCCGGCAGGCCAGATCATCCAGCAGGACCCGGCAGCTGACACCGTGCTCAAGGCAGGGGAGACCATCCGCCTTGTGGTGAGCAAGGGCCCGGAGACGGTGGAGATGCCGAACCTCATCGGCTTCACCCAGGACGGCGCGGTGAAGGAGCTGGAAGCGCGGGGCCTTGTGGCCAGCTGCTTTATGGTGGTGAACGATGGCTCCTACGCCGCGGGCTGCGTGGTGCGTGCCAGCGAGGAACCGGGCACGAAGGTTGCCGTGGGCACGGTCATCACCGTGTATATCGCCGCGGACCCCAGTGTGCAGATCACCACGCCGGAGGAACCGTCGGCCACAGAACCCACCACCGAACCGGAAGCCCCTGCCGCCGAAGGGGAGACGGAAGCGGGAGCACAATAAAAGCAGAAGCGGGAGTCTTTTCAGGCTCCCGCTTCTGCTTGTTTAGGATAGGAAAGAGAATGGCTTAGTTAGAGGTTGGTGTAGCCCATCAGGTAGCGGTCTACCTCGGCGGCGCAGTCGCGGCCTTCGCGCAGGCCCCACACCACAAGGCTCTGGCCGCGGCGCATATCGCCGCAGACGAACACCTTTTCCACGTTGGTCTTGAAGCTGTGGTCGGCCACGTTGCCGCGGGCGGTCAGCTCCACACCAAATGCATCGGCCACGTAGTTTTCGCAGCCGGTAAAGCCTGCGGCGATGAACGCCAGCTGGCAGTCATAAGTGAATTCTTCGCCGGTGGGCACCATGTTGGTGCGGCCGGTCTCGGGGTCACGCTCCGGCTTCAGGGTGCTGATGACGGCACCGGTCAGGTTGCCGGCGTCATCCTTCAGGAACTCTTTGACCGTGGTCTGGTAGACGCGCGGGTCCTTGCCGAACTTGGCAAGGCACTCGGTCTGGCCGTAGTCCACTTTGAGCACCCGGGGCCACTCCGGCCACGGGTTGGAAGCAGCGCGCTCCTTGGGCGGCTGGGGCATCATTTCCAGTGCCACCAGATCGGTGCAGCCCTGCCGCAGGGCCGTGCCCTGACAGTCGTTGCCGGTGTCGCCGCCGCCGATGACCAGAACGTTCTTGCCCTTGGCGTCAATGGCCTTGCCATCGGCAAACTGGCTGTCCAGCAGGCTTTTCGTCACGCTGGTCAGGTAGTCCACGGCAAAATGCACGCCGTTGGCATCGCGGCCGGGCACGTTCAGGTCACGGGCCTTCTTGGCGCCGCAGCACAGCACCACGGCATCGTAGCCGTTCAGCAGATCTTCGGCTGCCACGGCCCCACCGATGTCCATGTTGGTGCGGAACTCCACGCCCTCGGCCTGCATGATCTTGATGCGGCGCTCAATGACGGATTTGTCCAGCTTCATGTTGGGGATGCCGTACATCAGCAGGCCGCCCACGCGGTCGGCGCGCTCAAACACGGTCACGGCGTGGCCGCGCTTGTTCAGGTACTCGGCCACGGAAAGGCCGGACGGGCCGCTGCCCACCACGGCAACGCTCTTGCCGGTGCGTGCCGGAGGGGGAGCCGCGTGCAGCCAGCCCTTGGCATAGGCCGTCTCAATGATGGCGTGCTCGTTCTCGCGCACGGTCACGCTGCTGCCGGTCACATCGCCGCAGGTGCAGGCGGCCTCGCACAGGGCGGGGCACACCCGGCTGGTGAACTCCGGGAAGCGGTTGGTGGCCATCAGGCGGTGCATGGCCAGCTCCCACTTGCCGTGGTAGACCAGGTCGTTCCACTCCGGGATGAGGTTGTTCAGCGGGCAGCCGGAGGCCATGCCGCCGATCATCATGCCGGCCTGGCAGAAGGGGACGCCGCAGTCCATGCAGCGCGCCGCCTGGGTCTGCTGCTCCTCGCGGGAGAGCCAGACGTGAAATTCGTTGAAGTTTTCAATGCGTTCCAGCGGCGGCACATCCGTGCTGGTTTTGCGCGTATAATCGATAAATCCTGTTGTCTTGCCCATAACGCAGCCCTCCTTACTTCTTCTTCTGCACCGTGTAGAATGCTTCGATCTGCGCCTGCTCGCCGTCCAGACCGCGCTCCTCTACGGACGCGATCACCCGCAGCATGCGGTCGTAATCGTAAGGCAGAACTTTCTTGAACTTGGGCAGGAACTCGCTGAAGTTGTCCAGAATTTCCTTGCCGCGGGGGGAGCCGGTGGCTTCCACATGCTCGCGGATGAGCTCTTTCAGGGTGGCAACGTCGTATTTGTGCTCCACGGGCTCCAGGCTGACGGTCTCCTTGTTCACGCGCTGGTAGAAGTCCCAGTTCTCGTCCAGTACATAGGCGATGCCGCCGGTCATGCCGGCTGCAAAGTTCTTGCCGGTCTGGCCCAGCACGACCACCGTGCCGCCGGTCATGTACTCACAGCCGTGGTCGCCCACGCCCTCCACGACGGCGGTGGCACCGCTGTTGCGCACGGCAAAGCGCTCACCGGCCACGCCGGAGATGAAGGCCTTGCCGCTGGTGGCACCGTACAGCGCCACGTTGCCGGTGATGATGTTCTCCTCCGGCTTGAAGGTGATACCCTCGGGCGGGCGCACCACGATCTTGCCGCCGGAAAGGCCCTTGCCCATGTAGTCGTTGCAGTCGCCCACAAGGTCCAGCGTCAGGCCATTCGGGATGAACGCACCGAAGCTCTGGCCGCCTGCACCCACGCAGTGGGCGGTGTAGACGTCGTCCGGCAGGGTGTTGCCGTATTTGCGGGTGATCTCGCTGCCGAAGATGGCACCAAAGGCGCGGTCCGTGTTGGAGACATCCAGGTTCACGCTCTGGGGGTTCTTGCTGTTCAGCTTGAACTTCTTCATCAGCACCTTCATGTCGAGGGTGTTTTCCAGATGGAAGTCGTAGGTATCAGCAGGCACAAAGTGCACGTTGCTGTTCTCGATGGCGGGGTTGTGCAGGATGCAGTCCAGGTCCATCTTGGAGGCGCGGCTGCCGGGTGCGGCAGGCTTGACCTTGAGCAGGTCGGTGCGGCCCACCAGTTCGTCGATGGTGCGCACGCCCAGCTTTGCCATGTACTCGCGCAGCTCCTGGGCCACAAAGGTCAGGTAGTTGATGATGTATTCCGGCTTGCCGCGGAAATTCTTGCGCAGCTCCGGGTTCTGGGTGCAGATGCCCATGGGGCAGGTGTCCAGGTTGCACACACGCATCATCACGCAGCCCTCAGCCATCAGCAGGGTAGTGCCAAAGCCGAATTCCTCCGCGCCCAGCATGCAGCTGATGGCTACGTCGCGGCCGCTCAGCAGCTTGGAGTCGCTCTCGATGCGCACGCGGGTGCGCAGGCCGTTCAAAATCAGGGTCTGGTGGGTCTCGGCGATGCCCAGCTCCCAGGGCAGGCCCGCGTTCTTGATGGAAGTGCGCGGTGCTGCACCGGTGCCGCCGTCGTAGCCGGACACCAGAATGACCTGTGCGCCGCCCTTGGCCACACCGGCCGCAATGGTGCCGACACCGGCCTCACTCACCAGCTTGACATTGATGTTGGCGTTGCGGTTGGCGTTCTTCAGGTCGTAGATCAGCTCGGCCAGGTCCTCGATGGAGTAGATATCGTGGTGCGGCGGGGGAGAGATCAGGCCCACGCCGGTGGTGCTGTGGCGGGTCTTGGCGATCCACGGGTACACCTTGGCACCGGGCAGATTGCCGCCCTCGCCGGGCTTTGCGCCCTGTGCCAGCTTGATCTGAATTTCTTCGGCGCTCACCAGATACTTGCTGGTGACGCCGAAGCGGGCCGATGCCACCTGCTTGATCTTGGAATTGCTCTCGCTGTGGTAACGCTCCTCGGGCTCACCGCCCTCGCCGGTGTTGCTGCGTCCGCCCAGACGGTTCAGGGCGATGGCAATGGTCTCGTGGGCTTCGCTGCTCAGGGCACCGTAGCTCATGGCAGCGCCCTTGAACCGCTTGACGATGGAGCTCACCGGCTCCACTTCCTCCAGCGGGATGCCGCCGTCCGGGGCAAAGTTGAAGTCCAGCAGGCTGCGCAGATGAACGCCGTCGGTGCCCATGTTGTCCACGGTATTGGTGAACTGCTTGAAAGCACCGTAATCGTTGGTGAAGCAGGCCTTCTGGAACAGATGGATGGTCTGCGGGTTGAACAGATGATCTTCCTTGCCGCTGCGGAACTTGTGGGCACCGCCGTCGGCCAGCTCCATGTTGATGTCCAGACCCAGCGGGTCGAAGGCTGCGTTGTGCTGGGCTTCCACGTCGGCCTGAATATCTTCCAGACTGATGCCGCCCACACGGCTCACGGTGCCGGTGAAGTATTTGTCGATGACATCCTTCGAGATGCCCACCGCCTCAAAGATCTGGCTGCTCTGGTAGCTCTGGATGGTGGAGATGCCCATCTTGGAGGCGATCTTCACGATGCCGTTCAGGATGGCGTTGTTGTAGTCCTCCACGGCGGCATAATAGTCCTTGTCCAGCAGACCTTCGTCAATGAGCTGACCGATGGTCTCGTGGGCCAGATAGGGGTTGATGGCGCAGGCACCGTAGCCCAGCAGGGTGGCGAAGTGGTGCACCTCGCGGGGTTCAGCGCTTTCCAGGATCAGGGCCAGTGCGGTACTCTTTTTGGTGCGGATGAGGTACTGAGACACGGCGGAAACAGCCAGCAGGCTGGGGATGGTCACATGGTATTCATCCACGTCGCGGTCGGACAGGATGATGATGTTTGCACCCTCTTTGTAGGCACGGTCCACTTCCAGGAACACGCGGTCGATGGCCTTTTCCAGGCTGGTGTTTTTATAATAGTTGATGGACACCGTGGCTACCTTGAAGCCCGGCACGTTCATGTACTTGATCTTCAGCAGGTCGGTGCTGGTCAGAATGGGGTTGTGGACTTTCAGCACCTTGCAGTTCTCGGGCTTATCCTCCAGCAGGTTGCCGTGGGCGCCAATATACACGCTGGTGGAGGTGACCACCTTCTCGCGGATGGCGTCGATGGGGGGGTTCGTCACCTGCGCAAAGCGCTGCTTGAAGTAGTTGAACAGCGGGGGATGCTGGTCGCTCAGCACGGCCAGCGGCGTATCAGTGCCCATGGCACCGGAAGGCTCTGCACCGGCCCGGGCCATGGAGAGGATCATGGTGTTCACGTCCTCGTACTTGTAGCCGAACACCTTCTGCAGGCGGGTGAGCTGGTCGCCGGTGTAGCTTTCCACCTTCACGTTGGGGATCTTCAGCTTGGCCAGCTCCACAAGGTTGCGGTCGATCCACTCGCCGTAGGGTTCGCGGCTGGCGTAGAACTCCTTCAGCTTTTCGTCATCCACCACTTCACCCTTCACGGTATCCACCAGCAGCATTTTGCCGGGGCGCAGGCGGTCCTTGACGAGGATATTCTCCGGGTCGCATTCCAGCACGCCCACCTCAGAGGACAGGATCATGCGGCCGTCCTTGGTGATGTAGTAGCGGCTGGGGCGCAGACCGTTGCGGTCCAGCACAGCGCCCATCACGTCGCCGTCCGAGAACAGGATGGCGGCGGGGCCGTCCCAGGGCTCCAGCATGGTGGCGTAATACTGGTAAAAATCGCGCTTTTTCTGGCTGATGTTCTTGTTGTTCTCCCACGGTTCCGGGATGGTGATCATCACGGCCAGCGGCAGGTCCATGCCGTTCATCACCATGAATTCCAGCGCATTGTCCAGCATGGCGGAGTCGGAGCCGGAGGTGTTGATGATGGGCAGAATTTTGTTCATGTCGTCCTGCATGATGGAGCTGGAAATGCTCTCCTCGCGGGCCAGCATGGCGTCGGTGTTGCCCTTGATGGTGTTGATCTCGCCGTTGTGCAGGATGAAGCGGTTGGGGTGGGCGCGCATCCAGCTGGGGTTGGTGTTGGTAGAGAAGCGGCTGTGCACCATGCCGATGGCGGATTCATAGTCGGGGTCCTGCAGGTCGGTGTAGAACAGGCGCAGATCGTGCACCAGGAACATGCCCTTGTACACGATGGTGCGGCTGGACAGGCTGGGCACATAGGTGCCGTTGCTGGCCTGCTCGAACACGCGGCGCACGATGTACAGCTTGCGGTCGAAGTCGATGCCCTTGCTCACCTTGGCGGGCTTTTTGATGAAGCACTGCCAGATGGCGGGCATACAGTCGCGGGCTTTCTGGCCCACGGCGTCCGGGTTCACGGGTACCTTGCGCCAGGCCAGAAATTCCAGGCCCTCTTTGCGGGTGACCACCTCGAACAGCTTCATGGCCTGGGCCCGCAGGTGTTCGTTCTGGGGGAAGAAGAACATGCCCACGCCGTATTCGCGCTCGTTGCCCAGGCGGATGTTCATTTCCTCGGCCACTTTGGAGAAGAACTTGTGGCTGATCTGCAGCAGGATGCCCACGCCGTCGCCGGTCTTGCCCACGGCATCCTTACCGGCGCGGTGCTCCAGCCGCTCCACGATGGCCAGTGCATCGTCCACGGTCTGGTGGCTCTTGCGGCCCTTGATGTCCACCACAGCGCCGATGCCGCAGGCGTCGTGCTCAAACTGTGGATCGTACAGGCCAAGGGTGTTTTTCTGCTCTGTAAAGTTTTCCATAGACTTTCCCATCCTTTATCAAAATCCTCACCGGATGCGGCACCCTCCGCATTCTGACAAAAAAGAAAAGCGCCCCGCAAGGGCAGAGTTTACCCTTGCGGAACGCCTTTGTTCCGGTACTTTCTATTATAGCGGGCGCTGAAAAATCTTCAAGTGACAGCTGCACCAAATATGATGGCGGCTTTCCACCGCTTCTTGTGCGAAACGCCGCGAACGGCCCGAACTGTGCACCGTACAAAACAAAACCGCCGCATCCGGCCGCCTTTGCGGGGCAGGGGATGCAGCGGTTTGTGTGCGCTCGTGTGGCTTTTCCGCCCTTAGTGCTTTGCAGCACGCTGTTTGCGGGTGAAGAACCATCCGCAGGCCAGCAGGCCGAAGCCGAAGCTCATCAGCACGACAGCCAGCCAGCCGGTGGTGCCGGTCTGGGGCAGGGTGTCGGCCTTGGTGGTATCCTGTGCGGGGGTCTCAGCCGGCTGGGCAGGCACGGTGGTGTCGTCCTGAGCCGGTTCCTCGCCGGGGGTCTCGTCCTGTGCAGGTGCGTCGGGCTCTGCAGGCTCCTCGGGGGTCTCCGGGGTCTCGGGCTCCGTGGGTTCCTCGGGCTCCGTCGGGACGACCGGGACATCGGGGATGTCCGTGCCGTTCTTCAGGTTGGTGAAGACGATCTCGGCGGTGTCATTCTTGGGCACAACGCCGGTGTCTGCGCCGCTGACGCTCTGCAGGGTCCAGCCGGTCTGGCGGACCTCGGCGATGGTGTAGCCAACGCCTGCAGGCAGGTTTGCGATGGTGATGCTTTCGCCGCCCTTCAGCGAGAAGGATGCGATGCCGTTTTCAAACTGCACGCCGTATTCTTCTGCGTCTGCGGTGGTGATGGTGTTGTCATCCAGCATCAGCATAAAGTTGAAGACGGTGTCCGCGTCGTCGGCGTCCAGCTCACCGGCCAGCTCCTTGGTGACCACCAGGGAACCGGTTGCGGTCTGCTTTTCGTTGACGAACGCGATCTCGGCGGTGGCGCGGTAGGGCACTTTGCCCTCGGCGTCGCCGTCCACCCGGGCCAGCAGCCAGCCGCCCTTGGACTGCTCGGTGATGGTGTAACCCATGCGAACAGGCAGGTTTTCGATGGTCTTGCTTTCGCCGTCTTTCAGGGTGAAGGTCGCCTTGCCGTTTTCGAACCGGACGCCGTAGCGCTCGTCGTTCACGGTGTCGATGGTCTCATCGTCCAGCGTGAGCACGAAGGTGAACTCGGCGTCGCAGTCGTCCACCAGCTGTTCGCCGGTCGTCTGCTTGTGGACGATCAGGGTGCCGGTGGGGCCGTGGGCGGCTTTGAGGGACAGGCGGTTGGTATAAGAAGTGACGGGTTCGACGAGAACCATGTGCAGGTCCGCTGCGGCCTCCGCGTGGGCGTTCCAGCGGGTGTTGTCACTGTCGTCGTACCAGCCGTCAATGGGGTGGTAGCAGTCCGGGTAACCGTCCAGTGCCCAGTCGCTGCCGGTAGCACCAAAGGTAATGGTGGCGCCGTCACCATTCTCAATGTCATCACCGCCAACCTTTGCATGGTTGTTGTACAGCTGCACGTCATCCGAAAGAGTTGCAGTAGAATAGTTTCGGAGACCGCCGCCATACCAAGTGGAAGTGGTGTTATAACGAACACGGCCGGAGAGCAGCGTCAGGGTCGCATTTTCGTTATTGACAATGCCGCTGCTCTTGTTGTGCTCGACCTGCAGGTCAACATCTCTTTCTACAGTAAACGTTCCACTCTTGGTGTTATAAATACCGTAGGAATTGTTGTTATCGGCAGAAACATTTGCACCAGTCGCTACAATAAACGTTCCGAGGGAATTACCAATACCGAAAGATTTATTGTTGTCGGCAGAAACATTTGCGCCATTTTCTATGGTGAAAACTCCACCGTCATTGTAAATACCGTAGCCTTCGTTACGGTCGGCAGAAACATCTGCACCGCTCTGAATTGTAAAGTAGTCATCTGCAGGGGTGGAGAAATTTCCGTAGACGGTGTTGTAAATGCCAGCAGACGCATTGTTGTTGGCAGTGACATGTGCGCCGCCCTCAATAAGGAAGAAACCTGTTGCCCACGCTAGATCACCACCGCCTGCATAGTTGTAGATGCCGACATCATTATTGTTTGCGGAGACATTGGCACCGCTTTTAATGGCAGTACGGGCATCGAAACTGTTTGCAAAGCCGAGCTGGCTGTTGTCATCGACGATGACGGTTGCACCGCTTTCAATGTTCAGAATCCATTCGTTTAAAAGGCCGGATAAACCCAAATTGTTGCGGGCATAGATATACGCACCGGATTCGATGGTCACGTTGCCTTCGTAGGTGGCATCGTCATGCTGTGCGTGCACGACAAAACCGCCGGTGGCACCATAAAGGTCAGCCTTACCGTTGCCCGTGCAGATAACCCGTCCACGAATATGACTTTCACCTTCACGGCTGTTGCCAATGCCGACGCCAGAGCCGCCGCTGTCAGTAGCATACAACGTAGAAGCAGCATCCATATCAAGGACACCAGCATAAACGGCATAGCCATACCACCCGCCGGGGTTATTGGTTGCGGTGAGCGTGGAAGATATCATGGTCAACGTGCCGCCATAGCTTCCTACACCATAACAGCCGAGAGCACCGCCATAACCGTAGAGACCGTTACCAGTAAAATAGACATCGGCATTGTCCAGCGTGAGATTGATGGGGTCGATGGTCATTCCGTACCAGCCACAGCCGGTGACTTTCAGAGAAGACGAAGTGACCCAGATGCCGTGACCGTCTTCACTGTAACTCTCTGCGTAGATACCGCTGGAGTCACCGTCAGAAAAGCCGGAAATCTCGGCATTTGTATTGTCTTCAAAATACAAATCACTGTCGTGCTCCAGGAAAATGCCGCTGCCTAAGATTTGGTCCGGTGTCAATGAGAATTCGACATGGCTCAAATGCAGCTTGCTGGAATGGGTGATCAGGTTGGCCGTATTGCCTGCGCTGTGTTCATGGGTATGCTGAGCCGCATGAATGGTCAACGTGAGATCCTGGAACGTGATATCACTCTGATACGCATACATGCCATACTGCTCCAGCGTCAGCGTGTAGGTATTGCCGCCGGAAATGGTCAAGTTCTTACTATGGAACTCAAGGCCCGTACTCAGCTCGATGTCCTGCAACAGATCAATCTGGGCGCCATCCGCTGCATCGTCGATCGCTTCGGTCAGCGTTGCATAGGTTTTGCCATTGATCGCACACACAGCCTGATCGCTGCCTGTGCCGTCCGCAGAGTCGGTCGTATCCGCGTAGAGATCGGGGATGGGGTCGTCTGCATACAGGTCTTCCACAAACGGCGTTGTCGCGGCCGCCGCTGTTTTCGCACTGTTTGCATCCGCAGCGTCCTTCACCGGGTCCGTCTCCACCGGGTCCGTCTCCGCCGGGCCGGAAGCAGCATTTGTGCCGGGGTTCACAGCCACCGGGGTCTGTTCCTGTGAAACATCTGAAACATCTGAAACATCAAAGGAACAGAGATCGGTGGAAAGGTCTTCCCAGCCAATAATGGTGCCGTCCGAATCCGTGATGGGGTCGGAACTCAGTGCAAGCGCACTCAGCGGCATGACACAAAGCAGCAATCCGATGGTCAGTATCGCTACAAACCATCTTTTTTTCATAATTTATTACCTCCTTCTTTCTAAAATATGGTGCATTTTGTGCACCATTCATATATTACCATCTGAATTCTGGAAAAACAAGGGGTCCGAAAGATTTTGCACCACAAAAAATTGGCTTTTTGCGCCGATTGGGAACGGTACCGGAGTTTCTCCGGCATGTGCTGCCGAAACGGTCCTGAAAACGTGCATCCATGCCAAAAAATACCGGAAACGTGCACGAATTGCAACAAATGAAAAGCTCCCGGAAAATACCGGGAGCAAAGCGGAAATGACAGGGGAAATGTCCGGCGGGGTGCTCAGCCGCCCAGAATGGCGTGCAGGTCGTCTTCCGGCGTGGTGACGGCTTTCAGGTCATATTTTTGCTGCAGCACCTGCACCACCCCCGGCGAGAGGAAGGCGGGCAGGGTGGGCCCCAGCCGGATGTTTTTGATGCCCAGCGCCAGCAGCGCGATCAGGATGCACACGGCCTTCTGCTCAAACCAGCACAGCACCAGCGAGAGCGGCAGGTCGTTCACCCCGCAGCCAAAGGCGTCTGCCAACGCCAGTGCGATGCGGATGGCACTGTAGGCGTCGTTGCACTGGCCCACATCCAGAATGCGGGGCAGCCCGGTGCCGGGCACGTTGCCCAAAGGCAGATCGTTCAGCCGGAACTTGCCGCACGCCAGCGTCAGGATCACCGTGTCCTGTGGGGTGAGCTTGGCGAACTCGGTGTAGTACCGGCGGGAAGGCCGTGTGCCGTCGCAGCCGCCCACCAGGAAAAAGTGCCGGATCTTGCCGTCCTTTACCGCCTGCACGATCTCGCCCGCATGGCGCAGCACGGCATCGTGTGCAAAGCCGGTGACGACGGCCTTGCCGCCGTTCATGCCGGGCACGAGGGTGTCCTCTTTGTAGCCGCCCAGCTCCAGCGCCCGGCGGATGACGGGGGAGAAATCCCGCCCTTCGTCGATGTGCACGATGCCGGGGTAGGACACCACCGAGGTGGTGAACACCCGGTCGGCGTAACTCTCCCGCAGGGGCATGATGCAGTTGGTGGTGAACAGGATGGGCGCGGGGATATCCTCAAACTCGGTCTGCTGGTTCTGCCATGCGGTGCCGAAGTTGCCCTTCAGGTGGGGGTATTTCTGCTTCAGCTCCGGGTAGCCGTGGGCGGGCAGCATCTCCGAGTGGGTGTAGATGTGGATGCCCTTGCCCTTCGTCTGCTCGAGCAATTGCTGCATGTCGAACAGGTCATGGCCGGAAACCACGATGAACGGCCCTTTTTCAATGGTCAGCGGCACTTCCACCGGCACCGGGTCGCCAAAGGCCCCGGTGTTGGCGGCGTCCAGCAGCTCCATGCAGCGGTAGCTGGCTTCGCCGGTCTTCTGCACCAGCGCCCACAGCTCGTCCATGGAAAGGCCCTCGGCGCTCAGAGTTTCCAGCGCGGTGCAGAAAAAGCGGTCCAGCTCCGGGCTGATGCGGCCCAGCACCCGGGCGTGGTAGTTGTAGGCCGCCATGCCCCGCAGGCTGAACAGCACGAAGCTTTTCAGGCTGCGCACGTCCGGGTCCGGCTCGTGCCACAGCCGCTGCATGTCGTAGTCCGGCGCGACGGCCGGGCAGGCGGCGTGGACCTTCTCGGTGAGGGCGTCCACGGTGGCGGCGTCAAAGTTGACATTGGTGATGGTGGTGAACAGCCCCTGCATCAGCAAAAGGGCCTGCTCCGGGGCCGGGGCGCGGCCCGCGTCCACCAGCTGCCCGGCATAGGTGATCAGCGCGCCGGTGAGCCGGTCCTGCGCGGCGGCTGTCTCGGCCGATTTGCCGCACACACCCGCTGCCCCGGTGCAGGCCGTGCAGCCCGCCGCCTGCTCACATTGAAAACAGAACATCCGCTCGTCCATAGAAAAACTCCCTTTCCTGCGTGAGATACCGGGAGTATGGCCGAAAAGCGCCGCCGTTATGCACACACAAAAAACAAGCGTGCACACGGGGCACTGCCCATGCGCACGCTCGTTTGGAAGGGAGCCTGGTTTTGGCTTACTGGATGCCGGTCACCTTGTAGTCCTGGTCCTCGACGGCCTTCTTCAGCACGTCGTCGGCCACTTCGGCGTTCAGGGTGACGATGGCGGTGCCGGCCTCGTGGCTCACCACGGCCTCGTCCACCTCGGGCAGGGCTTCCAGAGCCTTCTTCACGCGGGCTTCGCAGTGGCCGCACATCATGCCTTCTACGTTCAGGGTCTTCTTCATGGAATTGTCCTCCTTGGTACTCTCTTTATTTTCAACCGCTGCGGGCTGCGTCAGGGCAGCGGGCAGGGAAGATGCATTTTTGGGCGCATGGTCGCGCTTGGTGCTGTGCAGATCAAACAGGTTCAGGCGCAGGGCGTTGCTCACCACGCAGAAGCTGGAAAGGCTCATGGCGGCCGCGCCGAACATGGGGTTCAGGGTCAGGCCGAAGGGGATGAACACACCGGCCGCCAGCGGGATGCCGATGACGTTGTAGATGAACGCCCAGAACAGGTTTTCGTGGATGTTGCGCAGGGTGGCGCGGCTCAGGCGGATGGCGGCGGGCACATCCGACAGCTTGGAGTTCATCAGCACCACGTCCGCTGCGTCGATGGCAACATCGGTGCCTGCGCCGATGGCGATGCCGGTGTCGGCGCGGGTCAGGGCCGGGGCGTCGTTGATGCCGTCGCCCACCATGGCCACCTTGCCGGATGCCTGCAGCTGGCGGATGACGGCTTCCTTGCCGTCGGGCAGCACGCCTGCGATGACTTCGTCCACACCGGCCTGCCTGCCAATGGCGTCAGCGGTGCGCTGGTTGTCGCCGGTGAGCATCACCACGCGGATGCCCATGTTCTGCAGTTCCTTGATGGCGCGGGGGCTGTCTTCCTTGATGGTGTCCGCCACCGCGATGATGCCCAGCAGCCGGTCCGCGCCGCCGAAGAACAGCGGCGTCTTGCCCTGAGCCGAGAGGGCGGCGGCCTTCTCCTGCAAGGCGGCAGGCACGGTGACCTTGGTCTGGATGAAAACGGCGTTGCCGGCAAAGATGTCCACGCCGTCCAGCTTGGCGGCCAGACCGTTGCCCGGCAGGGCCGCGAAGTCGGTCACCTCGGGGGCGTCCAGCTTCTGCGCCTCGGTGTGGGCCAGCACGGCCTTTGCCAGCGGGTGCTCGCTCTTGCGCTCCAATGCGGCGGCAAGGGTGAGCAGTTCGCCTTCGGTCACGCCCTCGGCGGGCAGGATGTCGGTGACTTTGGGTTCACCGCTGGTGATGGTGCCGGTCTTATCCAGCGCCACGATCTGGGTGCGGCCTGCGGCTTCCAGCGAAGCGGCGGTCTTGAACAGGATGCCGTTCTTCGCGCCCAGACCGTTGCCCACCATGATGGCCACGGGCGTTGCCAGGCCCAGCGCACAGGGGCAGCTGATGACCAGCACCGAGATGCCGCGGGCCAGCGCATAGCCCAGCTCCCGGCCCAGCAGCAGCCACACGATGGTGGTGACCACTGCAATGGTGATGACGGCCGGCACGAAGAAACCGGACACGGTATCGGCGATTTTTGCAATGGGGGCCTTGGTGGCGGCGGCATCGCTGACCATCTTGATGATCTGAGAAAGGGTGGTGTCCTCGCCCACGCGGGTGGCCTGGCACTTGAGGAAGCCGGACTGGTTGGTGGTGGCAGCGCTCACCTTGTCACCCTCGGCCTTGTCCACGGGGATGCTCTCGCCGGTCAGGGCACTCTCGTTCACGGCGCTGGTGCCTTCCAGCACGATGCCATCCACGGGGATGTTCTCGCCCGGGCGCACCACGAAGATGTCACCCTTCTGCACCTGCTCGATGGGCACCGTTACTTCCGCGCCGTCCCGCAGCAGGGTGGCGGTCTTGGGGGCCAGCTTCATCAGGCTCTTGAGGGCATCGGTGGTCTTGCCCTTGGAGCGGGCTTCCAGCATCTTGCCCACCGTGATGAGGGTCAGGATCATGGCCGCCGACTCAAAGTAGAACTCCATCATATAGTGCATGACCAGCTCGCTGTTGCCGTCCACCTGGGCGCGGGTCATGGCAAACAGCGCGTAGGTGCTCCACACAAAGCTTGCCATGGAGCCCAGCGCCACCAGCGTGTCCATGTTGGGCGAGCGGTGGATGAGGCCCTTGAAGCCGTTGATGAAGAACTTCTGGTTGATGACCATCACGATGCCCGCCAGCAGCAGCTGCACAAGGCCCATGGCGATGTGGTTGCCGTCGAACCAGTGCGGCAGGGGCCAGCCCCACATCATGTGGCCCATGGAGAAGTACATCAGCACCAGCAGAAAGCCCACCGATGCGATCAGGCGGCGCTTGAGCTTGGGCGTTTCATGGTCGGCCAGGGCGTCCAGATCGGCATTGGTGCTGGAAGCGGCCGCTGCGCCGCCCGCAGCCTTCGGGCTGGCACCATAGCCTGCGTCCTGTACGGCTTTGATGATGTCGGCACTGGAAGCAGTGCCCTCCACGCCCATGGAGTTGGTCAGCAGGCTCACCGAGCAGCTGGTGACGCCGGGCACCTTGCTCACGGCCTTTTCCACCCGGGCAGAGCAGGCCGCGCAGCTCATGCCGGTAACATTGAATTGTTCCATAAAAACTCACTCCTCTATCGAGTATGTGCAGGGAAAGGGAAAGTTATTTCATGAGCTTGGGCAGCAGCCAGAGCAGCTCATCCAGCTTTTCCTCGCCGCCCGCGCGCAGGTCATCGGCCACGCAGGTGCCGATGTGCTGGGCCAGCAGCTCCTTGGCAAAGCTGTTCAGCGCCGAGGTGGTCGCAGCCACCTGCACAAGGATGTCCACGCAGTAGGCGTCCTTTTCCACCATGCCGCGGATGCCGCGCACCTGGCCCTCGATGCGGCTCAGCCGGTTCAGCAGAGCTTTGTGCTCGGCGGGGGTGCGGTCCTTGTGGCGGCAGCAGGCGGCAGGTTCGGTTTCGGCCTGCGCGCAGCAGTCTGCAGCGGCGGGTGCGGACACCTCGGCAGCAGACGTTTCGGGGGCGGACGCTTCGCTGCAACAGCAGCAGGACTTTTTCTCGTTACTCATAAAAATCTCCTTTTACCCTGTGGGGGTATCGTTCTTACGATATGAGTATAGCATGGGATATCCGATAAATCAAGTAGGGAATGAAAATTTTCACAAATAGGGCGGCGGGGTATATTGCTCCTTTCCAGCGCACGCCCTCTCAGGCGCTTCGCGCCAGCTCCCCCAAAGGGGGAGCCAAGAACATTTCGGCCGTGCGCATGCCTCTCCCTTTGGGAGAGGCGGCAGCAGGATCGCAGACAAAACAAAAAGAGGAAACGCTCGTTGAGACGTTTCCTCTTTGCATATAGAGCGGATGGAAGAATTACTTTTCCAGAATACGCGGCACGAACAGGCTCAGCATCTTGCCCCACCAGTACCACTCGTGGGAGACATCGCCGCCCCACAGCTCCACATGGGCGGGCAGCTTTTCGGCCTTCAGCACATCGGCCAGCGCCTGGGTGTCGGCCAGTGCGTCGCCTTCGTAGGCACCCTGACCGGCGCAGAGCATCAGGCTGTTCTCCTCGGCCTTGGCCAGGGCCAGCTTGTTGGCGATGCCCTTTTCGGTCAGGTACTGCAGGGGAGAAGCGCGCAGCACCAGGTCGTCGGCTTCGCTGCCCCAGAAGCGGGTCAGGTCGTAGATGCCGGAAAGGCCGATGGCACCGGCGAACTGCTGCGGGCGGCGCAGGCGGCAGTTCACGGCGTGCACGGCACCCAGGTCGATGCCCACGCACCACAGTTTCGTGTCCTTTTCGGCCTCGTTCAGGGCCAGCACACGGGGAGCCAGCTCGGCGGTCAGGTAGACGAAGTACTTTTCCTCCATCTCGGCGCGGCGGCGCACAGGGATGTCGCCGTTCAGCACGGCCTCACCGTCGATGCTGTCGGCGCAGAACAGCTGCACCTTGCCTTCGTTCAGCAGCTGGGCGATGGCGTCCGGCATGCCGTTGTTCTCCCAATCATAAAAGCGGCCGCCGCGGGCAGGCAGCGCCAGCACCGGCACACCGGCGGTGCCGTACACCTTGAACTCCATATCGCGGCCGAGCACGCGGCTCCACTCTTTGTAATAGGTACCCTGGATCATAAAAAATCAAGCACTCCTTCATTCTATATTCACCGGCCCGGGCACAGTCGCTGCGCACCGGTGCCGGTCGTTCGCAATTTAGAGAAAGCTTTTGGGGGAAAGATCACACGAACTGGTTGCGCTGGGCGTCGTACTCGTAGCCCACAGCTTTCAGCTTTGCGCACAGGTCTGCCTTGTCGGCGTCCATGTCATCGCACAGTGCATCGAGGTCTTTGTAAAAATCACGCAGTTTCAGGTTCACGACGCTCAAAAGCATGATGGGGTCATTGGGGAGATTCATTGCGTTTTTCCTCCTTACCGGCCATTTCGGCAACAAAAAAAGCCGGCCACTCGACAAAGTGACCGGCCACATACACCAAATTAGACAGCGCGGGTAACTTTGCCAGCGCGCAGGCAACGGGAGCATGCGTAGAC
>ENA-UOIZ01001188-UOIZ01001188.1-human-gut-metagenome-genome-assembly--contig:-P88-NODE-1188-length-22590-cov-7.797737_pt1 | contig 22590 bp, 18 predicted proteins | sample MGYA00242336_ERZ723883 | MGnify/ENA metagenome assembly ERZ723883 | reverse complement strand
CTAATATTTTATATAAGTTATCTGGTTTATTTTTAGTTAACATATAAGTTTCCCTATTAATTAAAAAGATATAATATACTCTCATAAAGTCACCTCTATTTATGAGTATATTATACCTACGTGTCGTTTTCTGTCGTTTTATCTGTATTGCTTTCTTTTTCTTCTTTTTCTTCTTTTTCTAAATATTTTACTTTTAAATTAATATCAATAGTTTCACCTTTAACAACATCTCTATTTTTTAAGTCTGTTCCATAACTATATCCATACCCAGTATAATTAAACTCTACACCTAATAATTTACTATAAATATCAAGTTCACTCCTAGACCAATTTTCAATATTAGTGTATTTATAATTAGTACCATTAGTTACTAAGAACACTTTTTCATTTGCATTAACTATACTATTACTTTTTGGATACTGATTAATTATTCTACTTCCGTCTCCTATAATAACAACATCTAAATTTTTACTTTTTAACTCTTCAGTAGTTTTTATTACATCTTGATTTATATAACTAGTTAACTTAAAATTAGAATATTCATTTTTATTTTGTTTAACAATACCTAAATATGTAGAAACATCATCAATTAATTGTCTAGTTGCTTTACCAGGAAGAGTAGTATCAGTTATTTTACTAACGGCCATATAAACAATGATTTGTGGATCATCATAAGGAAAAGCTCCTAAAAAACTTCTTACATAATTTATACTTCCTGTTAAATATCCACCATTTTCACTTGCTATTTCAGCTGTACCTGTTTTACCAATAGTTCTAACTTTATCAGTTTTATACTTGTACCCACTTGACCCCTCACTATCTAAGTTTACTACACCATCTAACAGGTCTATTACTTTTTCAGTAGTAGTAATACTTGCAACTTTACCTATAACAGTTCTATTGTTTTCTAGTATTACTTTATTAGTAACTGGATCAACTACTTTCTTAACTATATATGGCTTTAATACTTCTCCATTATTAGTAACGCTAGTAAATGCTTGTACCATTTGTATAGGTGTCACACTCATTCCTTGACCAAAAGACGCATTAGCTACTTCTATTTCATAGTTAAAATCAATTTTACCAGTTTGCTCATTAGGTAAAGATATTCCAGTTTTTTTTCCAAAACCTAACTTTTTATAAAAGTCTTTTAATTTGTCTCTACCTAGTCTTTGACTAAGCAAAGTAGCCGCAACGTTAGAACTTGCATAGAAACCTTTATCAAAAGTCATTTCTCCCCAACCATATTTATTCCAGTCTTTAATAGTATATTCTCCTACTTTAATAGTACCAGACATGTAAGTCTCTTCTTCATCATATAGTCCACTTTCAATGGCCGCCATAAAACTAAACGTTTTCATTGTACTACCAGGCTCATAAGTATAACTTACAAATGGATCATAATAACTAGTCAAATCTTTAACGTTTGGATCAAAACTAGGGTTTGAGCTTACTCCTAATATTGCTCCAGTTTTCGCATCTACCACACTTATTGTAGCCCATTCTAAACTTGATGCTCCTTCTAAAGTTTTTATAGCTTGCTCAGTAAACATCTGTATATTTGTATCTATTGTTAAATAAATATTTTTCCCATTTACAGCTTCTACTATCTCTTCATTAGTATTAGCTATTTTGTATCCATAAATATCACTTTCATATGTTCTACTTCCATCTACCCCAGTTAAATCTTTATTAAATTCTTTTTCAAGTCCCATCTCTCCAACAATAGTTCCATCGTCCATTGTTTTAGCATACCCTAAAGTATAACTCAAGAAATTTCTATTAGGGTAATATCTTTTAACACTTTTAATAAAGTCTATACCAGGTAAATTAAGTTTCTCAATATTTTCTTTAACAAGCTCAGTTATTCCTCTTCCACCAGGACCTAATTCTACTTGATAAACATTTTCCGTATTAAGTAAATCAAGTATTCTTTCTTCAGTCATATTAATAATAGGACTAAGTGCCTTAGCAGTACTTTCTTTATCAACAACATGTTGTGGGTTATTTTTATCAGTTGTCCTATCTTCTTCTAAATAAGCTATAACGGTATAAGAGTTTACATTAACTGCAAGCACATCCCCTAAACTATCATATATTGTTCCACGACTAGCTACAATTTTTTCTTTAACAGTATTTCTATTGCTTGCAAAAGCCTTTAAATCAATTCCATCAACCTTAGGACTTAACACAACATAAGATAGTTTAAATATAATTAGGCCAAACAAAAAAACAACAACCATCAAAAAATACTTACTAATTCTTACAGTTCTTGTTTTTTTCATAAACACTCTCCTTATTCATTTATTGTTCTAACATTACTATTATTATACTCCAAACCATAAGTAGTTGCAACTGCTTCTACATTATCAAAGCTAGCTAGTTCACTTATTTTCATTTCTAAACTTTGATTTAAATTTTCTTGTTTATCTATTTTCTTTCTAATACTTTCTACTTCAATGTTAGTCTTAGATAAAAGGGCACTAGAAAAAGATGTACCAAAAATATTACCAAATACTAAAATTCCTATTAATAAATATAATAATTTTTCTCCTCTTAACATTTTATCATTCTTCTTTCTAGCCATTTTTATCCCTCTTTCTTTTATATTTTTTCTATAATTCTAAGTTTTGCACTTCTACTTCTATTATTACTTTCTAACTCTTCATTACTAGCAATTATTGGTTTTCTAGTTATTAATTTAGCTTTTGCTTTCATCTCTAGTGGTACAACTGGAAGATTCTTGCTTACTTCATCATCACTACACAACTTCTTAAATGTGTTTTTAACAATTCTATCTTCTAAACTATGAAATGTAATAACACACATTCTTCCACCACTTTTAAGTAAGCTAAACGCATCTAATAAAGACTTTTCTAAAATATCTAACTCATGGTTAACTTCAATTCTAATTGCTTGAAAAGTTTTCCTTGAAGGATTACCCTTTCTTCTATAGCTTTCAGGAACATTATTTCTTATGACTTCAGCTAGTTCTAATGTTGTATTAATTGGTCTAGCATTTATTATTCCTTTAGCTATACTTTTAGCGTTTACTTCTTCTCCATAGTTAAATAAAATATCTACTAAATCTGTATAAGAATACAGATTAACCACTTTATAAGCATCTAACTCTTGTCTCTTATCCATACGCATATCTAACTTCGCGTCGTTATGAAAACTAAACCCCCTGTCAGTTTCATCAAGCTGAGGACTACTAACTCCTAAATCAAACATAATACCATCAACCGGAGTATTAACATATTCTAACATATTTTTAAAATTAGTATGAAATATTTTAAAGTTAGAACCAATTTTACTTAATTTTTCTGTACTATATTTAACTGCTTCCTCGTCTTGATCAAAGGCGAATAAGAACCCCTTCTCTTCTAACCTTTTCAAAACTTCCCCTGAGTGACCAGCATATCCTAAAGTCCCATCTATATAAGTTCCACCTGGTTTTACATTTAATCCTAAGATAGTCTCCTCTAATAATACACTCTTATGCTTCATTTGAACCTCCAAACAAATTCTCTGCCATGTCACTAAAATTATCAATATTATTAGAAACAAACTCGTCGTATAAAGTTTTATCCCAAACTTCTAATCTATCTCCTACACCAATTATTACACAGTCTTTAACTAAAGATGCATAACTAACTAAATTAGCAGGTAAATTAATACGACCCATCTTATCAAACACAATAGTAGATGCTCCACTAAAAATAAATCTATTAACATTTCTAGCATCACTCTTAGTAAATGGTAAAGTTGCTAACTTATTTACTATCTTATCCCATTCATTTTTAGGATATATTGCTAAGCACTTATCAAGTCCTCTAGTAATAGTAGCCCCTTCTAACTCACTTCTAAGCTTAGACGGAATAATAAGTCTATTCTTATTATCAATAGTATGATTAAATTCGCCCATTAACATAAGACCACCACTTTCTTCCACTTCACTCCACTATCTACCACTATTCTACAAGATTATTTTAATTAAGTAAAGACTAAAACACAAATTTCCAAAAAAAAATAACAACTTTACATATATTTTGTAAAGTTGTTATTTTCTAACATACCAATACTCTCCACTTCTTCCATCAGTTGGATACGTCCCATACTCAGCAACTACGTTTTCAATTAAACTATTTTTTTCATCTAAGAAACTAGTGCTTGTCCCATTATAAACATACCAGTAACTTCCACTTTTGCCATTGGACGGATAAGAATCACTTGAAGCACTACTAATAAGTCCATAATTTGTGCTTCCTTTGCTGTAACTAGTTGTACTACCATTTGAGACATACCAGTAACTTCCACTTATTCCATTACTAGGGTATGCACTGCTAGAAGTGCTAGAAACAGTTCCATAGTTTGTTGTTCCCTTATAAGAAGAACCTGGTATAGTTGTTACTTCTTTCTTTTTGCTAGGAAAAAAGCAATGATTATAACTATTCCATTTTCCAAAATAAATGTAACTTCCTTCTGCTGCTGTTCCTTCAGAATTAAGAGGTGCTCCCCATACATTATTTTGTGTACTTAACCCATAAAAACCTCTTCCACCTGTATATTGATATCTTCCATTTATTAATACTGGCGTTGTACTTGTACACTGTACTATACTTGTATAAGTAACACAAAATCCACTTACACTACTTTCACTTTCTCTATAAGTTGGTTGAGTTACAACAGCATTATACTTTGTCCAATTATAAGTAACAGATGTATTAACGTTATACTTATTCCAATTATAATTTGTTTGTTCTTTTAAACTATATTTACTCCACTCACTTTTAGTGATATTTAAATTACAATTAACATCACTTACAACATTATTAATTTTTACTATATTATCAGTTATACTATAATTTGCATTATTACATGTTAGACTTGCTTGTTTAATTGTATACCCTTCGTTTGGAGTTATAGTAAACTCTGCATTTTTGTTTTTTTCTACTGTTAAGTTTGTACTTTCTACACTTCCATTTGTAACATTTAATTTAACATTATAAGTAGGTACTTTAAAAGTTAGTGTACAAGTTGTATCTTTCACTACATTTGTAACTGTAACCACGTTATCATTAATTACCATAGTTGCTTTATTATCACAACTCATAGTTGTATCTTCTGTTGTTATTCCTTCATTAGGCGTTACAGTAAACGTTGCTTTATGGTGAACATTCTTGTATGCTACATCACTTCTTCCATTTATTACATTTAATGTAACTTTCTTTTTATTATCTTCTTCATTAAAGCTATTCTTTATTGTCCCGTCTTCACTTAAATAACTTATAACACACAAGTTCCCTGGAATAAGTTTCTTTGTAACAGGGTTAGTTAAACTTGTGCTTAGTAGTCCATCATTTTGTAGTGTATATATTCTTATACATTTTTCATCTACTTCTTTATTTAATATATCAGTAGTAAAAGTCTCATTCTCATTTAAGTACACATCTGCTGCTGATAAAATCTGAGAGTACAATTCTTCTAAAGACTTTTCTTCACTCTTCTTTTGTATACTTTGAATTCCAAAAGTGCCTGCTACCGTAATAGCTACAAGTATTACTAAAACCATTAGTATTTCTATTAATGTAAACCCTTTCTTATTCATAACAAGACCTACTTTCTAACATACCAGTAGTTTCCACTTTTACCATTTTCAGGATATGTTCCATAGTCAGCAACCACTGTATTATAAAGTGTTCCTTTTTCATTTAAAGTTTCAGTAGTTGAGCCCGCAGATACATACCAGTATCCGTCAGAACTACTACGACCATTTGAAGGATAAGCACTACTCGCTGTACTTGTAACAGTTCCGTAAGATGTTGAGCCCTTACTATATGTAGTAGACTGTGCTATTCTAGCTGTTTGAGAATAAACAACTAGATACTTACTGCCTGAAGAAGAATTGCTAGACTTTTTATAAGCGTAATTATATGTAGGCTTTCTCATAAACCAAACGCCAGAACCCACTTGATATATGTAAAAACCGCCTCCAGTACAACTGTGATAAAATTTGGCTGTCCTTTCATTCAACGCATCCTCTGGTGAGTCTTCATCATACCTGAATGTACAATACTCTTCGTCAGTTTCTGCAGTAAATGACCCACCACTTCCATATACTATTTGATAACTACTAGTAGAGTCAGAACTATATTTGTTCCAACTATATGTTGTTTGCGTTTTTAAATTATATACATTCCATTCACTTTTAGTAATATTAACTGTACAAGTATCATTAGATTTTACACCACTTATAGTTAAAGTATTATCTGAAATACTAGCGTTTGATTTACTACAACTAACAAGAGACTCTTTTATAGTATAACCGGAATTGGGTGTAACTATAAATGTAGCATTTTCATTATAATCAACATTTTGATTTGTTAAGTTACTTGTTCCATTTACCACATTCAAAGTAAGCACATAACTAGATTTCTTTAGGCTTATATTGCACGTTTTATCACTAGTAATATTATTTACTTTATATACATTACCTTCCATAACTCCATTACATGAGTCACTTTCTAAAGTTAGTGAGTATCCTTCATTTGGAGTTATAGTAAACTCTGCATTTTTGTTTTTTTCTACTGTTAAGTTTGCACTTTCTACACTTCCGTTTGTAACATTTAATTTAACATTATAAGTAGGCACCTTAAAATTTACTGTACAAGTTGTATCTTTTACTACATTTGTAACTGTAACTACGTTATTATTGATTGCTATAGTTGCTTTATTATCACAACTCATAATTGTATCTTCTGTTGTTATTCCTTCATTAGGTGTAACAGTAAACACTGCTTTATGGTGAACATTCTTGTATGCTATATCACTACTTCCATTTATTACATTTAATGTAACTTTCTTTTTATTATCTTCTTCATTAAAACTATTCTTTATTGTCCCGTCTTCACTTAAATAACTTATAACACATAAGTTGCCTGGAATAAGTTTCTTTGTAACAGGGTTAGTTAAACTTGTACTTAGTAGTCCTTCATTTTGTAAAGTATATATTCTAATACATTTTTCATCTACTTCTTTATTTAATAAATCAGTAGCAAATGTTTCATTCTCATTTAAATACACATCTGCTGCTAATAGGATCTCTGAGTATAGTTCATTTAAAGCTTGTTCTTCACTTTTCTTTTGTATACTTTGTATTCCAAAAGTTCCTGCTACCGTAATAGCTACAAGTATCACTAAAACCATAAGTATTTCTATTAATGTGAACCCTTTCTTATTCATAATGTCACCTACTATAAATATAATACCATAAATTCAAGAAAAAATAAACAAGAGACTTTCACTCTTGTCAAATATTTATTACTCCAATTAAGTATAAAACTACAACCACTACTAAAAGAAGTGTTAGGAAACTATAAAATGCATCTTTTTGAAAAATTCCAGGTAATTTTTTTCTAATTGCATCTAATCCAATATAAACCAAGAAACCTAATATACCTCCTAAAACATTAAGTAAGATATCGTCTATATCAAAGCTTCTACCAATATACTTTTGTACTACTTCTATTGTTAAACTAACTAAAAATGAAATAAGTGTTATACTACCAAGCTTCTTCATTTTTGTATAATAAGCTGCAAAGAAACCAAAAGGCATAAATAATATAATATTACCAAATACCTGTCTATTAAAATTTTCACTACCTATAGGATACCTAAATATCTCCCTAAAAGGTACCAAATTAGTGCCACTCATATAAACATCTCTACTAGTTACTAATTCAAACAAGAATAATATATAAGTTACAAATAAAAGTAAAAGTAACTCTTCATGTAATATAAATTTCTTTCCATTATTCACTATATAAAATATTCTCATTAAAATGACTACAGTTAAAAATATAACTAACGTAGGCCAAGTTGTATCTAATAAATCAAAAAATGCACTTTTTAACATAATTACTCACTTTCTAAAGTTACTTCCTTATATTCTGTAATATCTTCATAAACTCTATAAAATAACTCTAATACTATTTTACTACTATAACTATTATTTTTCAAAACTTTTCTTTCTATTATGTGTTCATCAGTGTCAAGTTTATCATTAATTATCTTATCAGCACGCTTTATTGCTTCATTATAAGCTTCTTCTTCACTTAGTGATACTTTTTTATAGTTATATAATTTCTTGCTTTCCTTAATTACCCTAAAAAATAAATATGGTTTTTCTATTAAAGTAGTAGTCTCATTTAAAGAATTATTTGTTTTATAATGACCCATTATAGTAAACTTTTTTCCAAAAATATCTAAATATATATGATTAATTGTCTTACCAGTTTCTTGATACACCACATGATTATATGGAACACTCATATTTACTACATACCACACCTCAGCATATACTTTTCCTTTAGCACTTTTTTTACCCACCACTTTATCAAATTTAATAATATCACTTGATATAATAACTTCTCCTTTTTTTACCACCTCATTTACTTCTTTAACACTACTTCCACCGCTTACTATAATATTCTTAATAAGTGCATCTTTCTTGCTTACTATATCATAAACTTTCTCATCAGTTATAGTTTTATCTATCACCCTAGGAGTTAAATTAACTATATACTTAGTACCACTCTTTGTTATCTCTATCCATTCTAAAGTATCCTTATTATTTTCTAAAATCTTACTTTTTATATACTCTATTTCTTTTCTACTTTTAACAAACTTATACTTTTCTATTCCATACTCTTTTAATTCATATAACACACTTTCTTTTATTTTCAAATTATTTGTAACCACTTCCACACTAAAGATAACCTTACTTAAAACGAGCAATATACTGTATGTTAATAAAAAGCTTATTAGTAATATATAGTGTTTCTTAATAAACAAAATAACTCCAACTCTTCCATAATACTTAACTATTTCAATATCTAAGATACAATTAATTCTTTCAATATCACTTTCTCTTACTTTAAAGTATAAGTCCTCATTTATACTTTTCATACTATTAAAGTATATCTTATTATTTATTAGAACACTTATTACTTTATTAGTATTCTTAGTTTTTACTAGTACTTCACTTTTCATCTATCGTTACCTCTAGTATCGTACCAGTAATTAATAGTTCATTTTTATCTAACTTAACTGCTTTCATGTCTTTTCCTTTAATCTTAGATATTCTATTATTAACATTTATAATTACAACTTCACTAGTTATATCAATAACACTCTTATAGTTTAGTACATGTACCCCAGTTGGTAATACACTTATTCTATATTCATTACTACTTAAATAGCTACTCAAATTATTTAACATATAATTCACCACTTAAGTATATGAAAAAAAGTTACTAACTTTGACAGTTATTGTAACCTTCTGTTATATAAGTACTTCCACATTTTATATAAGCTTTAACTTCATTATCAGTGTATCTAACACATGCGTTGCACGCTTGTTTATCTAACTTTATTTTGTCAATATATTTTTCACTCACTAAAGTATTTAAAAGAACATATCCACTATAAGTGTTTGTAGTATTATTGTATTTAATAGTAATAGGGCACTTTCCTTTATCTTCTTTAGTAGGATTCTTACACATATCTTCTAAAAACATTAGCCCAGCATCTTCTAACTCGCGTTCTTGTACTTTCATAGCTTTATCTGTCCCTTTATTTAAACTATTACTTATTCTAGGTACTACTATTACTAAAAGTAACCCAATAAGCGCTAAAACAACAAGTATTTCTGTTAAAGTAAAACCATTCTTTTTCATATCTCCATCTCCATTATAAATATACCATAATTTTAAAGCGTATTCAAGTCTTCCCACTCACTAATTTTTTTATCAAGTAAAGCTTTTAAACTATCTATTTGATTAAGAATATCTCTAGATTTAATATTATCCATATAAACTTCTTCCTTTAATAGTTCGTTATTTAGTTCATTAACTTTATTTTCAACTCTAGTTATCTCACTTTCTATCTCTTTAATAGCTAAAGAGTTATCTTTCTTCTTTTCTTTTTTAACACTCTTTACTTTATTAACCACCATTTCTTCATTAAAATTGCTTCTCTTTTCTAAATATTCTTTATATCCATAATTATACAGTGTAGCCTTATTATTATCAATTAACAATACTTTATTACATACTTTATCTATTAAATATCTATCATGACTTACAATAATTAATGTCCCTTTATAACTATCAAGTAGTTTTAAAATAGTCTCTTTATTAATAATATCTAAATGGTTTGTTGGCTCGTCTAGTATAAGTAAGTTAGGCTTAGTATTTAATATCTTGCACAAACTCACCCTTACTTTTTCTCCACCACTTAAATCTTTAATCACTTTAAACACATCGTCCCCTTTAAAATTAAAACTTCCAAGTAGTGTTCTCGCTTCTAGTGGTGTCATATCATTAAAAGTATTTTTTATCTCATCATATATAGTATTCTCTTTATTCAAATTTTCTAACTGTTGTGAAAAATATGCAAAATTCACATTTGCACCCATTACTACTTTACCTTTTAAAGGAGCTACTTGTCCAGTAATAGTCTTAACCAAAGTACTTTTTCCTACTCCATTTGACCCGATTACACCTAGTTTATCTTCCCTTTCTAAAGTAAAACTAACGTTAAACAACTCACTCTTATATCCAATACTTGCATCTTTTAATTTTAAAACTTCTCTATAACTAGTATTAACTGGATTAAAATTAATACTAAATGTCTTCTTATCAAAAACCTCTGGCTTATCTATCTTAGTCATTCTCTCAATCATTTTTAGTTTGCTCATAGCCATACTAGCTTTAGATGGTTTATACTTAAACCTGTTTACTAAATCAGTTAATCTTTTAATCTCCTTTTTCTGCCTATTATAGTCTTTCAAAGACTTTTCATAATCTAGTTCTCTTTGTTTAAGATATGCAGTGTAGTTTCCTACATACCTTTTAGTTTCTCCATATTCTACTAGATATATTATATTGCATACATTATCTAAAAACATCCTGTCATGACTAACTAATATAATACTATTTTTATAATTTTTCAAATAGTTTTCTAACCACTCAATTGCATTAATGTCTAAATGGTTTGTTGGCTCGTCTAGTATAAGTAAATCAGGTTTTGACAAAATTAATTTAAGTAAAGACAACTTAGTTCTCTCCCCACCAGAAAACTCCACTATTTTCTTACTATAAACTTCCTCATAAAACCCAAACTTAGTAAGCGCTGTTATATACTCTTTTTTATATGTATATCCACCAATAAGTGAATAATTATTAATAAGATCATTATACTTAATAAGTGTATCTTCGTCATATCTAGTTGCTAACTCACTTTCTAAAACTTTTATTCTTTCTTCTGTATCAACTACACTTTTATAAGCGTCTCTTATATAATCAATTAATGTTAAGCTTTCATCCTTAGTATTTTCTTGACTAACATAACCTATTTTAAAGTTATCTTTTTCTACCACTAGTTTATCATAACCATCAGTTAATTCATACTCTCCAGTAATAGCTTTAAGTAGTGTAGTCTTTCCACTTCCATTTCTTCCAACCACACCAACTTTCTCATTATTCTTAACTAAAAAATTAATATTTTCAAGAATAGTATTTCCATTAATTTCTATACTTCCATTTTTAATATTTAAGTACACTCTACACCTCCACATATAGAAATAAACGCCTTTAAGCGTTTATATACTAAGTAATTCACTTTCTTTTTCCTTGTATTTCTCATCTACTATTTGATTATACTTATCAATTAGTTTTTGAACTTGGTCCATATTTCTTTTTTCAACGTCTTCACTCACTTCACTTTTCTTAATAGCGTTATTAGCGTCTTGTCTAACATTTCTTAAAGCAATTTTAGCTTCTTCAGCCATTTCTTTAACTTGTTTAACATAATTTTTTCTAGTCTCTTCAGTAAGTTCTGGAATTGTTAAGAACACTACTTCTCCATTATTATTTGGAGTAAGCCCTAGTTCTGCAGCATAAATAGCTTTTTCAATTTCCTTAAGTAAACTCTTATCAAATGGTTTAATCATTAATTGTCTAGCTTCAGGAACACTTATAGTACTAACTGCATTTAATGGCGTTGGCGCTCCATAATATTCTACCATTACACCATTTAAGATGTTAGGGTTAGCCCTTCCTGCTCTTACAGTAGTAAACCTACTTTCCATATTACTTATTACTTTATCCATTTTTATTTTTACATCACTATCATTAAACATAACTCACATCTCCTATTTAAAATAATACCATAACTTTTCTTATTAATCAACATCATTTCTTGATAAAATTTCATGTGGTGTCTTCTTAACAATCCTATAAACTGGAAGTAACCCAAATATCAAATTAAAGAACACTACTATAAGTAAACTAATAATAAATACTAATGGATTAATCAGTATATTAAGTACTTCTATTTTACTAAGAGTATATAAAACATAACTCATGAATAATAAACCAGGTACACTACTAATTAACGTAATACTTAAAATTTCACCCATAAACATTTTATAAATATCTTTTCTTTTAATACCAATACTTCTTAATATTCCAACTTCCTTCACTCTACTTAAAAAGCTACTTCTAATAATTAAATACATCTCTATTAAACTAATAACCACTATAACACTTGAGTACATTATCTTACTTTTATTTGCATCTTTCAAATTTTTCTTATAAGTACTTAAACTATTTTCATACGTATCCACTACATTATATTTTTCACTTTTTAACTCATTAATAACACTTTTCTTATCTTTAGAACTAATTACAAAATTATTACTATTAAATATTAACTTATTATTAATAGTATTTTCACTAACTAAAAAATCACTTGTTTCATTACTTTTATAATAACCTACTACTTTTAATCTGGTATTTCCTATTTTATTATCAATCTCTTTATTTAAAGGATAGTCGTATTTATTAAATTCACTTACTATTACTTCATAATCATTTACTGGGTACCTTCCACTTGTTAAACTAGCATTTACTCTTTTATAGTCTTTATAGCTAGTAGTTTCTTCCATTAAATAATCATCATTTATAAAATTATCTATTATATTAATTAGTTCACTATCACTAGCATATATAGAAGGACTTGAAGTATCAGATATTCCAACTATTTTATATTCCTGATTATCTTTTAAGTATACACTTTCTTTAATAAAACTATCATATGTCAAGTATCCCGCGTTTTTAGCATCGCTCATACTTAAAAACTTATCAATTACCAACTTATCTATTATAATTTCATTATTATTTTTAATTTTAGTTCCACTTATTATTTTATCTACTAAACTACTACTTGCTAAATTTCCGTTAATAGTTTGCATTATTCCTGAAGTCTGTAAATAATTACCAAATTTAAAATTTAATGTAACCATTCCGTCAGTTGGTATCACGTAGTTAACATTATTCATGTTACTTATCTTATCGTATTCACTTTTAGTCATATTATTTTTAGTAAGTAACAGATAGTTTTTATTATAATTTACAAAATCCTTTTCTTTAATATTAAACGTACCCATAATACTACTAACTGAATACATTATAAACATACTTGACATAAAGAAGCCAACTAAAAGTAACTTTTTGATGAAACTATAATTTAAGATTTTCATTAGTCCTCTTTTAGTACCAGAAAATATATTATAAATACTTGAATACTTACTTTTAAACTTGTCATTCTTTACTTTATTATAATCAAATGAAAATTCTTCATATACTTTTTTATTAATTTTCTCATAATGTGCATCCACCAGTTCTATATTGCTATTATTTATATTTTCTATCTTTTTAGGGCTGTCACTTTCTATATAAATATTATCATTTTTAACAACTATCTTTAAGTTTAGTTTAGACTGGTCTTCTACGTAATAATCTATATTAACATTTTTCCCTTTTATAGTTTCATGCATTTTTATATCTTTTAAGTACACTTTATTATCAAGTTTATAGTCTAACTCATGATTATCTTTATTTATATAATCATTAACTATCTTGCCATCAAAAATTTCTATAATTCTATCACTATAAAATTTAGCAAGTTCTCTTTCATGAGTAACAAGTATTACCAGTCTATCTCTACTTAAACTTTTAATTATGTTCATAACTTCAATTGTATTTTTACTATCTAAGTTTCCAGTAGGCTCATCTGCTATTATAACTTCAGGGTCTTTTACAATAGCTCTTGCAATCGCTACTCTTTGCCTTTCCCCACCACTAAGCATTCCAGCATATCTATTTCTATATCTATAAATGCCCAAGCTTTCTAAACAAAAGTTAACACGTTTACTTATTTCTTCTTTATCTTTAAGTCCATTAATTTTAAGAACTAAACTAACATTATCAAAAACTGTTTCATCATCAAGTAAATTAAAATTTTGAAATATATAACCTATCTTTAAACTTCTTATCTTATCTATCTTATTAACACTTACTTTGGTAATCTTTTCCTCGTCAACATAAATACTACCCTTATCAATTTTAGATAAACCACCAATACTATTTAAAAGTGTAGTCTTCCCACATCCACTAGGCCCTAGAAGTGTAACAATACCCTTTTCTGGTAAATCTATACTAGTATTATCAATTGCTCTTACTTCACTTTTTTTGCCTTTATTAAAATACTTATATACATTAACTAACTTAATCATTATTACACCTCCATATTATATGTAGTTATTACACTACTTTTAAATATCTTTCTAGAGTATCTACTACTTATTAAATAAGACATCATATTTAGTACTAAATATAAAATAATATACTCTTTTAAATTAATATAGAATAATATACCACTTAAATAATTACTTACTATAACGTCACTCTTGACAAGCAAGCTCACTACTAAGAACACAGCATATACTAAATTTGTAATATTAAGTAACTCTAAAATTAGAAGTGTCTTTGTCTCTTTAAAACTTCCTCCTAGTATTCTTATAGTTGTATAATATTTATTTCTAGACTTAATAATTAGTTTAATTACAAAATAACTTATAAAGAATAACACCACAAAAAGTATAGTTAATACTACTACTTTGACTACCTTAATTATCTGTGTAATCGCTGTATCGTGTTTTACCTTAACTAAACTAAACACATCATAGTTAGTTAACTCATTAATTGTCTTATCTATATTTCTTGCATTATCTACAAATAAACTAATTTGATAAACATCACTACTTTTATATAGTTTTTCATAGTCTGTAATACTTACAAAAATTGCATTATCATCACTATATTCTTTATCAAATATTTTTTTATAATTATCTTTATTATATATTTTAGCAACCTTTAAATCTAAGCTTTTATTAAAGTAAATATTTTCATATGTCACGTTAACAATGTCTTTACTACAGTTATAACTATCACAAGAAAAACTTAGATTTTCACTTATATAAACACTCCCAGGCATAACTTTATCACTTGGTTGTATATAAGGATAATCATATATCTTTTTAGAATTTATGTTAAGTGTGCTAATACCATATTTTTTTATTTCTTCAGTATTAACAAAATCATACACCTCATCACTTACATAACTTGTAACCATCCAGTTATATTCTTCGTATGTCGCTATTCCTACAATTTTAACCTTTTTGTCTTCATTACTAAACCCTAAACTAACAGTTTTATTTAACATATCATTTTGTAAATCACTTATGTAATAGTTATCAACTGACCCCATTACAATAATTTCGTTATCATTTATAGGCATTCTTCCATATGAAAGTTTACCCTTAAAATCACTTAACTTCATAAAGTTACTTTCTAAATAAATATTATCGTTATCTGTTAAAGTTGCACTATAGTCATATATTGTATCATTTAAAATAACATTTTTTACATTACTAACTTTATACATGTTTTCTATTTCTGTAGAAGTAAAACTAGATTTATCTTTCTTTTTAACAATAATTCTTTTATCAGCGTTCATTTCATTAAAGAAACCATTATAAAAGTTTTCGTTATTCTCTAACTCTAAAAATGCTGAATATGCATCTACTAAACTAAGTAGTACGAATAAATAGACAAACGTTAAAAGTAAAAATTTAGTAGGTATATTAAATGTATTTCTTATTCCTAGTCTTAAATTACTTAAAAACTTAGTTTTCTTTATCTCACTTAAAGTAACTTTTTTAACTTCATTAGCGCTTTTTAATTTAACATCTTCTATAACACTTCCATCATGCATAGTAATCTTTCTAGTAGCATACTCACTTATCTGTTCATAGTTATGAGTAACCACTATTACTAGTTTGTATTTACTTATTTCATAAAGAAGTTTAAGAACACTTTTAGCATTTTTACTATCTAAATTTCCAGTTGGTTCATCTGCTATAATAATCGGTGTATCTTTAGCTAAGCATCTAGCAATTGCTACTCTTTGTTTCATTCCACCACTTAGTTTACTTACTCTTAAGTGTCTATATTTATATAAGTCTACTTTCTTAAGTATTTCAATTACTTTAGATTTAACACTCTTTCTAGTCTCTCCGTTTATTAAAAGTACTAACTCAACATTTTGATAAACTGTATAACTACTTACCAAGTTAAAATTCTGAAAAATATTTCCTATGTATTTCTTTCTATATTTTTCATAATCTACTTCTGTATAATGGCTAGTTTCTTCACCATTAATATACATTTCCCCTTCTTCATAAGTATCAAGCCCACTTAAGACGTTTAATAAAGTAGACTTACCACTTCCACTTTCTCCTGTAATAGCGACAAATTCTCCCATATCAAACTTAAGATTAACTTTATTAATACCACTTGATACTATACCTTTGTTATAATAAAATTTACTAACATTTTTTAATTCTAACATAATTTCCTCCATATCTATAATTATATAGTAAAATCACAAAAAAATATATACACTTTACATTAATATATGTCTAAATTCTTAATCACTTGTTATATATTTTCTTATCATTATTCCGTCATTGTTTATGTATTTAATTAACCACTTGTTATTTTTTCTTACCAAAAGTATTACAGTTGTTTTATTGTGAAAATCTTTCTTTAAATTAACGTCAACGTAATTCATATACGTTTCTATTTGTCCTATGTGTTCTTTTTTGAGTTCTGTTACTTTTATCTCTACCACTACACAATTCATATCTATAACATTAAATAAAAGCACGTCTATATAATTGTAATTTGAACCTATTTTAATTTTATACTGACTTTTAATATATGAATATCCTTCACCTAAAGCTTCACAAAAACTTGCTGGGTTTTCGTCTATCCATTTCTGGACTATTTTTTCTGTGAGTTTTTCTTTATATTCTAACCCTTCTAACACTATCGGGTCTGGTATTTTATCTTTTACTGAAACTTCTTCCTGTTTCAATAATTTTTCTTTAATTTTACTATCAAGTCTTTCATACTCTTTTGACTTAATTTTTGTTCTCAGTTCAAGTTTTGTTAAACACAACTTGTTTGATAAATTTAAATAGTATTTCATTTCTTCTATATTACTTAAATTTAGTATTTCACAAACATTGGACCAAGTCATATTTATATTTTTGAATTGGGCAGCCAACGGCTGCCCTTTTGCAAGCAGATAAAAATTTCTCATATATTTTAGATTTCTAGTTGAATATCCCTTTCCAAGTTCAGTTGTAAGTCTCTTAGAATACTCTTTAATAAGTCCATCTCCATACTTAGCTCTTTCTTCTCCGCCTTGTGCTTCAACCAAAAGTTTACCTACATTGTAATAACTTTCTAAGTCTTTTTGATTACTTTTATATTCTCTTACCTTTCTTCCAATGGCATTATCTATTAAAATATTTTTTATTTCATTATAGTAATTCATTTTAAACCTCCTAAATATTCACCAACTTGTTCTTCACTTGTTATGTAGTTTCTTACTAATATTCCATCATTATTTATGTATTTAATTAGCCACTTATTGTTTTCTCTTACTAGAAGTATACCAGTTGTTTTATTGTGAAATTCTTTCTTTAAGTTAGTATCAACATAATTCATATATGTTTCTATTTGACCTATGTGTTCTTTTTTTAGTTCTGTTACTTTTATTTCCACTACTACAAATGAATTAGATATATAATTAAATAAAAGAACATCTATATAATTATAAATATTGCCTATTTTAATTTTATATTGGCTACCACAATAAGTAAAGCCTTCACCTAAAGCATTACAGAATTTTATTGGGTTTTCGTCTATCCATAATTGTACTATCTTTTCAGTTAGTTTACCATCAACCTTCAAGCCTTGTAATACAACTGGAGATGGTACTTTCTCACTAGTACTTGCTACTTCATTACTTTTTAACTTTTCTTTAATTTCCGCTGGAAGTCTACCATATTCATTGCTTTTTATTCTTATACGCAAATCTCTAGTAGAAAGACATAATTTATTTGATAAATTTAAGTAATATTCTATTTCATTCAAATTCTTTAACTTTAAAATTTCACATATATTTGACCATGTTATGTTTAAGTTTTTGAAAAGGTATGACATTGTCATGCTTTTTTGTAAAAACAAATAATATTTTCTCATATTTTTCAGATTAAAGGAAGAATATCCCTTTCCAAGTTCAGTTGTAAGTCTCTTAGAATACTCTTTAATAAGGCCATCTCCATACTTAGCTCTTTCTTCTCCGCCTTGTGCTTCAACTAGAAGTTTACCTACATTGTAATAACTTTCCAAATCTTTTTGGTTACTTTTATATTCTCTTACCTTTCTTCCAATTGCATTGTCTATTAAAATATTTTTTATTTCATTATAATAATTCATATATTTTCTCCTTTCTTTTCTTTGTATTTTGAATTGGTCCGCCAATGGCGGACTTTTTTAAACCAACACATAAAAAGCTTAATTTTTACATACTTTTACAGCATTATAACAGTCAATCTCAAATGACCAACTTCACTTTATCATATTAGTGTTTTTCTGTCAAATTGCTCATTTTTTAAAATTGAACGCTATTTTAGTACCAAAAGAACTACAAATGTAACAATTAAAATACATTTTATATGGTTATCCACAGCCAATTATTAAAATCTCTAGTTATTAACAAAATGCAAAAATTCACAAAAAAAAGAAAGAATCAGTCATTCTTTCCTTATTTTAACACTACTAAAGATATATTATCGTCTATCAAAAAGTTCGGATTATCAAGTTGTTTTATGTTATTTATAATTAAATTACTTGTAACTATCTTAAGTTCAACCAAAACATCCTTTAAGTTAGAATATCTTTTAGCTTTAACCACATTTAAAGTATTCTTATTAATTAATGTAAAATATATATAATCCCTACTCGCTTTATTTTTAATTATATTAAATATATCAATAACATCATAAATACTCTTAGTTTCTCCTTTTGTATTAAATATAATATTAATATTTGGATAAGTTCCCATATAATTAAATAACAACTGATACGTCCTAGTATCTTTTTTATTAATTAAAATACTGACATTCATGTCATAAGTTTCACTAATCAAATTAAGTGTCTCCAAAACATTTAAAACATTGTCTTTTAAAATATAGTAGTCTTTTAAATCATACTTATTCTCGAATGATATCTTTAAAGTAAAAGAATTAATATTTCCAACTATACTTTTAATCTTATCTTTATCTATTTTATAAATATTTTCTACTTGAAAAGTATTATCCATAGTATCTAGAAAATCATTTTCAATTATAAGTGATTTAGCATTACCATTTAAGCTAGGTATTTCAGTATATGCATATGCTTTACCAGATACTGGACTATAAATTTTATCTTTTACATTTATTAATTCATTTTTCTTAACCATCAAATTTTTAATACTTAAATCAGTTTTATCATTAAATGGTATATAAATAAATTCACTTGTCATAACCGATACAAAAATATCTTCATTCACTATAAATCATTCCTTTCTTTTAAATAATTATGTAGTTCTATTGCTACTTTCTCTGGAAGTATAGCCCCTAATTCTTCCACACTTGCCTCTTTAAGATTTTTTAAACTTCTATACTTTTTAAGCAGTTCCTTTTTTCTAACTTCGCCAATGCCTTCAACCTCAGTAAGTACACTACTTATACTACCTTTACTTCTTATTTGTCTATGATAATTTATTGTAAACCTGTGTACTTCATCACTTATTCTAGTAAGCAAATAAAACATATTACTTTTCTTATTAATCTTATAACTTTCTAAAGTATCTCCATCTACTAATTCACTAAGTGAGTGCTTATCATCTTTCATTAAGCCACATACTTTAATATGTAAATTTAAACTATTCAAAACTTCATTACACGCGTTTATTTGATTAATTCCACCATCTACTAAAATTAAGTCAGGCATCCTTCCACCATTTACTAGAATACCTTGATATCTTCTATAAATAACTTCTTTCATTGAACCAACGTCATCATTTTTATCAACTGAAATCTTAAACTTTCTATAATCATTCTTACTTGGTTTACCATCTATAAATGTAACCATTCCACTTACCGTATACGTTCCAAACAAATTTGAATTATCAAAAGATTCAATTACGCTTAAATTAGGTATATTAAGTAAACTGCCAAGTTCATTATTAGCAAGCACACTTCTTTCTTCATCTCTATAAATCATTTCTATATTATTTTCTAAGTTTATCTTAGCATTAGTACTAGCTAGATCAAAAAGATGTTTTTTCTTTCCCTTAGTAACACTTATAACCTTAGTTTCTAATATTGTATTAAGTAAATCTATATCTAACACATCAGGCACGATTACTTCTTTAGGAAGAACATTTCTCTTACTATAAAAGTTAACTATATAATATTCTAAAGTTTCCTTAACGTCATCTATAAGTGGAAAAATATTCTTTTTATCTCCTAGAAGTTTACCATTTCTAATAAAGAATACAACAATACTAATATAACCATTATCATAATAGTAGTTAAATATATCTCTATTAATTCCATCATTTAATTCTACTTTTTGTTTTTCAAACACCACTTTAATATAATCAAGTTCTTTTTTTAAATCAAGTGCAACTTCATAATTTAAATTGTCTGAATTTACTTTAATTTTCTCTTTAATCTTATTTATTAATATATCATCTCTTCCATTTAAAATAGAAATTATCTCACTATTCATTTTACTAGTATCAATATTCTTGTATTCGCAGTACCCCAAGCATTCCCCAATATGATAGTATAAACATACTTTCTTAGGCATCTTATCACATTTCTTAAGTGGATAAAGCCTATTTATTAAATTAACTAATCTTCTTGCAGCACCTTGATTAGGATAAGGCCCAAATAACATCTTATTCTTTTTATTTATGTTAATCTCTCTTTTAACAGTTAGTGTAGGATAAGAATCATTTTTAAACTCAATATAAGGATAACTCTTATCATCTCTTAGTAATATGTTATAATGTGGATCATACTTTTTAATTAAATTTATCTCTAATATAAAAGCTTCTACTTCACTAGAAGTTACAATATAATCAAAATCAACTATCTCACTAACTAACATTTTAGTCTTACCTGTATGAGTTCTATTGAAGTAACTATTTAATCTATTTTTTAATACTTTTGCTTTTCCTACATATATTACTACTCCTAAGTTATTTTTCATTAAGTAGCAACCGGGTAACTTAGGTACTAACTTTAATTTTTCTTTAATCATAATAATCACTATATATATTGTATCAAAAAAAACACATAAAAAAAAGAGAAAGTTACTTTCTAGTTAGTAACTATCTCATATCAGCAACCTGTATCAGTTTCTTTTATTGTGTATGGGTCACTTGCTGAGCCATTTCCTGTACTGTATAGAGTGCAAGATTTAAGAGAAATGGCGGGGCGAACACCATAGGTGTCGTTGACGCCGCTGTTGCTCAAGTAGCCAGGGAGGGACGAACCGAACACGATGAACACGCTAGCGCTGCTGCCATACCAACCGTTAGGAGACAACAGCCACCACAAAGTTGAGCCTGTTGAACTACCTTTTGCACTATTATAATAATACCATGCTGGTGCACTATTTCCATATAACCCACCTGCAAATGATACTTCATCTGCTGTCATTAATGCTATTGGATGTGTTAGTTTCCCGTTACCTGTACTTGTGTCTACTGTGAATTTGTCTTCTGTTGCTGCACAGTCATAACTTGGTGTTTGATTTGTATATAGTCTTGTGTATGCTCCAAAGTATGTATAATCTGATACTGTATATGTTCTATCATTACAATATACTGCTGTTGTACTTAAGTATTTTGTATAACCTTTTGCTTCTAAGTTGCTTATATACCAATTATCTATCGTTGTTTTTATTGTACTGTTAGTTGTATTTGCTCTAGCATTTGCAACACTTCCTAAATTTCCATACATATAACTTACATATGCTATATTATCACTACTACTATTAAATTGTGATGTTCCTATATATGCGTCTGTTGCTGTTGTACTTGTACCGTGATATAGTAATCTTACTCCACCATCTGAGTTTGTTCTTATTATTCTCCAGTATAAGTCTTGATTACTTGCATTCTTTCCAAACTTTACCCAGTTATCTGTTGCATTTCCTGCAAAATAGTATACTGTTTTACTGTCTTCAGTAGAAGTATATAATGTGTTTG
>ENA-UOIZ01001170-UOIZ01001170.1-human-gut-metagenome-genome-assembly--contig:-P88-NODE-1170-length-22849-cov-7.139861_pt1 | contig 22849 bp, 38 predicted proteins | sample MGYA00242336_ERZ723883 | MGnify/ENA metagenome assembly ERZ723883 | reverse complement strand
TAACATTAAAAAGGAAATAAAGTAATAACAACTAAAAAATAAAGATTATGAAACGGTATTTTGTAAACGGTAAAGAAATCAGCGAACAAGAAGCAAAGGCAATCGAAGCAAAAAATCAAGAGTATATGAATAGTAACGACTTATCTCTTTGGGCTAAATGTGAGTTTATTACAGTAATCAATAAGTAAATTAACCAGCAGGGCGAAAGCCCTGCATAACACTATCCGACAATGAAACGATATTATTTCCAACTGCTATACGAACAGTACAACGATTTAGGGGCATTTATTCCTGATGGCAGTAATAAGCAATCGGCTATCAATCGTGCAAAAAGATGGATGCAAGAAAATGAAATAAAACATGCACAATTATCCGTGAATAGCATGATTACTGATAATGTACTCGATATAATTGATATAGAGGTAGATTACTAATTAAATATACGGATATGATAGAAATGACAATCATCATTTTAAGCCTGCTTGCCGGATATAAGATGTTCGGTGATGATAACGATAGGTTTTTCATGTGTTAAGCAAGAGTAACACGATAGTATCAACACACTAAATAAAATCATTATGGAAACAAGAAGTTTGGAATTATGGTCTACCGATAGGATTGATTTGGTAGAAGCGAAAAACGGTCAAGCCGTGACCTCTTCTTTGGTGGTTGCGGACTACTTCCACAAAGAACATGGTAAAGTCTTAAGGGCTATAAATCAGTTAGAATGTAGCATAAATTTCAGACAAGCCAATTTTGGCTTATCTGACTACACAAAGAAAAATGGAAATGTTAGCAAGGTCTACCCCATGTACTACATGACCCGTGACGGCTTCACCTTCCTCGCCATGGGCTTCACCGGAAAGGTAGCCGCCCAGTTCAAGGAAGCCTACATCGCAGCCTTCAACGAAATGGAAGAAAAACTACGATCCGAGCGTTGCACCAAGTACGCAGAACGCATCGTCAAAAAGCAAATCAAGGAGTTCAACCAATCATTGCAACAAACGCTCGCTAGCGGTCGCAATAAACACGGAAGTATCTACGGTGGAATGATACCCTATGGAAAGGAAGAAGTTGCGTACAACCCGAAAGAAAGCATGGAATCGAATCTAAAGCGGATATTCGGTCAAGTACATGAGATGTGCAAGGATGGCTTTCTTATGACTTCGTTAGCTGTCGAGACGAACAAGATGCTACAAGAGCTTATTAACAAGAAATAGATTTTGTCAGGGGCTTCGGTCCGGCACATTAGTTGACGCCAATCAGCGGGAAAGGGGAGCTTCAGGGCTGCCCTTTCTTTATTCCCGAATAACTTCATAATGGAAGGCTAAATTATTATGCAGTCTGTTTCAATTGTAATATAATCAACAGATCCGTGAATTTTTCCTCATAGTAAAGTGGTTGGGTGCTTTTAGGATTATTCGGATTAACTTGATTCTCTCCAAAATTCAATCCTTCGCCTGTAATGGATTTGAATTTCTTTTGAATGCCCTTGCTAGATGTGCGTGTAATCTCTATCATCAATCCTTTTTCTATCATCTTCTGATTGAATACTTGAGCACTCACTGGACAGCCATTTTCTTTTAGAAGTTCCCCTGCTGATTTCAATATCCCCTTAGAAGGCGTATATTCCGGTGTAGGTAATCCCAATGGTTCAGCGATAGTTTTTGCCAAGGCAAGTTTGCTGCTTTCATTCAAGTTGAGAAATCCTGTAAGCCAGTCCGCCACTGCTATTTTATCTTTAATAGTTGGCTCTTTCAATTGTTTTGCATATTCGGCTGTTTTATGAAAGACTTTGCGGTAGACTTCAAATACTGGACGGACTTTCTTTACGATAAAGTATTCAAGACAGGGAACCGATAAGAGATATTCATTAAAAGGTCTACCGCCTTGAGGGTTTTGCGGATTTCTCCGCAAAACCTGGAAATCTTCATTTTCAACGAAATCACGTTGCAATGCTTCAACAGCATCAGATTTTCTGCTATATACTAACATCCACACCTCATCCAAATTAACCGGATATTTCTCACTCGCTTTTGCTAGCTTTAAAATAGCATTGAAATATTCTTTGATTTCTTCACTTGTACTTGATTTTGTCAATTGATCCATAATCATTATATTTGCATTATTAAAAGTTAATACTATCCCCATCAGCGGCTCGGACACTTCCGCTTTTGGGGATTTTAATTTGTCCGATTTTGTAGCAAGCGAGGATTCGAACCTCCCACGCCTTACCGACTTGCTGAACCTGCCACGCCTGGCATATAAAAAAGCGCCAAAGGCAAGTTCCTCACTTCTCACCGATGGCGTTATATCTTTCAGCCGTGAGGATAGCCGTATTATTTTCTATGCACAAATTTATTTCATATCCAATTATAAGCCTAAAATTTTCACTTCCGGAAAACCACAATTCGCTTATTGTGGTTTATTTGTCTTTTGAGCTAAAATCGAACTATACATTAAAAAGACTGCAACGATTTACTATTTTGTTCCATTTTTCCTATACTTTTTGTATAACCCCCGTGATTTTTCTAACAATGCACACCAAATATTATTCTATTCTTCGTATTACGGATATATGTATTCGACGAAAACACCTTTGTATTCTTCTCCCTCTTTTGCATACCAAATACTGCCATCCTCTTTTTTGAATAGAACATACACTGATTTCTCCATTTTAGCCGCCTTCTTTGCGATTTCCCGCATTTTCTCTTCAGAAGCAAGCCTCTTATTGCCTTGACACCAACAACTCATAATACGCCAAATTTTGAAAAGTAATTTTTGAGAGCCGGATTAAGTACATATTTGAGGAAGTATTCACGAGACTTCCCTCCTACTCCCAATATGGCACTCCCATACTTCCTTTCTATATCCGGGCCTATGTCGCTTCCTCTTGTTTCTATCTTCAATCCCTTTGAGGACGAAGAGACACGTATAGAATCATAGAATTCGCCTGTTATAATGAGGTTGGGAGTATAAATATCTCTAGCCGGATAGCCCTGGAAAGAGGGAGTAGGTTTTGTTATTCTCTTCTTCATCTTAGCGTACCCCTTTGCATTGTTCTTCCACTTCCCGGCTTCATCAGTAGCAAACCAAGGGTCATTCAAGTAAGTCGGTCGCAATGGTTTATCATTCCCATTTACACCTGAATACAACTGCTCTGTCACAAATTCCCTAACAAGAGATTTGTTCGAATCCATGGTATTTTGAATCTCTCCTTCAAACCCATTAACAAAAGCTGTCACATTATCCAATGCTTCTTTTATTGTAGCCATATTCAATTGATAAATAATAGAAAAAGGGAAGGCTACAGCCCTCCCTCCTCTGAAAAATAACCACTTTAAATAATACTCTCTGAAGGAGATCTGACACCTACAATTCTATCATAGATATCAGAGAGAATACTTTCCTTTTCATTTTCAGTCCGACCAGAAAAAAGGACTTTATGTTTAGCAATAAACTCTTTTTTCTTCATTTTCCGCACTTCTTCGTCTACGAAATTGATTCCCTCGACTTTCATGATACCCATTGTTCAATGCCGACAACACCATTCTCTTGTAGAACCTTCGGAGACTTCAAGGAAGGAGTACCGGTTGCTGTGATAACCAAATTTCCATTCTCAAATTTAACAGCGGACACCTCACCATCAAAACAAGTTGTTGCACCTTCAGCCAGTACCGCACCAAAGAAAGAAGTGACATCCAGATTTCCAAAGTGCTCTTTCAATTTATAATTGTTCTCTCCGGTATCCAGTTTTACAAGTTCAACATATACAAGGCCTTTCAAGGCTTCCACTACATCGAACTTATATACACGGTAATCAGCATTTTTCACATACTTCTCATAGTCCTTGAACATTGTGCCTACCGTTAAATTAGCCTCGGTACCGGACGAATCCCAATCTTGGCCACCCGGATATATACCAGCAAGAGGAATACCGGCTAAAATATCAGTCCCGTCATTCATCCCATAAACAACATTGTTTTCATCCACGAAATAGGCATCAAAAGCCACTCCTTTAGCCGACATGATATTTGCCTTTAAACTGGCGTCATATTCATCGACAGTCCACACATCATCTTTTGCTGAATACGAAGTGATTTTATTTGGACCGTAACCGACAGCGTTTTTATTCGCTTCACCGCCAGAAGGTGCGTATTCAATAATGGTTTTAATCGGAAAGATTCGATTTGGTCTATCATCGTGACAAGCAGCCTCCAGTAATTCAGCAGTCGCATTTGCCGGTAGCTTATAACCATGCATAGTCAATATAATTGCCTTTACCTTTCCGGGATCAAGCAAACATTTTGAGGAACCGGTATTAAACTGAGCTATACCAGCACATTCTCTAAGTTCTATCTCCATAACATTTATTATTTTTGATTTTTATATTCAAATTCTTTATCTCAATAGCATCAATGAAATCTCTAAATGGTTTTCCGTCAGCTTCCACGCCTTTTCTGCCATATCGGTAGTTTTCCGTATACAAATGGGGAACTATACCGCTATATTCATTAATCAGGTCAGGAGAGGATAATATGCTACGAATAAATGCATCATACACTGGCCGAAGCACTCTTTGAAAAGAAACCTTCTCCCTTTCCTCGTTAGTATACCCTTTTTGAGTATCAATCATAATAAGAAATTCAAGAGTTGCACCGAAAGTTTTGGATGTACGATCTTCGATATATGGTGAATACAGACATATTATAGGGAATTTTAAGCAACTTGTTTTTTGAGACTCACTCCATTCTGTCAATTGACCTGCAATGTATTCCCAATCCCCAAACATGTAAGATACGTTATTACCGTATATCTTAGCGGTATCCGCAACGACATCTCTAAATATGTCATTAATTGATTTCATATTCCCATTCCATTAATACATTCAAGCATAGTGCAGTTGAAAGAAAAACCTTCATATTCCTTATCTGATTCAAGAAAGTCATACAGATCCTTATTCATCTGTACCATATCGTTCCAGGCAGAAACCAAAAGAATATTAGGATTAGCCTTCTCATCGCCAGAAGCATATACAGTTCCTACCGGAGTCTGTTTTATGACACATCTTCTTACATAATGAAAATATACATAATTAGCCACCGGACTATATCCCCGAAAAGAAAGTTTATCCTTCAATTTTTCCCATTTATCGACCTCATCTTCTTTTGATGAAAGATATTCAATAAATTTACGGCTCATACTTTCCCCTAAAACAAGTCGGAGATATTCTCTTTCATACAAATCAATATATGATTGAAGATTATCCCTTTCTGCCTTTCTTGTGATTGAATCATCGTCTATATCCCAGATAATACCGAGACTTAGCACTCCCGTAAAGTATGAGCCGTCAATAATCATCGTTTATTCTCCTTTCTTCTTATCTTTTTTCAAAAGGTCAGAGCATCCTGCAGTGGCGGCCGCAGAAGTAATTTCAGAAGTTTCCGAAACTATTCCCATCTTTACCCATTTCATCGCAATCGGAAGAGAAACATGGGTTTCATCCCCAGCTTTAAATGCCCCGAAATCCTTTTGAAATGTCACTTTGTACACTTCCGACAAGTCCAAATTATAGGACTTGTCGCTTTTTGCTGTATTAATATTACTTCTTTTCATATTTTATCTTTTAACGTTAAGCACTTTTGGTTATAGCAGTAACCACATTGGCAAATGTATCAGCTACAAATGCCGTCTTGTACTGCGACTTGATATAAGCAAGCATTCTCTTTTCTCCCAAGATAGTAACCAAGTTCTTAGTAAAGTCGTCATTCTCCCAGCCTATACTCATAGAAAGAACAACATAATCCCGAATAAACAGATAACGGAAGTCTCCCATCTGGAAAGAACCGAGCGTCACATTCGGATCTTGAATCACACGGAGTCCGGTAATCAATTCATCCCCAATCTTGAATGGGCGGATATAATCACCATTGTCATTCTTTGTGAGCTGCATATTGGCATAATCTACCGGATTCATCCGAATGGCATTCGGAGAGTAGGCCATGTTGCTTACGCTTACAATCTGCGTATAGGCAGCAACGATCGCATCATACATATTAGGTGATTTGGACACTTCAATTCCCGTCAGAGAAAATGCCGGAATAGAATCACCGACTCCTTTTATCTGGCCACCGGTTCCGGTACCATTGAAAATACCATCTTCTTCTTTCAAGCCAATCTTATTGATGATCTCGGCTTCAATTTCTCTTTCCAATTGCGGAATATCTTGTAAAACTTCAGTTGTAACCTTGGCTGTCAAAGCTACCTTTCCAGCAGAAACGGTAACAGTCTCACCGGATCCTGTCATTGAAGCTTATAAACCTCCATCTTGGACCCATGCAGCATCACCGGTAACATCTTTCAATTCAGCATATACTACGGACGGAGTGGAAATACTTGCTACATTAGCCACGTCACGGATAGATGCACGTTTACGAGGAGCTACACTGATTTGTTCGTCAATTGTAATTCCACCGGCAACAGGACTTCCGCCTGTAGTCATTACAGGAGCGGCAGCTGCTTTCACTACGACATCAAATTTAACCCCACCCTTTTTCTTCAGAGCTTCAACGTCAATTGTTTTTACTCCATTAATCTCGGTTACAAAACCTTTGCAAGCATCAGCAATTTGTTCTCCAAGAGACTTAAATCTTATATCTCCTCCTTTTGTCTTTTCGGTGGCCGCCTTAATGCGTACAATTGTTTCTTCAAAAGATTTTAAGCGTTCATTGATAGATTCACTATCTGCAAATCCTTTTACTTCTTTCTTTAACTCCTCAATAGATTTTGTTGCATCTTCGATTGATTCCTTCATGGACTTAGAATCAATTTCATCTTTCATAAACTGATCAAAGAGAGCTTCCATATAACCGTCAAGCCCTTTGGAAAACACATCGAAAACCTTAGATTCATCTTCGGACAATCCTTTTGTATCAAGAAAGTCTTTAAACTCAATCTTTTTCACTTCTTTTCCCATACTTACTTTAATTTTAAATTTTTGAACATCGATTTCACCTTATTGCCACGCATGTCGGCTTCCTTTTCTTCAAGTGAAGATTCTTTCCGATTCTCCGGCTTGAAAGATGCAAGTGACATTGCTTTTGATATAATTCTCTGTATCTTCTGTTGCTTGAATGCGGACATTCCTGAACACATTTCAGATATTTCGAAATTTAATTCTTCATAAGCTTTTTCGGTATCTTCTATAGATTTTAATCCTAAATATTCAGTCTCCCCATTGCAACCGATAGAGACTACTGATATCTCATAAAGCTTTACCTCTTTCACAATGAAAGCGTCTTTTTCTGCATCGTATTCGCAATTTTCCCACACATATTGATAACCTATAGAGAACTGGTTTAAAGTTCCAGATTCGAGCTGTTTTATTGCCTGTTCTCCTCTCGGTACTTCATCTATTATTGCTTCAAAATAAAGCCCCTTTTCATCTTCGTTCAATACTGTAATCCGACCTATAGGTTCATTCATGTTATGCATCCACAACATGATTATCTTGTCATTTGCAGAACTCTCTGGACCTCGATCTTGGATACTCTTTGAGAAACAACCCTTAACCAATATATCTCCGGCTTTATCTTTATTTCCAAAGACCGAAGCATAACCGCTAATAGTACGGCTTTCGTTGTCGTAGTTTACTTCTTTAGCATAAATGGAGAATGTCTTATACTGCATCCCCATTCTTCCGCTATATTTATTAGTTTTATCCATTTTCAATAGAGTTATTAGTTTTTAATTCACCTCTTGGATTATCAGGATCAATATCTATAAACTTTGCTAGCTCATTTCTGGATTCATCAAGAGTTATTTGACCTTTTTCAACTAATTGAATTAAAGAAGAAGCCATTTTCTGAAATGCAGAAGAAGATGATGATTTATCCTTTTGAAGGCAGTCTACATGGGTATAATCCAGCTTTATAAAAACACCCTTAGGGCAAATAGCGTCCGTTAAAGCTTCTGCAACTTTTTCAGAATCAGGAATAATAAGACCTTGATAAGCTGATTTTTCAGCTATGCTTTTATTGTCATATTTAGATTCATCAAATAAGCTATAATCAACTCCTACCGCATTGCATATCTTTCTGCTACATCGTTCATCCTCTTCATGAAGTTTAAGCTGGGAGGAATCATAATTCAAAGGAATCCAACCAAGTTTTATCTTTGATGTCAGAATTGGGAATTTATTGAGAATACCATATTTTTCTTTTAGTTTAGATTCCAATATTTCTTTTTCCTCTGGTGTCATAACTTGATTACCCATCTTATCGGTATAATCAGAATAAATAATACCTTTGGGACCGCCATTTACAATTAACTGATAACTGGCTGTCATCGCTGCAATCCAGTTATTAACCGGCATAGAAAGGGAGTCTGTAACAGAAGAGAATTCTATGTCTCGATTGGAACCATTAACATTTGCAGAACTATCGTAAATTACAAAGTAGTCTTCGTCTGATAATTCTTCCCGCAAACCATCCCACTCCAAGTATACGCTAGAAACAATATCCTTTATATCATACTGGCGAAATAGTTTCCCAGAAGAAACCATGTGAAATATCTGTGCAGGTATGATATACATTGCGAGTGGCAATGATTTTTTTGCTGCTCTTACAGTGAAAATGGGACAATATCCGAAAAGTTTAAGAGACATCTCAATCTCTTTTAAAAAACCAACCCTTGTTTGAAGTGGATTAGGACGTGACAACAACTCTCTAATGTCGTTATATCCCTCTTTTTCATTACCTTCCTTATCTGTGACATATATTTTCCCATTCGCAAAAAGAGAACCTATTTTATTTACAACAGTAGAAAACGGGGTACATACAAGAAGAGAATCTGCTTTATCCCTATCCAATGTTAGATCATAATCATTTTTAATTTTACCAGATGGCGAGAAGAAATTGGAAAGATACCAGAAATTCCCATTAGAATCCTTTTCAATAGCCTTTACTGTCTCTCTCATGGAGGGAACAGATATATTAATCCTTTTTTGAAACCAATTTCCTAATTTAGACATAAAAAGAATGATTATCTGATTTGAGATAACCATTCCCTACGAAATGAAGAGGTCTTTACGGACAAAAACACTAACGAAAAAATCCGATAGTATAAAAATGTATAGGTTCCGTGCGTCTTCACACGAAGGGATTGGTAATCCTCACCGCAAATATATATATTATTTCTATTTAGTCCAAATAAAAATAAAAAAATATTTTCATGCAATTATATCATTTCAGAATACTTTACACGAGCACATACACAAGATAGCACATACATACTTTCAAAACTGTTAATGCCGTCATAATCAGACATATTAGCTATTAATGCACTAAATGAATCATCCAATTCTGGAAAACAGATTGTTTTAATAATCGATTTATAAGATTCAATCATGGTTTTCTTGTCTGCTGTTTCTTCTCTTACCCACAAATTATGATCAACACGCCTTCTATAATCGTCTGCATAATGTTTCATCTCAACAGGTATCTCCATTTGTGCATTCCCGTCTATTTTATTAATAAGCTGGTCAACAGGTATTAACGAATCGGAGAACAAGCAATCAATCATGAATATCTTTCCGTCAACAGCACAATAAGAAACCATTATAAATAGCCCATTAATATTCGGGTGTATCTCAACAAATATATGGTTATTTTCTCCCATCTCTTCTTTCTTGTAGTACAGGACATCTATTTCACCTCTCATTTCCACAGTTCCTGTAAGAGCATCGCAAGCATCATCATAAGCATTCTTTCCTTTCTTCCTATATGTTTTCAGTTGAGACGCAAACTCCGGCCACCTCCTTTCCCAATCAGTAGGAAAATAAGTAAGATTTATCACCTCGGAAGATCTGGTAAAGATCCGAACCTCCTTGTTTTTTGACTGATGAAACCAGCTTACTTGAGTCCTAGGATTACCAATTATCCGCATCTGTTTCTCTACATTCCTAGCAAATCCTCTTCCTCCATTATTGCTTTCTATATTCGCCTTGGATATTTGGTCTTTAGTAAGCATTTTAGCTGTTTCCGGCTCGGTAAATTCCATGTCCTTTTGTGTAAAAAGGACATCAAGAATGAAATTTCCTATCTCCGTATCAATATAGTCAATAGAGCATAAATAATCACTCCCCGTATCTGCTGTATCTGTGTAATTCTTTCTTATTGCCCTATTTGTGATTGGTATAGTATCATAAGTTTTAAATTTACTATACATTAAGCCCTCCATAGGAGTAGGATTCTGCATATATTGAGTTTCAAAGACATAGCTGTTTACTTTTTGCATTCTATGCAGTTCTTCAAGTGTATGCTTAAACTCCCATAAGGCTTTCTCTTCTCCATTTTCATAGACTATTACAGGAAGTGACAAAACAGTCCATTCTCCTGGCTCCGTTTCCATTAAATATCCGCAAAGGTCATGCTCATGAAGCCTTTGCATGATGATTATGATAGGGGTATTCCGTGAGTTTACACGGTTTCTTATTGTTGTTTCAAATCTTTGATTTACTTTTTCCCTAGGAGTGTCAGATATCGCATCTTCAGGCTTAACCGGATCGTCAATAATCAATGCACCTGCAAATTTAGAAGAAGGTTTGAATTCGTCTAATGCTTCGGATAAATCGTTTTCATCATCGACAGCACCGGCTCCAAAACCTGTAACTTGCCCCCCAGCAGCCGTAGCGTACATGCCACCTCCTTCTGTTGTGTACCATTTCTTTTTTGCATCACTAGTTTTCTTTATGCCTACATAAGGAAATATACACTTGTATTCTTCCGACTTAACTATATCTCTTACTTCCTCCGAATTATCATTAGCAAGATCATCAGAATAAGACAAATGAAGAAATTTGGCAGATGGATTGATTGCAAGTCCATACGATATGAAATTCTTAACTACTAATTCCGTCTTGGAATACCTCGGAGCTATGTTTATAATCAGTTTCTTTATTTTTCCGTCAATCACATCATCAAGAGCCTGGCATATCTTTACGTGATGGTCGTTTACTACAAATTTACGACCAAATCTTGCTTTAAAGAAATACCTCGTATAGTTCAATGTTCCTGACAAGCAAAATGCCCGTATGTAATCATATCCTTCCCCCATCATAAGTCTTCTATTATTCGTTTGGCTTCCTCTTTACTCATAGGAGATACAATGTTTATATTCATATCTTGAGGAGAATCAAAGCCAAGCATTTTGCAAATGCGCTGGATAGTCCATGTACGCCCATTTAGTTTTATTTCAATCCCATCCTTTCCTTGTTTCACGCTTTCGACCTGCATTGCCATTTCATTAGTCCAATCTTCGCTATCTTTGAAAATGACATTGCCGTTTTTTATGGTAAGGAAATTACGAATGTCAGCATACATAAAGCTTTTAAGCATATTTAACACCTCTTCTTTTGTAATGTCTGATTTCCTCTTTAGTTCTTCTTGAAGCTCTTTTACCCTTACCAAAACCTTACCATTATCTAACAGAGCCGACGCTTTTGTCCATACCACTTTATCAGCCCAATTTTCACTACTTGGATATGCACGCCTATAAGCCTCAGATGCATTCCCGCACTCAATATAGTAATTGCAAAATTTTTCCTGTTTTACTGATAACTTCATGTCTTTTCGTCTGATTAGCTACATGCCACTTGACATGTAGCACAAAGTTAGTAATTTCAGTTTATTATTTTACACTCTTCCCCCACATTTCCGCATTATACAGGGCATAAGCATATAGCTTTATCTCTTCGCTGGTGTCCAGGAATTCCACTTTCATGGCTTCCTTCATACATTCCGCCAGTAGGTTGCTGTTTATTTCTTGCTTCATAATCATTTTAAAGGATTAATTATTTATTCTCCGTCTTCTATTTTTCTTCTAAGATTACTGTATTCATCCTCAATGCACTTGCTTATCTTGGCTGCATCTTCGTAACGTTCAGACTCTATCAGTATTCTTTTTATCTCTTCAAGCTGATTGATGTATACGATGTCATTGCGATCCGTTACGTGCTGAATATAACTTTTAATGCCATTCAGCTTGTCCTCCATGCGTCTGTGCCATTTGCTTATCAAAATTACAACAATGGCAACGGTTGTGGCATTGAGGATGAATAACGCTATTTTAAGTATTAATTCTGCTGTTTCGCTTATTGGCATGGCTATTCCTCCCTTAGTCAACTAAAACAAATTCATAACAAAATACGTATGGATTACTATCCCATGTACCTTTGCCAGAAACTTTATCTATCAAGAACGCAAAAGCTTGTTGAGCTACATCTGTTGACAAGTATCCTCTTTTTGTATGAGGGGTATGATATATCTTTATTCCATCATTATCAGTGTACGCATGAATAATCCCCTCTTTCAAGCAATCTTCATCGGATATATCCTGTAGGCGTTCAACCTTGATTCCGGTTATTTTGATATGGTGGGGCATAAGGTCGGCTTTCACAAACATTTTATTAACCCAACCGGGATGTAATTTCAGTTCAGGCAATATAGAATCCAAGTATTCTAAGTAAGCTGCATTTTTCCCTTTTCTATGAAATCGGTCAACATCCATATAACTTTGCGTAATAGCAATAACTTCTCCGACCTTATATTTAGGTTCAAATGTCATACGAATATTATCAGACTTATCTTTCCAAATAATACAATTATCGGCAATGTCAAATGTATCGTCAATATCAAGGTAAGGAGCAAGTTTATCAGGGATATAAAATATCCTTCTTGTCATAGTCTTTAGATCATCTAATACGGCTTGGGTTAAGCCAAATTCATCATTGAACATTATTTTCTTCATGATTATTCCTCCTTATTTAAATCTGGGTTATCGTAGATGTTGCCAATAATTTCCATTCTTCCAGTATCGTAACCACCAAGAATATCCACCATACAATTTTGAGGTTCTTTCATTTCTGCTATGAAACAAGCCCTATCTTCCGAATACCAAACTTCAATTATAATATCAAAGCCTTCGATTATGTCTCCTTCATATATTTCCTTTCCGTTCTTGTCGAATAAACCCGTGAACTGACCTACGGTCTTTTCATCACACATAACTCCCGATAGTTGAAAGAAATGTGTATCACCTCTAAAATTGTAATCTCTTTCAACATAAAGTTCATTTCCTTGGTCTATGATGCAATAATCATCGGCTTGGATCAACCCGCCATAAGCCCATTTGTTATTGTCTATTCGTTTTGCACGGAATTTTATTGTACGATCCATTTTATTCCTCCTTATTTAAATTCTTCACAATGCAACTTATAAGCATAGGCAAACATCTTCAAAGTAATAGGTTCAAAGTGAAAGTCTGCCTGTTTGCCCTCTACCACAACAGAGACACACAAATCTCCATCACAAAAATCAATATATGCCACAGCATCATCATTTCCCTTGATAGAAATGGTCTGTGTCTGTACGCTATCCATGATTCACCCCCTTCTCTTTAAAGTGTTCGATTAGCTCTTCTACGGTAGCCTTGTGACAATAAAGTGATTCTATCTGAGTTCCAACATGCCTTCCTCCGTTACGATCTGTAGATTGAAACCAAGTACCTTTAGGAATATAAACATATATTTCTACATCCATTATAAACCATTGATACTTGTCTGTATCATCCCTGAGTGAAGCGATAGACAAGAAAAGCTCCTCGTTATCTCCGCAATCAATTCTTCCAGCACAATTCCATGTGTGATGAGGATTTGTATCATCAAACGCCCCTTTAATAATAATATGATAATTGCAGTTAGCTGGTGATGTAGCAATACAAAACCTTTCATCTTCAATTACATCAGTAGGATGGTTGTATCCTAATTCTTCCAGCTTCTTCCGAAGCTCCGGTGTATTGCGTCTGATAAACGCTGCTGTTGTAAATCCCATAATTTGCTATTTAATCAATCCATATAACGTTAAGAATCGCCACAAGAACGGACAATCCGATTGTTCCTAATGTAAAAGCACCGAATGTTTTTACAACATTGTTTAGCTTTTGGTTATTATTAGATTCTTTATCCCATTGTAATGCAATTGTTAGTCCTAATTGCACAAATAGCATTGTTATTGCTATTGAAAATAGTACTTTTAGTAAGCAATCCATATTCAATCTCCTTTCTCTTTAATCCGTTCTAATACATCTCTGTTGGCTTCGAGTATTTCATCGAAAGACGGAATAGGCATCCAATAGATTACATCATCTCTATGATAACTCTCACTTGCAGCGCAGTCATACCAAAAGTGATATTCCATATCTTCGTTGTAATCTTCATCATAATGCGCTATTCTTATTGTTCCATCTACAAGCATTACTAATTTTTCGTTTGTATCTTCAGGCAACCGCTCTTTCGTGCTTATCCACGGGGATTGCTTTGCGTGCCATTCTGCACCACATTGAAAATCTTCCATACAATCAGATTTCCGACTAACATAGTTATCTGGATCAACCTCCTTTAAAACCTCTTTTCTAAACTTTGTTTTATTAGTAGCATAGTCGTATGCTGCTTCTTCTAATGTCTGTTTCATATTACTCTGTTTTACGGTTTTCTCTTAATTTTTCTTCACTGACGGTAGTATTAGAAATTGTATTTGTATTATTGGGTTTGCAATACAAACACATTTGGGTAAAAGGTGAATATACCCTCCCACACTTCGGACAAATCCAGCCCTGCTGTCCAAACAGTCCGTTATACGGATTGATTGCGCTTGATTCTTGTTTCATATTATGGTTTATTAGATTAATATTTCTTCCCGTGCATTTTTTCACGGAGTTCGTTATACTTCATTTTCTGATTGCAACATGAGTCATTCCACCAGTTAATTCATGGCCTGTTATTGCCGTTAGATGCCCTAAATGCGGATTAATTGCGCTTTTTGACGCTAACTTCCTTGACATTTAACCATTGTAGTACTCGCAATGGTTGCAATCTTTTGGACTGCCGTACAAGTTTAAAACAAGTACGGCTTTTTTCTATATTCTTCATTTCTATTTTTATTTAAATTACACAAATAGCGATTGCTGGATACGTGATAACACAAACTTATTCGCATCAGCAAAGAACTTTTTTTTAATCTCAAATCCGTATGCCCTGCGTCCCAACTGGGCAGCAGCTAATAAGGTAGAACCGCTTCCGGCACATGGATCAATAACGACATCACCTTTGTCGGTGAATATCTCTATCAGTCTACGAAGCAAAGGAACCGGCTTCTGCGTGCTATGAACCTTCGGAGTTTCATTGTCCAACACCCAATCAAAGCAATTGAAGATCATCCGACCATCGTTGTTAAACTTTGGAAGCTTATCGCGGTAAAGCAACAATCCATATTCACAATTGCCGACTATCTTCATATTGGCTTTCAAGACTTGCGCTGAAAAGTTCTTTCTAAACACAAGATTGATGTAATTATTCAGCCCATATCTTTTACCCAGTTCAATATACCGGAACTGGTCTTCAAATTCACAAAAGATTATCATACAAGGCGCCTTGCCTTTTTCTTTGGGTTCCTTTACAAGCATTTGGGAGCAGAAGTGCATAAACTCGGCAGGGCGAAAATCTTTATCGGTATCAAAGAATTGTCTGCCGGCCTTATCACTTTCCCAGTTCTTGTTATCTCCGTCCACATACAATGTAGGGTTAGAAGCATAAGCACTATTGCCTAAATTATAAGGGAAATCAGCTATAATTAGTTGAGCCTTGGGGATTCCATAAACTTTGTAGTTCTGGAAATTGTCATTATATAGTTCTATTTCTTTCATTTCTATTCCAGTTAAAATCAATTTTCTGTTGCATCACTTCGTCTGCATAATATCGGTTGAAACTTTTATCGCTTATCCACCAATTAAACCCAAATTCGGCATCGGTGAAGCTACGATTGATATATCCCGCATCAATCAGTTTTTGAATCGTTTGTATCCACTTTCGCTTCACATGAGGAAAACGCTGGCAGTCTTTTAACTTCTGTTTGTAGCTAGACATCGGGCAAATAATACATCCAATACGTTTATAGCCTTCATCGTATAATTTACAGTGCGGTATATTATTTAAGTTAAGAAACTGCCAAACTTCACGTTCAGTCCAGCAAAGAATAGGCGAGACAATAATCTTATCTTTTCCATTGACGCATGTAACCATCTTTTCTTTATGCTCGGAAAATTGGTCGAAGTTCCCGCTGAATTTATGGCCGCTAATCTCAATTTCTTCACGTTTAGATCGCCGCACACTTTCAGCTTTACGAATGCCAATCAATGTAACCTTGCCAGCACCGGACATCTCTTTATATTCAGCGCAACACCAACGGATTGTTCTTGTAGGTAATAAGTGTTTTTTTAAAGCCATATCATAGATAGACATCTTTGGTTTAATCAATTCCACATCTGGGTAGTTCCGTTTTACAAAGCGGATAACTTCGGGTGGGTCGATGCTCGTAAGGTTCATGTGAGCCTTAAATTTTACTCCTGCCATCTTCGCAAGATGGTAGAGGACTTGGCTATCCTTACCACCGGAGAACGCTAAGTAAAAGCCATTCTCCGGGTCATAATCAAGTGCCATCTGTTCGCATTTACGAAGTAAGGCTATGGAATAATCTATCTTAGATTGCATCTTCATTTAATTCCTTTCTATCTTGTTATACGTTAAATATAATATCCACTATAATCAGGATGATTACTTTCCAAAATAGCTTTCATTGCATCCTGAACATTATCAAAGTAACCTAAAGAAACAGCATCCGAATCCTTACCACCGGAAAAACTTACTATTATCTTCATTTCTATTTTGGTTAAGATTTTAACTTTTCGTATCTAAGTCCGAAGCACAATTTTATCATTATGCGTTGTAGCCAATTCATAGACTTAAAAACGGGAATAACTGATTTTGTGTATTCATGTACCAATTGAGCTACTGCTTTAGGTTGATCAATGATAAAATGCGTATTATTATCGTTCATAATGTTCCTTTCTGTTTTGTTTTGAAGGTTATTTAGAGTACTGTTGGCTCTTTTCACAAGTTCTAGTTCCAAACGCACCTATCGGGCAGTCGTCGCAATAGCAGGTAAATCCTCTACCGCTAACTCCTTTACCACAAGGATAACCCGTAAGTTCCAATACTTTCTCATTTAGAAGCCGTACTTTCTCTTTGACTTCATTCACCTCATTGGCAGGTGTTAAAGTTCTATATTCTTGTTCTGTCAATATATATTTCATAATTCATTACCTTCTATTCTGTTTTACGCAAATCCTTGATAATCATTCAAGAACTTGCAAGGTTAATTAATCATATCCATTAAGTAGTCTGATATTGCGTAGACTACCAGATAAAATAAGATGTTAACTCCTAGGAGAAGGAGGATGTTTAGCAACACTCTCATAACTAATCCAGCTCCTCACTACTTTTGAAAATATGAGCGAACGTACTTTTTTCGTCTGATAGATTGAGACCAAGTTGTGACGGAAAACGCTTGATGTAATTATAAAATTCAAACATCTTTTTATCATCATCTCCGCACCGGTCTACCAATAGACGAATGAAAGCCAGAAGACAATCGGAGTCGTTGCCGAAATTTTCCTGAGTGGAGAACTGGGTTTTGTCAACATCTTGTTTTAATTTACGGATAGCGGCTATTGCAGTGTTGAAATTACGTTTTGCATCGTAACGCAGTTCATAGCCTTGTTTACCCATTTCACTTCTCAAGTCATAGAGAAGGGTTTCTACAACATCTGTCAACACATAGGTTAAGTTGAGCGTTGTATTAAGATTTGTTGTTCCTACTAACATGATTTCACTTGTTTCTTATTTGAATGAATCCTCGTTTTTCTGTCTCTTTAAGGAGTTCCATATCTTCTTCCTTGATATTACAAGGAGTCTCACCGTTCACGGTAGTATAGTCCGGGATATTAAACTTATCCCTGATTCTCTTTTTGATTCTTGGTATATCCTTGGGATCAAGATGCCTTGTTTCCCAATAAATGGTAACTCTCATCATTTAAAATGGATTATCGTCTTCCACATCAGCAACACTACTTCCTGATAATGGAACGGAGTCAAGATTATAAAAGCAAGTCGTAGCGGCATTAAACCCACAGATGAACCGTAGCAATCCAATATTTCGACCTTTGGCAATATCAATCATTGCTGTTCCTTTCGTTTCCACATTTGAGAAATCGCTTGGATAGGATTTCTTAGTTACTTCGGGACGATAGATAAGAATGACTACATCGGCAGCTTCTGCTATTTGTCCACTGTCACGAAGCCGTGCCAACGTAGGAACCGGATTCATGGTATCCCTATTCAACTGGGAAAGGGCTATAATCCAGATATCGAGTTCCTTCGCTAAGTTTTTCAACCTTCTTGCCACATCTCCCATCTGCTGTTCCTTATTTGCTCCCTTCATGTTCACATTGAGAATCTGCAAGTAGTCAACTATAGCACCATCAATGCCATATTTCAACTTCATATAGCGAATGGACGAAATGATAGTGTCAATATTGGAAGTACTTCGGTCATCAAAGTAGATATCCTTACCTGATACCTTGCCAATACCTTTGTCAACCGCCTGTAGCTGCGAATCTGTCAAGCGTGAGTACATGATCTGATTGGCAGGGACACCGCTCTCCATAGAAAGAATACGAGCTGTTATCTGCTCTTTCTTCATTTCCATGGAATACATGGCAATTTTAGTTCCTAAATCAGCCGCATTTCGCATCATTGACACTGCCAGACTAGTTTTTCCCATGCTTGTTTCTCCAGCAATAATTATCAAATCCGATTTTTGCAAACCACCCGACTTAGCATCTATCTTTTCAAATCCGGTAGGAGTTCCGGTCATTGGTCTATCACCAGATAGATTTTCATTTATCATGCTATAAACACTTTCAAGCCCATCATTAATGGTCGTGACAGTCGTACTGCTAGATTTGAAAAGAGAAGCAAGCTCATCACTTACAGAATTAGTAACATCAAGAATATCCTCTGCTTCCGAGTAAGAGTTTGAAACGAGATATTGACCTATGACATAGAACTTACGCCTTATGGCCAAGTCATGAAGTCTTGCTGCATACTGATACAAGTCAAAAGTACTGTTAGAAGCAATTTTCATATACTCCACCAGTTCAAACTTCACACCATTGGCAACAAGCTTTCCTTTGACCGTTATCATATCAGGCCTGTTCCCAGATGACACCACTTGAAGAATAGCCTTGTATATCTCCTGATGAAAAGGATTGTAGAAAGATTCTTCCGATAGTAATTCTCTCACTTCTTCAAACGCATTGCGTTGAAGAATAATAGTGCCTAGAACCATTTTCTCGGCATCTTCATCGCGCAATTGTACGTTAGTATCCATATTCTTTCTTTGCCCAGTTTAACACCGTCCGATAAAGGTTGGTGTATCGTTTGCGTAAATCTTTTCGGTTCTCTATCTGTTCGATGACATCAGCAATCTGTTTACCGGTATATTTCTCTTTGAGTTTTAGGAACTCAGCTTCCGTAATTTGAGAAGAGAAATTTTTAGGGTTACTACAGAAAGGAGCTTTCCGTTTCAACCAATCATTAAATTTTAGAAAATCAAGATTTGAAGGAGCGGGTGAAGAAGCGACAGCTTCTTTCTTATCTCCGTTAGGAGATTCTTTCTTATCTTCCTTTTCCTCTTCCTTTTCCGTCGTCGTGAACACGTCGTTATCACGTGGTGTTGACGTCGTGTTCACGACGTTATCATTTAAAGCTCTATTAATCAAATCTTTTGCTATTTCTTTACCGATATATGACTTATCGTATCTCTTATCAAGGATTTGATGACTACGGAATGTGCGGATAAAGTAGTAGCTTTCTTCTGCGTGAATAATAGGTACTAACATCCGGGCATCCACTAAGGAATCTATCCACTTTTTTATTTCAGATACTCGTAAGTTTTCATCGTAAGGGAATATTTGAGATTTGAGTAATGCAGCATTACCTTTGATAACCCCGAAATCATCAGCGAAGTTCCAACAACCAATAAAGAAAAGGCGGCACGGGATCGGTAATTTACCAATCTTTTCATCTTCCCAAAATTCAGGTTTTATCGTCCTTATTCGTGCCATATAAACATTTAATTAAGTAATACAGATTTATTTCTCCACTTCTCAGGCATTTCGGTATATGTTCAATGTCCTTAACTACTTCTTTTATACTTTTCATATTAGAATCTTACGTTAGTTAATTGTCTACCATTAGAATAAACTGCCCACTTACCGTTACCCCTATCAAACAGTCGTAAGTCCGACACCTCCCCGAAACGTTTGATGTTACCGCATAAATCCACAATCCAACCACATTCTTTAGAAGGATGCGGGCGGATGGCACGACCGACTATCTGATACCACATGGCAAGTGACATTGTAGGACGTGCCATAACGACCGTATCAAGTTCCGGATAGTCAAAGCCAGTCGTAAGTACACCCACATTAGCTACTACTGGAATTTCACCAGCTTTGAACGCCTCAAGAATATGTTCACGTTCTTTCTTAGGAGTATCACCTGAAACGATAGCGCAACCGGGTATTGACATCGTTAACCGTTCCGCTTCTTTCAAAAAACGGGTAAAGACCAAAATACCCTTCCGTTTTCCTCCGGCTTTGGGATTCATCAGCCTTTGGACGATATGAACGAGATAACCGTAGAAGTCTATCCGTTCATATTCTTTTTGAACTGACCTATCCGTATAGTCGGCACCAGTAGTATTTACTTTCAAGTTAAGTTCATTCCACCCTGAAGGATTCATTGAATAGTAATCCAACTTCGCCAAGTAGCCCATATCTAATAGGGTTGATACCTGTACATGATAAATGACCTCTGAAAAAACGTGAGGCTTTGTCCGGGTGATAAATTTCAACATAGAGCCGAAATCACGGCTGGAGCTTAGGCGATACGGGGTCGCGCTAAGACCAAGTACCTTGCAATTCAAAGAAGAGAGAAATGTCTTGTACATACCTTCTTTTGGATTCACCAAATGGCACTCGTCAATCAAAACAAACTTGAAGTGTCTAAACTCCTCCATGTGATTAATAGCCGACCCAATCGTGGCAAACGTGATTTTTGCTATCTGTTTTTGCCCGACCGAAGCGGAATATACCGCACAATCGAAAGGGCAAATCTTCTGCATCTTTTCGTAATTCTGTACGAGTATCTCACGTGACGGACAAAAGATAAGGACATTATCATTTAATCTGTTTGCTATACTCGCAATGCACCACGATTTTCCTCCGCCCGTAGGAATGACTATAATACCGTTGTGTTTTTTATTTTTGTCAAGAAGAAAGGCTACTGCCTTGTCGGCAGCAACCTTTTGATAATCTCTAAGTTGGATTTCCATATTCGTTTGCGTATTTCCATTTGTAACCGTAGGCTTGCGCTCTTTTTCCTTTTAATACCTTACATATCAGTGAGGAATCATAACCCAAAACCCTTTCTACATCTCTTATTGAATCAAATTTTCTCACAAATGAATTATCTGTATTTAATTGGATTATTGAAAGAGAAAACGGATGATTTTTCCCAGTACCGCATCCAGGAATATTCCCCAAAGTATTAATTGAATGATGAATGTTTTGCTTTTGACTACACCATTCAAGGTTACTATATACATTGTTTTTCCTATTCCCGTCTTTATGGTTCACGACAGCACGTTTAGTATATCCATCGCAAAAACAAATAGCTACAAGTCTATGCACTTTCAAACATTTCACTTTCCCGTATTTGGATAAATAAACGAGAAAATAACCTCCTCTCAAATCGGGATTTTGCTTTAATATCCTTCCGCCTGTAGTTCTTGTATAACTGCCACATTTTGTAATATGCGGCAAAGAACGGATTCTTCCCATATTAGAAACTTGATATAGCCCCTCTAATTGGGGTATATCTTTCCAAACCTCAATCATAAGCCTTTCTCCTTTTTTAATTTTTCCACTAAAGCAGAATAGTATTTGATTAATTCCTTATACTCAAAGTCCGTGTAACGCTTAGAAGTATTCTTTGCTCTATATTCAACTAAATCAACTCTTTGTTCTCCGATTTGGGATATAAGTCCACGTCTATACATTTGCGCATTGCCTTGATTGAATATGTTGCAAGCCACACATTGCGGTCGGCAGTTATCTTCATCAAAACGTGTTGACATATACCGTCTTGACATATAATGCCCATTCTGTATTTCCTTCCAATGTTTGAAAGAACCACAACTGATACACTGGCACATTCCATTCGGCATTGCATATTTAAGCCGGATATACTTTGAGAAAACTTTATCGAGTTTCGCTTTCAAATCCGGCTTCTTCTTTACTGTTACCCCTGCTTTATCAAACAAAGGTAAAGGCTTGTCTTTTTTCTTAGCCTTGGTTCGTTTTATGTAGTACATATTTATTTTAATTTTCTGCCACAAAACGGACAATAGTTAATCATTATTTCATCATTAAAAGAAGAATCGCACGAATATGCGTTGTAATCAATATGAAGCGTTTTATCAGTGATTGTTAAATCGCAAGTTTCACCAAAATCTACTGGTTTAACGCTTTCTTTATATCCATATTTTAAATGTCCTTTTCTTGAACGACCTAAACATCCCCATTCTTTTACCAATTCACCTTTACAGAATTTACACCCGCTATTATCTGTTGTAGAATGTTCTTCTGCCCAAGTAACTCCAGAGACAAACATATTTATCATATCGGTTCTGTCAAAACCTTCTAAGCCACTCAAGTTATCTATCTCAACATTAGCTGCTAATTCTATCTCTTTTCCTCTATCCATAATCTTACCAAATTAAAAGCCCCGAAGCGTATTCTCCGGGGCACAACCATTATTTACTAACCCTTG
>ENA-UOIZ01001154-UOIZ01001154.1-human-gut-metagenome-genome-assembly--contig:-P88-NODE-1154-length-23082-cov-6.999913_pt1 | contig 23082 bp, 18 predicted proteins | sample MGYA00242336_ERZ723883 | MGnify/ENA metagenome assembly ERZ723883 | reverse complement strand
CCATACTATCGGCTCCTTGCCGCGGGAAGCAAGATAGGCGTTCGCCTGCGAGAAGTGTTTCGACCCGAAGAAACCGCGATACGCAGACAGCGGCGACGGATGAACAGATTTAAGAATCAGATTGCGCGACGGATCGGCAATCGCACCTTTTCGCTGGGCATAACTGCCCCACAGCATATATACCACACCCTCTTTACGTTCGGCAATAGCCCTTACGACGGCATCCGTAAACTGTTCCCAACCTCTACCTCCATGCGATGCCGCCTCGTGAGCGCGAACCGTCAGCACTGAGTTGAGCAACAGAACACCTTGTTCAGCCCAACGATCAAGATTGCCGCTGATCGGTACGGGAGAACCGACATCGTCGTGTACCTCTTGAAAAATATTCTGCAACGACGGCGGAAACGCCACTCCGTCATTCACCGAAAAGCATAATCCGTTCGCCTGACCTTCACCATGATATGGATCCTGACCTATAATCACGACTTTCAACTGCTCGAACGGACATTTGTCGAATGCGCGGAAGATATTGCGTCCCTGAGGGAAAATACGCCGCGACGCATATTCGGAACGGACAAACCCTGTCAGTTCTTCGAAATAAGGTTTGTCGAATTCGGCTTGCAGTATCAGTTTCCAATCTTCGTCTATCTTCACATCCATAATATATCAATTTTTCGGATTAGGATATAAAGATACGAATAAATGAGGGCAATGCCAAATTTATTTGGGCATTGCCGAGTGAGAGTATCTAAAACAAAGTTAAAGATACGGATAAGCAGGCGCAATGCCAGATTTATTCGAATATTGACGGAAGGAGATATCCAAAACAAAATTAAAGATACGGAAATTTAATCGCAATTCGTTTTTTATGACGATTTTTTATTAGTTTTGTATAAAGTGTGAAATAGACTTTTTACAAGATTAAACGATAAAGATTATGGCAGACATGACACCGACTCCGCATATCGGAGCGAAATTCGGCGAGATTGCCGATAAAGTTATAATGGCTGGCGATCCCCGCCGAGCAAAATTCATGGCGGAGCGCTATCTCGAAAATCCCGTACTCGTCAATGAAGTGCGCGGAATGTGGTGCTTCACCGGCACCTACAAGGGCAAGCGTATTTCGGTAATGGGACACGGAATGGGCGTTTCGTCGATCGGCATCTACACCTACGAACTCTTCAATTTCTATGGTGTGAAGAGCATTATCCGCACCGGTTCGGCAGGAGCATACCAAGCCGACCTGCACTGCGGCGACGTCGTGATAGGAATGGGCGCATGCGACAACTCCAATTACAGTGCGCAATACTGCCTGCCCGGAACATTCGCCCCTATCGCCGATTTCGAACTCGTCCGCAAAGCGGTAGAGAAGGCTGAAAGCATGGGCATCAACTTCCGTGTCGGCAACATTCTGGCAAGCGAGACTTTTTACAGCGACGACAAGGAGGCTTGGCTCAAATGGCAGAAGATGGGCGTACTTGCAGTCGAGATGGAGGCATCGGCTCTCTACATGAATGCAGCCCGCAGCGGCAACAAGGCGTTGTGCATATGCACGATATCCGACTCGCTCGTTACCCATGAGGAAACGACGGCGGAACAGCGCGAACGCTCGTTCACAGACATGATGGAAATTGCGTTCGACATTATCTGATAACAAATACAGTCCTTAAAAACTTTAAGGACTGTAAGCAAAAACGGGGTCGTATTTTTCCGATCCCGTTTTCTATTATAGCATCCGACAGACTATTTGCCGAGCAACTTCATAACTTCGTTATATACGGTTTCGCCATTATAACCGAACTCCTTGTCGAGAACCTTATAAGGCGCAGAATAACCGAAATGATCCAGACCATGAATGTTATCCATATTGCCTACCAATCCGAGCAGGTTCACCGGCAGACCGGACGTCATACCATAGCGAACGACATCGGTCGGAAGGATCGAATCCTGATACGACTTAGGCTGGTCGCGGAACAGACCTTCGCTCGGAACGTTCACCACGCGAACATTCACACCATCCTTGGCAAGCAGTTCGGCACCCTCGACGAGAGTAGCAACCTCCGAACCCGTAGCAATCATAACCACCTTAGGCTTCGCTGAATCGACGACAATATAGGCGCCTTTCTGCGACTGCATCGCCTCCTCGCGGCGCGATGCTTTGAGCGTAGGCAGATTCTTGATATTCTGACGCGAAAGAATAAGTGCGACCGGACGCTTCTCTTCGAGAGCGATCTTCCATGCCGCGATTGTATCCTCGCCATCGGCAGGACGCAGGACGACCATCGAACGCTCGCCGCTGTGATTGCGCAGATGCTCCATAAGACGAATCTGAGCCTCGTGTTCAATCGGCTGATGAGTAGGACCATCCTCACCGACACGGAACGAGTCGTGAGTCCAAATGAATATTACGTGCAAACGCATGAGAGCCGAAAGACGAACTACCGGCTTCATATAGTCGGAGAACACGAAGAATGTTCCGCAAGCCGGAATTATACCGCCGTGCAGAGCCATACCATTCATGATACAAGCCATCGTGAACTCCGAAACTCCCGCCTGAAAGAATTTTCCCGTGAAATCGCCCTTGGTGAAAGCCTTAGTCTTTTTCAGGAATCCGTCGGTCTTGTCGGAGTTGCTGAGGTCGGCGGAAGCGACGACCATATTCTCGACCTGTTCGCCGTAAACGCCAAGCACGGTAGCCGAAGCGGCACGGGTAGCCGAATCCGCTTTCATCTCTATCGCACGATAGTCGATATTAGGGAGTTCGCCAGACAGGAACATATCGAGTTTACGAGCCAATGCAGGATTTGCCGCACGCCATTCAGCCTCGACAGCCTTGCGCGACTCCATTTCGTTGCGCAGTTCGATCGCACGGTCGGCATACAACTCCTTGCTCTCACCGAAAATCACGAACGGATTTTCCGGATCGCCGCCGAGATTGCGAACCGTAGCCGCATAGTCGGCACCGGCAGCCGAAAGAGGCTGTCCGTGAGTGCAGACTTTGTTCTCGAAGCAGCCGCCGTCAGCCGTAACCGCACCCTTACCCATCGTGGTCTTGCCGATGATGAGTGTCGGAGCATCAGTCGCCGCACCCGCCTTAGTGAGAGCCTCACGAATCTGCGGAATGCTGCTGCCGTCGATTTCGATGACGTTCCAACCCCATGCACGATACTTCATTGCCACATCCTCGGTATCCACCTCATCGACTTTGGTCGAAAGTTGAATATTGTTGGAATCGTAGTACATGATGAGGTTATGCAGACCCAAATTGCCGGCGATACGACCGACACCCTGCGAAACCTCCTCCTGAACAGCACCGTCGGAGATATAAATATAGGTCTTGTGAGCCATCCACTCGCCGAAACGTGCAACCATGAATCGCTCTGCGATAGCGGCACCCAGACCCATCGCATGACCCTGTCCGAGCGGACCGGAAGTATTCTCTACACCGCGCATCACATCTACCTCGGGATGACCCGGAGTGATGCTGCCCCACTGACGGAACTGCGCAAGATCCTCCATCGAGTAGTGTCCCGCCAAAGCGAGTACCGAATAGAGCATCGGCGACATGTGTCCCGGATCGAGGAAGAAACGGTCGCGATAAGGATAGAGCATGTTGTCCGGATCATAACGCAGGAACTCCGCGAACAATACGTTCACGAAATCCGCGCCGCCCATCGCTCCGCCCGGATGTCCCGACTTAGCCTTTTCGACCATAGATGCGGCGAGAACTCGAATGTTATCTGCCGCTTTTGCCAATTTTGAATCAGTAGCCATATTTCCTTTTATTTTGTTTGAATATCTGTTTTTATCTTTTTGACATCGAATCATCATATCAAATGATTCATTTCACAAAAATAACCAAAATTTTGCAGCCGACAACTATTTTTTCGATTTTCTATCGTTTTCTTTTCTATACCGCCTCTTTCAGTTCGGCGAATGCGGCGCGTTCGATCTTTCCGCGAGCATAATCGAGCGTAACACGGAACGATTTTTCGCCCGACGAAGGCACCTCGAACATCGTGTCCATCATTATCGCCTCGCACAACGAGCGCAGACCCCGCGCTCCGAGTTTGAACTCGACCGCCTTGTCCACAATATAGTCGAGTACGTCATCGTCGAACTCAAGTTCAACACCATCCATCTCGAACAGGCGCTGATACTGACGGACGATAGCGTTCTTAGGTTCGGTAAGAATCTTTCGCAAAGCCTCTTTCGACAATTTGTCCATATATGTCAGCACCGGCAGTCGTCCGACGAGTTCCGGAATCAGACCGAAGCTCTTGACATCCTGCGGCATCACGTATTTCATCAGATTCTCGCGATCGATACCGTCGGCATTGACACGTCCGTAACCCATAGCACGAGTATTAAGACGCTGAGCAATACGTTTTTCTATTCCATCGAAAGCGCCGCCGCAAATGAACAGAATATTGCGTGTATCCACCTGTATGAACTTTTGGTCGGGATGTTTGCGTCCGCCCTGAGGTGCGACATTCACCACCGTACCTTCCAGAATTTTCAGCAACGCCTGCTGCACGCCCTCTCCCGACACGTCGCGGGTGATACTCGGATTGTCGCCTTTACGGGCGATCTTGTCGATCTCGTCAATGAAGACTATACCGCGTTCCGCCGCCGCGACATCGTAGTCTGCGACCTGCAAAAGTCGCGAAAGGATACTTTCGACATCCTCACCTACATAACCTGCTTCGGTCAGCACCGTCGCATCGACGATCGTGAACGGCACTTTCAGCAACTTGGCGATAGTGCGGGCAATCAATGTCTTGCCGGTTCCAGTAGGACCCACCAAAAGAATATTCGACTTGTCGATTTCGACATCATCCGCACTCTTGCGGGCAATTCCAGACAGACGCTTGTAATGGTTATAGACGGCAACTGATATATACCGTTTCGCGCTGTCCTGCCCTATAACATACTGATCGAGAAAAGTCTTTATTTCAGCAGGTTTGAGCATTTTATCCATGCTTATATCGAACTCCTTGATCTTCTTCGCAGTCGAAAGCATCTCGTTTTCCGCAAGCGATTTGTAACCGAGTTCTATACACCGACCGCAGATATTCACTCCGCTGTCCATGCCCTGAAACAGGATATCTGCATCGCTGCGTTTGCATCCGCAGAACGAGCAGCAGTCTTCGCGACGGTTCGATCCGCCGCCCTTATTGTTTCCGTGTTGCGCCATCTTAATTATTTGTGTTTTGTCAGAACATCGTCAATAAGCCCATATGCCTTAGCCTCTTCCGATGACATCCAATAGTCGCGGTCGGCATCGTGTTCGATCGTTTCGATCGGTTTTCCGGAGTGTTCCGACAGAATTTCGTACAATTCTCTCTTCACTCGCGCTATTTCACGAGCCGTAATCTCGATATCCGAAGCCTGTCCCTGCACACCGCCCAACGGCTGATGAATCATCACACGCGAATGCGGCAGTGCAGAACGTTTGCCTGCGGCACCCGCCGTAAGAAGCACGGCACCCATAGATGCCGCCATACCGGTACAGATCGTCGCCACATCACAGTTCACCAATTGCATCGTATCGTAGATACCGAGTCCGGACGATACGCTGCCGCCGGGAGAATTGACATATAGTTGAATATCCTTCGACGGGTCGATCGATTCGAGGAACAGAAGTTGCGCCTGAATGATATTGGCGACATCGTCGTCGATCGGCGTACCGAGGAACAGTATCCGGTCCATCATCAAACGGCTGAACACATCGAGTTGCGTAACGTTCAACTGGCGCTCTTCGAGAATCATCGGATTTACGTACGATGCGCTTGCCGAACGATAGTCGTGCAGCCGCAGGCTGCTGATGCCGCAATGTTTGACGGCAAATTTCTCAAATTCCGACATAACTTTCCGTATTTTTTAGAATTTAATATTAAACGATTAAAAAGACTCTGCAAGTTTGATACAAAAACAAACCCGCAGAGTCAAGATACGTTTTTATGTGCCGAATGTTACAAACTCTGGGCTAACTTGGCGAACTCCTCAGCCGAAACAGACTTCTCGACAACCTTTACTTTCGATTTCACAGCCTCGACCACCTTCTGCTCGTAGAGTTTCTCGTAGATCTTCTGGCTCTGCTCCTTATTGTCGAGGATGCTCTTGGCGAAGTTGGCGAGCATATCCTCCGGAGCGTTCGGCATACCGTACTGAGCAAACTGCATCGCAGCGAATTCCTTCGCCTCAGCCTGCGCCTCCTCAGCCGATACGGAGATCTTCTCGGCAGTGATAATCTGTTTCTGGATGTAGTTCCAAGAGAACATCTTCACGAATGCATCGAAATCCTTCTCGATATCCTCCATCGAGAACTTGCCCTCGTTGATAGTATACAACCAACGTTTGAGGAATCCCTCCGGCATGGCGAGTTTAGCCTTTTCGAGCATATAGTTGCGGGTCGTAGCAACGAACATGTAGTCGCTCTCACGCAAAGTCTCCTTATCGATCTGAGCGTCGATATACGCGTCGAGTTCCTTGGCGTTCTTTACCTCTCCCTCAGGGAATGCGGTCTTGAAGAACTCCTCGTTGAGTTCAGGATTTGCAAAACGGCGGATCTTCGTGATTTCGAGCGAGAACTTAGGATTGATGTCTTTGAGTTCGTCCTCCTTCACGTGAAGCATCGAGGCACGCTGAGCCGGAGTCTTGTACATTTCGTTGATGTCGATATCGGTCTTATAGCCGACTTTCTTGCCGATGAACTGTTTGCGTTCTTCGTCGCTCATCGAGATAAGGCCTACGTAAGCATCCTCGACACGCAGATCGCCGTTGTCGAGCGTTACGGTCAGAGCCTCGTCGTTCGCAACCTCCTCCACATCTATCAAACGGCCGTAGCGGCGCAGGTAGTTGTCGAGGAAATTCTCGTGCATCTTCTTGTCGATCTTTATCTTGTAGTAGTTGATCTTATCCTTCTCGGAGAGTTCGACATCGTATTTAGGCGCTTCGCCGATCTCGAATACGAACTCGAACTCCGTCGAGTTATCGAAATCGAAATCGCCCTGCTCCTCGGCAGGAATCACATCGCCCACATAGTCGATGTTCTCTTTCTGCAAATATTCGAACACCGCATTCGATGCCGTGCGGTACGACTGCTCGGCGATTGCGCCCTTGCCGTACATCTTCTTGATGATACCCATCGGCACCATGCCCGGGCGGAAACCGGGGATATTCGCCTTGCGTTTGTAATCGTGAAGCATCTTGTTCACAGCCTCGCCGTAGTCTTTTTCATCGACAACGACTTTCAGGAGCGATACGCCCGCTTCCTTTTCTACTTTTGTGATATTCATACTGTTTATATTATTGTTTTCTATTATTCGACACAATACGTCGGGGCGCAAAGATAATAAAATTATATGTAAATATCAAAATACGCCTCACAAAGAGAATGATTAAAGCCATCTCTGCCCCGACCGTCCGTGTCTTTGTTCGCTCTGTCTTACTCCCCACCATGAAAGAGACTTTTGTCGCTACGATCCAAGCACAGGAAACATTATGCAAGGTATTTGCGCATTTTCACCGATATTTACTACCTTTGTACGATTATGAAACATATTATTACATTCGCATTTTGTACATCGCTGCTTTTTTCTTGCGGCAGCGGAGGCAAACAGAAGCAACAGACAACGGCACGCACCGAACCCAAAACATACACCTACGAAGTCATAACATCGTATCCTCATTTGACTTCGAGTTACACGCAGGGATTGCAGTTCATCGACGGCATCATGTGGGAGGGAACGGGCGAATACGGGAACTCTAAATTGCAGACCATAGATCTCGAAACGGGGCGGGCGAATGTCATAGCGTCGCTGCCGCGCAATGAGTTCGGCGAAGGAATCACCGTACTCGGCGACAAGGTCTACCAACTGACATGGCAGAATCGCACGATGCACGTTTACGACCGCGAAACAGGCAAACGTCTCCGCAGCATCCCCTACGAAGGCGAGGGTTGGGGGCTGACAAGCGACGGTGAGAAACTCTACATGTCCGACGGCTCGTCCGTAATCCGAATCATCGATCCGCAAACCTTCAAACGCACCGGCAGCATATCCGTATTGTATGAGGGCAAATCGGTGCCGTACCTAAACGAGTTGGAATGGATAGGCGGGCGCATCTGGGCGAACGTCTATACACTCGACCAGATCATAATCATCGATCCGGCGACCGGCAATGTCGAAGGATTGATCGATCTGACAGGAATACTGCCAGAGAATGAGATTTACGCCTCTACCGATGTGCTGAACGGCATCGCATACGACGCCGAACACAACCGCATTTTCGTTACCGGCAAAAACTGGAGCCGCATTTTCGAAATAAAAATAATCGAGAAGTGACAGGTATCGAACAGGCTCTTCACGAACGCATTCTATTGCTCGACGGCGGCTTCGCGACCGCTGTCGGACTTCCGGATGAAGCGTTGCGCAACGGTTACGACGCTCTCGTACTCACTCATCCGGACACGGTGCGTACGCTTCATTCCGAATACCTGTCAACCGGAGCGGACATAATTACTACCGACTCGTTTCTCGCCGACACCGCATCCTTGGCACAACATTCGCTCGCTCACCGTTCGTTCGACATCGCGGCTCGTGCTGCCGAACTTGCCCGCGAAGCGATTGCCGACTGCCGCAGAGAATGTTACGCAGCAGGTTCGTTGCATCCCATGTGCAGCGATTGCCATATGAAGCAGATAGACGGTCTGCTTTCGGGCGGAGCGGACGCAATACTGCTCGAAAGCATTTGCCGAACCGACCATCTTACAGATATAGTCAGACTGATACGACGGCGCAGTTCGTGGATTCCGATAATCGCATCCGCCACCGCCACTCATCTGCCCGATGCCGAAACGTTTCTGCAATCGCTGCCTGTGGACGAACTGCTCGCCATAGGCTACAATTGTTCCGACGGAGTACGGAGCATATCCGCTCAGGTAGAATGGCTCGCCGCCAACGCCCCATGCGCCGTAATACTTTACCCCAACACCGACGAACAACCCTATGCGTTCGCAGACTCGATGGAGGAGTATCTGCAACGCGGAATATGCAATATCGCAGGCGGATGTTGCGGCTCCTCACCGGCACATATCGAGGCTCTCGCGACAAAAATCGGAAGATATTCGCCACGCAAATTCCGATAGAGCGCTGATTATTGGGAACTCTCCCCGAAAAACGTTACCTTTGCGGTATCAACGACGATGATATGACACCTATCGAATTTCGAAGACATCTGCACGCACATCCCGAATTATCGTTCGCCGAACATGCGACCGCCTCTTTCATCGAGGATTGCCTGAAATCGGAGGGCATAGCCTGCCGACGCATCGCAGGCACGGGCATACTCGCCGAAATCACCGGACGGTCTGAGAACAAACGCACCGTGGTGCTGCGCGCCGACATCGATGCACTGCCGATCCGCGAAGCGACTGGGTTAGAATTCGCATCGCACAACGACGGTGTAATGCACGCCTGCGGACACGACATCCACGCAGCCGTACTGTTCGGCGTATTGCAGGAATTGAATCGCAACCGCGACTTCGACGGAACGGTACTCGGGCTGTTCCAGCCTGCCGAGGAGTGCAATCCAGGCGGAGCATCGAAAGTCCTTGCAGAACGTCCGTTCGACGGAGGCGAGATAATCGCCGTCATAGGCGAACACGTCGATTCGGGACTTGAAGTCGGCGAAATCGGGTTCTGCGCCGGTCGGTTCATGGCATCGAACGACGAATTACGATTCCGCGTGAAAGGCAAGGGCGGACATGCGGCACAGCGCGACAAGATCGACGACACCGTAACCGCCGCCGCACATATCGTCGCGATGCTAAACGCCGTGAACGACGGGCAAACTGTTCTGTCGATAGGTCGCATCACGGCCGACGGTGCGACGAACGTAATCCCCGACGAGGTGTATATGGAGGGGACATTACGGACATTCGACGAATCGGTTCGCCGAACGACATGGCGAATCATCGACGGTATCGCCGCAAGCATCGACGCGAAATTCGGCACACGAACCGAGGTCGATATCAATCGCGGATATCCATGCGTAGTTAACGACGAGGGGCTGACCGCGTTCGCTAAAACACTTGCCGAAAAGAGTTACAATGCAACGGATCTTCCGCCGCGCACGACATCGGAGGATTTCGGTTGGTACTGCACCGAATATCCGTCGCTGTTTTACAGACTCGGAGTGGGGGCTGCCGCCGGGCGAAGCCATACTCCGACATTCGATCCGGACGAGAAGGCGATAGAGGTCGGAATCGACTTCATGCGTCGTCTTGCCGTAAAAACAATAACCGAATATGGGAAAAAATAAGAGTAAACATATCGATGCGAAAGAGCGCACCGGATTCATAGTAAACATGTTCCGCGAGATGCCGGAACACAAATTCACACTCAAACACCTTGCCTCTGCATCAGGCGGAGCGAGCAAGGAGGCACGCAATGCGACCAAGGAGATTCTCGAAACGCTGCTCGAACAGGGCTTCATTGAGTACGACGGTCGTCGCTACCGCCTGAGCAAAGCCCATCTTCCCCGCTTTACAGGCAAAGTCAACATGACGTCTTCGGGCAGCATCTTCGTACACTGCGAGGAGTTGCCTTACGATGTGTTCGTACATCCCCGCAACGCGATGCACGCACTCGACGGCGACACGGTCGAAATCATCATCGCCCAAAAATCGCGGCGCAACGACTCTGGGGAAGGCGAAATAACCGCCATCATCGAACGCAGCACCAAGTGTTATGCAGGCGTCGCAGAAGTTCTGCCGAAGGCGATACACATACATCCCGACTCGCGCAAGATACATACCGACATCTATCTGCCGTTACTCAAATATCCGAACATCAAGACCGGCGACAAGGTCGCGGTGCGCATCGCGGCATGGCACGAATCCGATTCCATGCCGACCGGTGAACTCGTCGATACGCTCGGCATACAGGGCGAAAACGACGCCGAGATGCACGCCATACTGCTCGAATACGACCTGCCTTACAAATTCAAGCAGGAGATCGAAGATGCGGCAGCGGCGATACCGTCCGAAATCACGGCTAAGGATTATGCCGAACGGCGCGATATGCGCGACGTCCCGACATTCACCATCGACCCCGCCGATGCAAAGGATTTCGACGACGCACTGTCTATACGCCGTGCAGGCGAAGGCAAATGGGAGATCGGTGTACACATAGCCGACGTAACGCACTATGTAACGCCCGATTCGGTAATCGACAACGAGGCAATCGAACGCGGAACTTCGGTATATCTTGTAGACCGCACGATTCCGATGCTGCCCGAACGGCTGTCCAACGAGTTGTGTTCGCTGCGTCCGCACGAGGAGAAACTGTGTTTCTCGGCAGTATTCGTCATCGGTGAGAATCTGGAAATCGAAAGCGAATGGTTCGGTCGCACGGTCATATACTCCGACCGCCGCTTCACCTACGAGGAGGCGCAGCATGTCATCGAAACCGGCAAGGGAGATATGGCAGAGGAAATTCTGACACTCCACCGGCTCGCACAGGCAATGCGAAAAGACCGTTATCACAATGGAGCGATAGCGTTCGACCGCCGCGAAGCCAAATTCTCGCTCGACGAAAACGGTCATCCTACGGGCGTATACTTCAAGGTACAGAAAGAGGCGAACCAACTGATAGAGGAGTTCATGTTGCTCGCCAACCGACGCGTCGCGACATTCTGTGCGCGCAAGAACGGACGTGAACGCACCATGGTTTTCCGTGTTCACGACAAACCGAACGAAGAGAAATTCGATAAGTTCCGCCAGTTCATCTTGCGTTTCGGTCATATCTTCAAGGCATCGAAGGGTATCGCCGTCGCACGCGAACTCAACAAACTGATGGCTGACGTGCGCGGAAAAGCGGAAGAAAATGTCGTGTCGCTACTCGCCATACGTTCGATGGCAAAGGCGGTATACACGACCGACAACATCGGACACTACGGACTCGGATTCCGCTACTACACCCACTTCACCTCTCCTATCCGCCGCTATCCCGACATGATGGTACACCGTCTGCTGCAACGCTATCTCGACGGCGGCAGGTCGGCGAACAAGGAGGAGTTCGAACGACTCGCCGTACACGCATCGGAACGCGAAGTCGTGGCTGCGGAGGCGGAACGCGCATCGATAAAATACAAGATGGTCGAATTCATGGCTGACAAAATCGGAGAGGAGTTCGACGGTCATATTTCGGGAATGTCTGAATGGGGCATATACGTCGAACTCGAAAATTCGCTCATCGAAGGCATGGTCGCACTGCGCGACATTCACGGCGACTACTATCGCTTCGACGAGGCTCGCTATCAGGTTTACGGGCACTCGACCGGTCGGACGTTCACTCTCGGCGACAAGGCACGCATCCGCGTAAAGAGCGCCGACCTGCGTCGGCGGATTCTCGACTTCACATTGGTAACCGTCGGTGCGAACGATGATATAATCATAAATAAATCGCCGAAAAAGAAACGCAAAAAAGGCAGCAAGTGAACCGACTGAAAGATATATTCGCCAAGGCTCGCAACCGAGAACCGCTGACATTCGGTGAAGCATGCCGCATCTACGACGAGGCACCGTTACCAGAATTGGCAGCGGAAGCAGACGCATTCCGACGCGAACAGGTCGCCGATCCCGATGTCGTAACGTGGCAGATCGATCGTAACGTCAATACCACAAATGTCTGCATTTCGGGCTGTCGTTTCTGCAACTTCCACTGCAAGCCGCATCAGACCGAACGACATTTCATCACGACAATCGACGAATATTGCGATAAGATCGAGCGGATGCTCGCACTCGGCGGAGACCAGTTGCTGTTGCAGGGAGGCATGCACCCCCGATTGGGCATCGAATTCTACGAAAATCTCTTCCGCGAACTCAAACATCGTTATCCGCAGGTACGGCTACATGCGCTCGGTGCGCCGGAGATCGCCCATATCGCGAAAGTAAGCGGACTGACGACACGTGCGACACTCGAACGACTCGTTGCCGCAGGACTTGACTCGCTACCCGGTGCGGGAGCCGAAATACTCGTTTCTCGGGTGCGCAAGGCGATTTCGCCGAACAAACCCGACGTCGAAAGTTGGCTTTCGGTGATGCATGAGGCGCACGAAATGAATCTGCCGACATCGGCGACAATGATGTACGGACACATCGAAACTCCGCACGAACGCATAGAACATCTGCTCCGCCTGCGCGATCTGCAATCTGACGTTCCGACCGGCAACTACGGCTTCATAGCATTTATACCGTGGATTTTCCGTTCGTCGGGTACACAACTCGAATCACGGCATGGCATACGGACGCACTTTTCGCCGTCGGAATATGTACGCATAATAGCCGTAAGCAGATTGGTGCTGAACAATATCCGCAACATTCAGGCGTCGTGGCTCACTGTAGGAAAGCAGACCGCACAAATCGCACTGCACAGCGGAGCGAACGATATGGGTTCGATAATGATCGAGGAAAATGTGGTTTCGTCGGCAGGTGCGCACAACAGTTTCGATGCCGACGGCATTCAGGCTGCAATCCGCGAAGCCGGATTCACGCCACGTTTGCGCGACCAACTCTACCGATACCGGTAACAGGAGAAAGGTCCTTAAAGCCCTTAACGACCTTAAAGGCTTTAAGGAGTCTAAATCAAATCGGGCTGCACGGAATCTCCGCGCAGCCCGACTGATTGTAAAATCTCCTCCGCAATTAAATCGTCGATGCGATCATGAACGTTGCGGCAACCGTCAAAATTGCGTACAACTCAGGGAATGCAGCCAGAATCAGCGTCTTACCCATTACATTATGACCGTTACCGATCGCTGCGATACCATTGGCGCAAACCTTGCCCTGGAAGATGGAAGCGGCGAGATTCACGATACCGACAAGAATACCGATACCGAAGATTGCCGCACCCTGCAACATGGTGATATCGTCAGTCAGAAGGCTGTAAATGTTGTTCACCATGAAGAAGCAGACGAAACCGTAAAGACCCTGCGAACCCGGAAGTGCCGACAAGACCATATAACTACCGAACGCTCCTCCGTTTTTCTTCATTGCGCCGACTGCCGCCTGACCGCAAATCGCAGTACCGACTGCCGATGCGATACCTGCCAAACCTACCATCAGGGCTACTCCGATGTAGGCCAAAATCAATGCTGTTGAATTCATAGTTGTTTGATTTATTAAATTTTAGTTATTTGATTTATTCTTCTATTTTTTGAGCGGTTCGAACTCGCGCGAAGCCATTTCGAATCCAGCATTTTTATAAAATTCGACGAATGTCAGACGCATCGGGTGGACGAACGACGAAATAGCCGACATGAACAGGTTGATACCGTGTCCGATAAGGATGATCGCTGACGCACCTAAGATTTTCAGTGCGACAACCCACCATTCCTGACCGTCGATACCGTTTTCGAGACCAGTCATTCCGAGTGCGAGGCTGTTGAACACGAGCGCAAGCACTCCTCCCGACAAACCGATAGCGAACAGACGGATATAACTCAAAACGTCGCTGAGCAGACCCGTAATATTATTATATGTGTTCCACAATCCAGCACCGACATTGGCGAAGATATTCTTGCCCGGCGAATTGAGCAACAGCATCAGCACCAGCGCGACACCGGCCACGCAGTAGTAGGCAACCGAACCGAATGCGAACCACTCGACACCGAACTTACCTGCCACGGCAGCCGCACAGGACGAGAATATCAGCAGAAACCATCCGATCGTACCGAGCGCGTAGCGAATTCCGAACGATCTTATAGTCAGCCAAATATTGATTGCCATACCAAGCAAAATCTGTACGATACCGATCATCATCGACACCGAGAAGAAGTCCTCTTGGAAGTTGATGAATTTCACGCCCTTGAAAATCGAAGCATCGGATATCGTCATTCCGAAGAACGAGTTGGCGAAAAATCCGAACACCACGCAAGCCACGCCGCATACCGTCGTAAGCCAGCCGACCTGTCGCATCTTGTCGCCGCCTTTTAGCAACAACGCGATACCTGCGGCAAAAATCATCGTTCCGTAACCAGCATCGCACAGACAGATTGCGAAAAAGAGCATGTAGAACGGTGCGAAGAACGGCGTAAGATCGATAGTGCCGTACTTCGGCAGTGCGTACATCGCACCGATAACCTCGAACAGACGGTTGAACCGGTTGTTTTTGAGTTTCACCGGAGTATCGTCCTCCGGAGTAGGATTGCTCTTGACGTAAACCACATTAGGATAGGAATCGAGTGCAACATCGACCTTCGGTGCGTTCTCTTCCTCAGCCCAGCCCTCCATGACGAGCAGCATTCCGTCGGCTACGTTCTCGGCAGTCGCTTCGATACGGACATCCTGCAAACGGACTTTAAGCGCAGCGAGTTCCGCCTCGATCTCACCACGCGCATCGGCACATGCACTGAGTACGCGGTCGAGTTCGCGCATCTTCACGACATTATCCTTCATCGCTTTCTCGGCATCCGATATGCTCATCGACGGTGCTTTCTGCTCCTGAGCATCGATAGACACTTCGCCAGTGCCGTCGCCTATGACGACGAAACGCGCAACCGATCCTTCGTCGGAAACGAGCGAGATATTATACGTTTCACTCCATTCGGCGATATGCTTATCGAACGTGCTTTTAGCCGTTGTGAAGAATCGCATGTGTACACCTGCGTCGGCAAGACGCTGCATATCCTCGACCGAGAAATCGCCCCATGCGCCCCACTCGTCCACGATCTTCATCAATCGCGAGATTTCGGCTTTCACGGCAGTCATATCCGCTTGTGCGGCGACATAGGTTTCATACACCGCCCCTTTCGCAATCGGTTCCGAATCCGCCTTGTAGTCTTCCCCTCCGGCGAATGTCGTTAGAAAATCGATAGCCTTCACGCGGCTTTCGATATCGGTCAGCAACTGACGGTCGTCATCCGACGGTTCCCAGCCCGTAGTCGTAATATCGACCAAACCCATTCCGCGCAGAGTATCGATAAATCGTTCGCGCTCGGCAGCGAGCAGAACGATGTCATATTTCATCATCTTGACTATCATATCGCGTTGCCCTCCTTTGCAGCAGCCTGTTGGCGTGTTTTAACGATCTTCTGAGCCGACTTGGAGAGGTTCTCCTCGTCCTCCATGAATCGTTTTATTTTGCGTATTGCATCCTCGTAACCAGGGATCTGTACCTTTTCGTAGAGGTTTACCTTCTGAGTGGTCTTGCGGCGCGCATAGTCGAGCAGTTCCGTCTGGCGGTTGTATACCTCGAATTCGATACCTAAACGAGCCAGTTTTTTCAGCACGTCCAACCCGTCGCCGAACCATGCCGGAGAAGAGAACATGTCGAACTGCTTCTCGTCGAAGACGACATCCTCCAACTGAGGTATGCGCACTCCGGCGATCTTGTGCGACGAAAGCACCACATCCGTAACGCGCAGCAAAGTACAATCAAACTCACCCCAGAGTGCCGTCATGTAGTCGTACTCAGCGACGAGTGCGTCCAACTTACGGCGGTACTCCGCAGCCGAGTCCTTCGCACGCTTGACCTCGGAGCGCAGAGCAGACTCCTTACTCTTGATGGTAGGGAGTGCCTTCTGGCGCATTTTGAGTTGTTTGCCGAGTTCGCCGAGCGAAGTCTTGTTATATTGAAATTTGATTGCCATCGTGCGTTATGCTTTCCAATATTTTTCGATGAGTTCCGCCTTGATCGCAACCTCCTCCTTGGTAAAGTATTTCGCGAAAAGCGACCATGCCGTATCGAGCATCTCGGTGATGCTGATATTCACGTCGATTGCGAGCAGTTTTTCCGAATAATCGCGGGCGAACTTCAATGCACGCTCGTCATAGTCCGACAGATCGAAACCGTTTTCAAGTTTGGTCTTCGCATTTGCGGCATCCGAGTAGAGACGCACACAGGCGTTCATAACCTGCGGATGATCCTCGCGGGTTTTCTTGCCGATAACCAACTGTTTCAGACGCGACAGCGAACGGAACGGGTCGATGATGACCTTACCGGTATCGGTATCGTTGCGCAGGAACAACTGTCCCTCGGTGATATAACCCGTATTATCCGGAATCGCATGGGTGATGTCGCCGCCCGAAAGGGTCGTAACGGCGATAATCGTAATCGAACCGCCGTTAGGCAACTGCACCGCCTTCTCGTAAATCTTCGCGAGGTCGGAATAGAGCGAACCCGGCATCGAGTCCTTCGACGGAATCTGGTCCATACGGTTCGACACGATAGCGAGCGCATCGGCGTACAGCGTCATGTCGGTAAGCAGCACCAGCACCTTTTCGCCCTTGTCCACGGCGAAATATTCGGCAGCCGTCAGTGCCATGTCCGGCACGAGCAGACGCTCCACCGGAGGATTCTCGGTCGTATTGACGAACGACACGATACGGTCGAGCGCACCTGCGTTCTCGAACACCTGCTTGAAATAGAGGAAGTCGTCGTTCGTAAGACCCATACCGCCGAGGATGATCTTGTCCGCCTTGGCTCGCAGAGCCACATTCGCCATAACGGCGTTGTACGGCTGGTCGGGATCGGCGAAGAACGGAATCTTCTGTCCGGTAACGATCGTATTGTTAAGGTCGATACCCGCGATACCCGTCGCAATGAGTTCGGACGGCTGCAAACGGCGGAACGGATTGACGGTAGGACCGCCGATTTCGCGTGCTTCGCCATCGATCTGTTCGCCGCCTTCGAGCGGTTCGCCATAGGCGTTGAAGAAACGTCCGGCGAGATTGTCCGACACTTTCAACTTCGGCGGTTCACCGTGGAAGACGACCTCCGAGTTGGTCGCAAGACCCTCCGTGCCGGCGAATACCTGCAACGTAACGTTGTCGCCCATAATCTTCACCACCTGCGCGAGTTTTCCGCCCACGGTGGCGAGTTCGTCATTACCTACGCCAGTCGCACGCAGCGTAACTGTGGCTTTGGTAATGTTATCGATTTTGGTATATATTTTCTGAAATGCTCGTGTTGTCATAACGCTTCTCCCTTATTTGCTCTGTTCCGAAACATAGTTTTCAATCTGCTTTTGGTAGTCGTAGAACTTATCGCTCTTCCACTCCGAGTAGTTCATCTGGCGGAACAGGTTGATAAGCCCCTTGAAGAACTTCGAGCAAGCCTCGAAATCAGCGAAACCGAACGTACGGTCGCATATATCGAGTACCATTTTGTACATCATCTGCTGACGCTCCATAGGGCAGTTGGCATCGATATCGTCAAACGCATCCTGCTGCAACACCACGAAGTCAATGAGTTCGCTCTTCCAGAAGCGTTCGTGGTACTCTACCGGTACGCCGTCGTCGCCGAGGATGTTGATCTGGTCGTTGGCCTCCTTGCCGCGCTGGACTATCGTCTTGCCGCGATATACCAATTGCACCCAGTCCTTCTCGATCTTTTCGCCCAAATACTCCTCAACCTCCGGATATTCGAGGTATTTCGAGTAAGAGTCTATCGGATCGATAGCCGGATAGCGCTTCGAGTCGGCACGACCCTGCGACAGTGCATAGAAGCAGCGGGCAGCCTTCTTCGTAGACTCGGTAACCGGCTCTTTGAGGTTACCGCCCGCAGGCGACACCGTACCGAGGAAAGTTACCGAACCTGTCTCCCCGTTGGAGAGTTTTACCAGTCCTGCACGTGAATAGAAATTGGAAATGATAGCCGACAAGTCCATCGGGAACGCATCCTGACCCGGCAACTCCTCCAAACGGTTGGACATCTCTCGCAGAGCCTGCGCCCAACGCGACGTCGAGTCCGCCATAACCAGCACCTTCAATCCCATCGAGCGGTAGTACTCGCCAATGGTCATACCCGTATAGACCGAAGCCTCACGGGCAGCAACCGGCATGTTCGACGTATTACAGATGATAATCGTACGCTCCATCAGTTTATGTCCCGTGCGCGGGTCTACGAGTTCAGGGAACTCCTTGAAGATCTCGACAACCTCATTGGCACGCTCGCCGCACGCCACGATGATGATGATGTCGGCATCGGCCTGCTTGGAGATGGCATGCTGCAACACCGTCTTGCCCGCACCGAACGGACCCGGAATGAATCCCGTACCACCTTCGGCAAGCGGATTGAAAGTATCTATCGCGCGTACGCCCGTCTCCATAACTTTCGACGGACGAGGTTTCTCGGTATAGCACCTTACAGCCTGTTTTACAGGCCAACGCTGCACCATCGTTACCGGATACTCGTTACCGTCGGCATCCGCCAGCGTAGCGATCGTATCCGTAACCTTGTATTCGCCCTCGGCAGCGATGCTCTTGACGGTATAGTTGCCCGTCATGATGAACGGCACCATGATTTTGTGCGCCACCCACTGCTCCTGCACCTCTCCGAGCCACGAAGCCGCCGACACCTTGTCGCCGACAGCGGCAAGCGGTTTGAAACCCCACTTACGGTCGAAATCGATCGGGTCGGTTATCGAACCGCGCTCGATGAAAAGGCTCTCCATCTTCTCCAAATCGTTCTGCAAACCGTCGTAGTTGCGCGAAAGCAGACCCGGAGCGAGCGTCGCTTCGAGCATGTGTCCGGCAAATTCCACGCTGTCGCCAATTTTCAGACCGCGCGTCGAGTCGTAAACCTGCACGTAGGCATCGTCGCCTATTACCTTGATGACCTCCGCCATCATTTTGGTATCGCCGCATCGAACATAGCATATTTCGTTCTGACCGACCGGACCGTCGGCTTTGACGATAACGATGTTCGAGATGATACCGTTTACACGTCCTGTTGTTTTCATTTATTATTTAATTTTATTCTCATTTTCAAATAAAGCAAATCGGACTATTTTCGATTGAGATTTCGCATTAAATCCGACGGCTCGCACATAACGTACTCGCCGAGGGAGCGATACGAAATATCGCGAAAAGAGTCAATTTACGAACTCCTTTCCGTCGAGTTCCGCCATAAGGCGTTCGAACATTTCGCGACCGTACTTGCGGTCGAGCAGACTCCATCGAGCGACCATATTCACCTTGACAAGATACGCCAGCACCGCATCGATGTCGAAATAGTCGAACGTCGAGAGTTCCGACGCCATATCCCACCTTATGCGATCGATCTTGCGCTCCTTTTCGAGCATATTGTGTTCGTCGTTCACTACGGCGATTACTGCATCCATATAAGAAAGTTCGCCGCGCAGACCGAAATCCGCAGCCGAACTGCGTTGCAACTGCTCGACGATCTCTCCGCCGCCGACAGTTACCGTTTCGACCGGAATGCCCTGCGAACGGGCGGTAGCCGCAGCGATCACATTGCGCAGCGTGCGGTCGAACTCCGACCATTCGCGCAGAAAACGCGACGACGAAGCGGCACACTCTTCGTAATACGCTCCGAACAATGCTCGGGCGAACGAAAGCGTCATATCCAAATCCTCGGCATCCTCGCCCTCCGGATTGGCATAGGCACGAAGCACGCGTGCGATGCGCTTCGGCAGAAGTCTCGGCGATTTCATCTCCTGCTCCGACTCCTCGGCAGACAATCTGCCGAGACGGTTATGCGCCGTACAGTCGTTATGCAGAGCGACGATGTTCTCGCAATCGTAATAGGCATAAAGCAGCCGGACGCACTTCATGTCGCGCGTCGAAACCGACTCCTCGATCTCTGCGAGTATCGCCTCGATGTCGAACCCTTTGGTCTCGGCATCCAGCGCATATTCGCGAAAACCCGATACGAGAGCGTAATAATTCGTACCGAACATATCCTACTCGAACAACATTCGTGAAACCTTCTCGCGCAAATATTCGTGCATCAGAGCGGCGAAACTCTCGTCGGTGAACGAGATATAGTATCCGCCGTCTTTTTCGCCGATCTTGAAACCGGTACGCACATCCTTCGAATAACCCACCTCGACACCGGCAGCGAGCAATTCGCCGGTCGAAGCACCGAAACGAGCCGCGAACTCCTTCTCGGCAGCCTCCGGCAGCAACGCTTTCAATTCGGTTTTCGCCGAAGCGCCATTCCAGTTCTTCGCCACTTCGAGCAGCATCGATTTGATGAAATCGGCATCGAGAGCAGCACCCTTCAAAGCCTCGTCGGTCGATTTGGCGATGACGAGATCGGCAATCTCGTTCTTGATTTTGGCGACAGCCTGCTTACCGGCAAGAGCGATCTCGGTCATCGAGTTCTTCTCGACATCGGCAGCCTTGTCCTCGGCTTTCCTGACGATCTGCGCAGCCTGTTCTTCGGCTTCGGCAACGATTTTCGCCGCTTTGGCTTCGGCATCCGCCACAAGACGCTCCGCTTCGGCGCGTCCCTTCTCCAAACCCTCGCCGTACAGTTTGTCGGTGAGTTCTTTCAATTTGCTATCCATAAGATATTTATTTAATTTTTCGATATTTTCGTCGTTAAATTCGGATTTCACACGACAAATTTCGCACCCGAACAGTCGGGAGCGAACACGGTCGCGATATTTTATCCGTTACACACAGCCTTATCTCCGATAAGCCGTGCAAATATAAACAAATTTTTCCGCCCGACCAAACTCGAAATGCGTCATACAGCCATTTCATGTATTTATTAAAAAAGTCCTTAAAGACTTTAACGAGACTTTAAGGACTCCAAACAATTATTGGTGTTGCGTCCGCAACAAATCCTGCACTACCTTTACCGGCGAGAACGTCGAAATCGGCACATCCACGAATATAGTGTTCCAATGCGCCATCGCACCGTTCCACAAACCGGGCAATTCCTGCGCCCGCAATTCGCGACCGCCGCTCGACTTGGACGAAATAAATCCCGTAGCAGGATCGACGAATCGTTTCAAATCGAATTTCGAACCGTCGCAACGCTTCACCCCGCAGACCAGATCCACCGGATTGAAGTGCGTCGCACTCTTCATCAACGGCAAATCCTCAGCCGAAATTTGGCTCGATTCGGCAATTTGGAGCGACACCGTACCGTCGTCCGCTTTAACCCAAAACGGACCGCCGCCCGGTTCACCCTCGTTGCGCACCATTCCGCATACGCGGATCGGACGGTCGAGAATCTTTTCGAGCAGCGCGGCATCATAATTTTCTGGCAGTTTCACACAAAGTTCGTGACGGACGAAATCGGCGACCTCCGCCAGATCGGCTTTGCCGGCACGAAGTTGGCACAAATGACCGAACGTCCGCTCCTGCTTGTCGAGCAAAACTCCCGCAAGCGCCTTTTTGAACACCACCGTATCGCCACGACGGGCATCGGTCGTAACATTGTCTATGTTCTTCACGAAGATCACATCCGCATCTATTTCATCGAGATTTTCGATCAATGCGCCGTGTCCGGCAGGACGGAAAAGCAGTTCGCCTGAATCGGCACGAAACGGCTCATTATCCGGCGTAACCGCAACGGTATCGGTAGACGGTTTCTGTTGCGAGAAAGATATATCGTATTTTATACCGAAACGACTCTCATAGTAAGGCAAACGCTCCTCCAACAGTGAACGAAATCCAGTCTCATGTTCCGGCGACACTGTAAAATGGATACGCGAAACTCCGTTCGACGTACCGTACTGCGCCCCCTCGACCAAATGTTCCTCGACCGCCTTTCGCGCGCCGTCGGGATATTTATGGAAAGTTACCAGGCCCTTCGGTTTCGAGCCGTAGTTCAGCCCATCGCCGATAATCGCCGACACAACTGCACGGTCATCGGAAAAGTCGGCTGCCACTTCGCGAAGTTCTAGATAAAATGCGAATTTTTCGATATTTTCAAGCAGAATATCTATACCCTTGCCTCTCCTGCCGTCGTTCACGAACTCGAACAACTCCTTGAACATTCGCGTAGCCGCTCCGGATGCCGGAACGAACTTGACGATCGACAATCCGTCCGCACGACGCTCGTACGATTCGACGGCTGCGGCCACATCATCATGCGAAAGCACCGTTATTCCGTCCTGCGGCGACGCAGCCGCAACCACGGGAAGCGGCGGAAACCCGCGCCGGAAATTATCTATCTGTTGCTCCACCTGATCGACGGAGAGTCCGTGACGGCGGATTTGTTCGATGTCTTTTTCTGTGAGCATAATAGTTTAGATTGGTTTGCATATCAAAGTTAGATATTTTATTGCAAATAATTCGCCTTTCGCGAAAAAATT